>Ga0065723_100007_pt1 | contig 51140 bp, 38 predicted proteins | sample TheenrcuSG05Z960_FD_59110 | JGI IMG/M metagenome (GOLD analysis project Ga0065723, IMG submission 59110) | Thermophilic enrichment culture from UC Davis - Sample SG0.5Z960 | ecosystem: Engineered > Solid waste > Grass > Composting > Bioreactor | place: USA: University of California, Davis
CGCCGCGGCCGCCTCGCGGTGCACCGTCGCGGCCGCAGGCGTGGCCCCAGCCGGCGCCGCGTACGTCGCCGGCCGGCCCGTGAGCCAGACCCGCAGCCGTTCCGCGCCACGGTTGAAGATCACGTAGGCGCAGGGCACGACGAACAGGGTGAGCAAGGTCGAGACGGTGAGGCCGCCGACCACGGCGACCGCCAGCGGCCGCATCATCTCGGACCCCTCGCCCAGCCCGAGCGCGAGCGGGAGCATCCCCAGCACCGTGGTGATGGTCGTCATCAGGATCGGCCGCAGCCGGACCGCGCCCGCGTCAATGACCGCCTCTTCCATCGAGCCGCCGCGCTCCTTGCGGAAGTTCTCCGTGTACTCGACGAGCAGGATCGCGTTGTTCACCACGATGCCCGCGAGCAGGATCACGCCCAGCAGCACGGGCGCGCTGAGCGGCACCTGCGCGATCCACAGCGCGATCCCCACGCCGATCAGCGAGAGCGGGATCGCGAACATGATCACGAAGGGGTTGACCAGGCTCTCGTACTGGACGGCCAGCACCACGAAGACCAGGAAGACCGCCAGCAGGATGACGATGGTGAGCTGCCGGTTGTTCTCCCGGATCGCCTCCTCCTCGCCCCCGAGGATCAGCGAATAGCCGTCCGGCAGGGTGTAGCCCGCGAGGCGCGCGCGGATCGAGTCGTTGACCTCGCCCACGGATGCGACCTCGGTGAGCACGTCGCCGGTCAGCCGGAAGATCCGGTTCTGGTTCTCGCGGTTGATGGTCGTGGGCCCGAGGGCCGTGTAGACCCGCGCCACGTCACGCAGGTAGATCGGCGGCCGGCCGTCCACGCCGGGGAACAGTGCGATCGACGCGACGTCCTCCGGGCTCCTGAACTTGTCCCGCTCGAACATCACGCGAATGTCGTACTCCTTGTTCCCCTCGGTGTAGCGCGTCGCGATGGTGCCGTCCAGCGCCGTGCGCACGGTCTGGCCCACGGTGGCGACGTTCAGGCCGAGGAACGCGGCACGCTCGCGCTCGAGTTCGATGGCCAGCTGCGGGCTCGCCTCCTCGGCGGAGGGTTGCAGGTTCTGGAGGCCGGGGATGCCCTGGAGGACGTTGAGGAGCTCGTAGCCGATGCGCCGCAGTTCGTCCAGGTCGTCGCCCTGGATCGTGATCGCCACGTCCTCGCCCGACACGGAGGTGCGCAGCCCGCGGATCCGCGGCGGGCGGACGAAGATGCGCGCGCCGGGGAAGCCGCGCTCGTCGATCTTCGCCTGGAGCATGCGCACCCACTCGTCGGCCGTCATGTCTCGCTCGGAGGGGCGGCCGATGTAGATGTCCAGGCTGCCGCGCCCCGCCAGTTCCGCGGTCGAGCCGCCGAAGCCGAAGCCGCCGGCGTTGGTGAAGACGTGCCGGACGTAGGGCATCTCGGCGACGATCGCCTCGATCTCCATGGCGACGCGGTTGGTTTCGACCGCCGTCGCGCCGGGCGGGAGGCGCAGCCACACGCCGACGTTGCCGTCGTCCACCTGTGGCAGGAATTCGCTGCCGAGGTTGCGCGTGAGTGCCCAGGCGCCCGCCAGCGAGAGCACGGCCAGGGACAGCACGGCCCAGCGCCAGCGCAGCACGTGCATGCCGATGCGTCGGTACCCGCGCCGGCCGGCGTCCACGAACCGGTCCACGGCGACCAGCGGCTTCCAGCGCTCGATACCGCTGCTGAAGCGGATCTTCGCGAGCTGCGCGGAGAGCATCGGCACGAGCGTGAGTGCGACCGTCAGCGACGCCGCGATGGCGAACGAGATCGTGAGGATCAGTTCGCGGAAGATGAGGGCGGCGAGCCCGCTGATGAGCAGGAACGGCACGACCGCCGCCAGGTTGGTCGCGGTCGAGGCGAAGAGCGCGGTCTGGACCTCGGCCGCGCCCACGTGTGCGGCCTCCTCCGGATCCGCGATCCCCTCCTTGTGACGCCGGAAGATGTTCTCGAGCATCACGATGGAGTTGTCGATGAGCAACCCCACACCGAGCGCGAGGCCGCCCAGCGACATGATGTTCAGCGTGAGCCCGCCGAGCCCCATCATGACGAACGTCGCCATGATGGCGATCGGGATGGCCGTGCCGATGATGAACGTCTTGCGCAGCGAGCCGAGGAACAGCAGCACCATCAGCATGGCCAGCCCCGCGCCCATCACGGCGGCGTCGCGCACGGAGTTGATCGAGTTGCGGATGAAGTCCGCCTGGTTGCGCAGGGTGACGTACTCGATGTCCGGCGGGAAGAAGCCATCCTCGTAGAGCGAGGCGAGGCGCTTCTTCGCGCCTTCCGCGACGGCGACGGTGTTGGCGTCCGGCTGCTTCCGGATGCTCATGCGCACCGCCGGCACGCCGTTCAGCCGCGCCCAGAAGCGCTGCTCACGGCTGGTGTCCCGCACCACGGCCACCTCCGTGAGCGGGATACGACCACCCCCCGGGAGGTTGAGCAGGACCGCGCGGATGTCGTCCACGCTGCGGAACTTGCCCGCCGTCTTGCCCACCAGCTCGAGGTTCTCGGAGGTGAGGCGACCGGCGGCCACGTCCTGGTTCGCGGCGCGGAGCGCGTCGATGACCTGGGACACGGACAGGCCGTAGGACCGCAGCCGCTCGGGGTCCAACACAACCTGGATCTCGCGGATGAGGCCGCCGGCCACGTCCACGGAGGCGACACCCTCGATGGTCAGGAGCTGCGGCCGTAGCCGGTTCTCGACCCAGTCCCGCAGCGAGATCAGGTCGCGGGTGGGCGAGGAGAACGCGACCTCGAAGACGGGCTGCTGCTGCGGGTCGAACTTGAAGATCGTCGGCGGATCCGCCTCTTCGGGCAACCGGCCGCGCGCGCGTTCGAGGTTCTTCGCGGCATCCTGCAGGGCGAAGTCGATGTCCGTCCCGTAGTTGAAGTGCAGGTTGATGCCGACGCGGCCTTCCTGGATCTCGGTCTCGATGCGGGCCAGGTTCTCGGTGACGGCGAGCGCGGCCTCGAGCGGCTTGGCGATGGTTTCTTCGAGCACCTCCGGCTCGACGCCCGCGTTGGTGACGCTCACCCGGAGCTGCGGGTAGACGATGCTGGGCAGCAGGTCCAGCGGCAGTCCGGACAGGAAGAAGCCGCCGAGCACCAGCACCACCGAGGTCAGCATGATGGTGCCGATGGGTCGGCGGATCGAGAAGCTCGAGATGTTGGAGTAGTGCCGGCCGGACGCGTTCTGGCTCATGATCCAGGTGCCCTCCTCTCCTCACCGGGCGTGGTGGTGCTCGCCGCCTCGTCCGGTTGGGTGGCCGTGCCCGCGCCGGACGTCACATCCGCGCCGACGGGCCGCCCTGGGGTGTCGCCGCCCACGGCGGCGCGGTTCACGACCCGGACGGTCACACCTTCACGCAGCACGTTGCCGCCCGCGACGACGACGGTGTCGCCGGGCTCGAGCCCCGACAGCACCTCGACGCGGCCTTCGGAGATGAGGCCGACGCGAATGCTGCGACGGACCGCCTTGCCGTCCTCCACCATGAAGACCGCCTCGGAGCCGGCGCTGCCGACGATCGCAGTGGCCGGCACGAGCGTCACGCCCTGCCGCTCCTCGAGCGTCAGCGTCACGCGCGCGAGGAAGCCGGGTCGGGCGATGGATGCGTCAGCGCCTTCGATCGCGACCTCCACCGGAACGAGGCGGGTGGTCGGGTCGGCCGCGGGGAAGATGCGACGGATGCGGCCGTGCAGCGGGCGGCCGGGGAACGCGTCGAGCGTGACGGTGGCGGCGTCGCCCACCTTCAGGTGCACCACATCCAACTCCGAGACGCGTACACGCACGACCATCGTCGAGACTTCCGCGATCTCGAACAGCCGCGTCTGCGGCGCGACGATGTCGCCCGCCTCGACCAGCTTCTTGGTCACGACGCCAGCCACGGGCGCGCGCACGGTCGCGTACTCGAGGCGCGTCCGGAGCTGCTCGAGCTGCGCCTGGGCGGCCTCGTAGGCGGCGCGGTCCCTGTCGTACTCCGCCGACGTGATGACCTGCCGCTCGCGCAGCCGCTCGGCGCGCTGGAAGTTGGCCTCGGCGACGCGGAAGTTCGCCTCCGCGCTCGCGACCTGGGCGGCGATCTCGCGATCGTCCAGCCGGGCGAGGACCATGCCCGGCTGCACCTCGCTGCCCTCCTCGACGTTCACGGACAGCACCGCGCCGCCGATCTGTGCGTTGACGCCGACGGTGCGGATCGGCTCGACCACGCCCGAGACGGTGACCTCGCGGCGGATGGTGCCGCGCACCACGGGGCCCGTCTCGACCGCAGCGACCCTCATCCCGCCCGGCCCGCCGCCCGGCCCGCCCTGGGGTGCCCCACTTCCGTTGCCGCAGGCGGCGGCGAAGGAAACCGCGAGTGCCGCGCCGGCGAGCGCACGCGCACGCCGCGTTGCGGCACGATGATGTCGTACCGTGTGGCTGATTGCTCGTCTCATCTGCGCTTCCACACCGCGCCGGCTCCCGGCCGCCGCGGGGTCGTGTCGATCTACGGTTCGAGCCTGCGGCCGAGCACCGCCTCCAGCCGCGCCACCGAGATGCCCAGTTCCTGCCGTGCGTTCACCCACTCGATCTCCGCCTCGGCCAGCGCGACCTGCGATGCCTGGAGATCCAGGATCGTGGCGTTGCCGATCTGGTAGCGCTCCTCCTGGACCCGCAGGTCCTCGCGCGCCAGCTCGATGCCCCGTCGCGCGATCTCGACCCGGCGCTCCGCCGCATCGATCTGCCGCGCCGCGGCCTCCACGGCCACCCGCGCCGCCAGCTCCGCGTCCCGCGCCCGCGCCTCCGCTATGCGCTCCGACGCTGCGGCCCGGGCGACCGCCGCTTCACGCTGGAAACCGTTGAACAGCGGTACGGAGGCCGTGATCCTGAGGCTCCAGCTCCGCTCGTTGGGAGGGAACTGGTACGCGAACCAGTCGTAGCCCCCCGTGGCGCGCACCGACGGGATGTACGACGTGTAGGCGGCCAGCCGGGCAGCCCGGGCCTCCTGCCGGTCCGCCTGGGCCGCGAGGACGCTGGGCGACCGGCTCACGGCTTCCGCCACGAGCTCCTCGAGCGGCGGGCGCGGCGGCGCCGCCTCCGGCAACGTCACCACCGCCGGCTCGACCTCGCCCTGGACGCCGATCTGCCGGCCGAGCCGCAGCCGCGCGTTCCTTTCCCCGGCTTCCGCCTCCACCAACGCCAGCTCGGCGCGCCCCACCTCCAGCTCCGCACGGAGCACGTCCGACCGCGTCGCCGTGCCGACCTCGAGGCGCGTCTGGGCGAACGCGAGCTGCTGCCGCGCCCGCTCCAGCCGCTGTGCGGCGGCCCGCACGAGCTCCGCCGCCGCGACCGCGTTGTAGTACGCCTCCGTCGTGGCCAGGATGGTCTGGAAACGCTGGGCCCGGTAGGCGGCGTCCGCTGCGGCCAGCCCGGCGCTGGTGCGCCGGAGCTGCGCCAGCCGGCGGCCGCCGCCGAACAATTCGTAGCTGGCCTGCGCCTGCGCGGCGTAGCTCTCGGAGACGAGCTGGCCGGTCGCCTGGTCGAAGCGCTGGTTGCTCGAGTTCGAGTAGCTGCTGCTCAGGTTCACGCTGGGGAGCAGCGCGCCCCGCGCCTCCAGGTGGTTGGCCCGCGCCGTCGCGACGGCCTCCTCCGCGGCCACCGCCGCCGGGTCCCGCTCCAGGGCCAGGCGGATCGCCTCCTCCAGCGTCACGGACCGGACGGGTTGCTGAGCCGCGCCGGCGACCGGCGCGATCACGATGCCGAGCGCGACTGCGGCGACCGTACCGCCGCGGAACAGCGAATGCATGGGCGAGGATCTCTTCTGCGTGTCGGCGGTCTCCCGCCGTCCCCGGTCGTCGGTCATGCTCCTGAACGGCCACGGCATGGCGCCGCGGCCCTGTCCACACATTATATGGATGATGCTCGAAGCCACGTTTTCGTTGAGTCCGGACGCCCTGGCGGCGGCCGGGCGGCGCGGCGCCAGCACGTGAACGCGGGCTACAGCCCCGCCCAGCGGCGGGCCATGGCGGAGGCGGCCCGCAAGGGGGAGCCGCTGCGCTGCCCGGTGTGCGGTGGCGACCTGATCCGCGAGGAGGTGCAGCCCCGACGCGACGTGCCCTACGTGCGGCGCCGCCTGCTGCTCTTTTGCCCCGCCTGCAGGAGAGCCGCCGCCGTGGACATGACGCACGGGTGATGTAGCGGGCGAGCGGGGTGGAAGTTCCGGGGAGGGAGGTGGGCCTCGCCGCCCGGACGCCGGTGGCGGCGCGCCGCTTCGCCACGCGCCCCCTGACCGCGCCCGCCTTCGCCTCGCCGGCCGCGGCGCGCCAGCACGCTCGTGCTCCGGCAGGGGCACGGGAGCGAGCGCGCCCGCGCTACAGCGGGCGCGCCACCATGATGCCGTCCTGCTTCTCGAGCCCCTTGATCCGCTCGGCCAAGGGCACCGCGCTGATCTCCACCGCCCGGCCGACCAGCGGCGCGTGCAGCAGGTACAGCTCGCCGTCCTTCCACAGCGCCACGCCGGTATGGGCGATGTCCAGCCCTTCGAGCGTGCTGGTCGCAGCGATGATGTCGCCGTTGCGGATGAGGGGCGCGACCTCCGCGATGCGGTCCTCCGGGATGTAGTAGCGCGGGCGCTCGCTCAACTCTTCCTCGATGCGGCGGATCGCCTCGAGGTTCGCCGGATCCGAGAGCTGCCGGTAGGCCTCCACGTGCGTGCTCATGAACCGGATCGGCTCCGGGTCCAGGACCCCGCCCAGCTCCCGCGTGATGTCCCGCACCAGCCCCTTGCGCTCGTTGTCCGCGATCCACTCGCTGAAGTAGTGGAGCCGGCTGGGGTAGCCGTCGATCACGCCGTCGCGGTAGCGCATGCGCGTGAGCTCGGCGCGGAACGCGTCGAAGTCCGTCTCCCCGGCGCGGACCAGGCGGGACAGCGCCAGCACGTTCTCGACGAACGTCACGCAGTCCAGCTCGCGCAGGTTGATGACCAGCCGCTCGGGGCCGGGGACCTCCAGCGTGCCGGGCTTGTACGGGGTGCCGACGAACGTCACGCCCAGGCGCACGATGATCTCGCCGATCGGCAGCGTGTCCAGCCGCTCGGCCCGGGCGTACGCCAGCTTCTCCGCGAAGATCTCGAGGTCCCGTGGATCCTCGGTCGCCGGTGGCGCGGCGGGCGACGTCGTCGCCTCGGCAGCCGGCCTCGACCCCTCGCCCGCGGCGGGCGCGGCGGCTTCCCCTGCGACCCGGACCGGCCTGCGCTCCGGGTCCAGCGCCCGCTGGCCGAAGACCCAGGCGACGCCGAGCGCGAGCGCGATGAGTGGCAGGAAAATGTACAGGACGCGGTACCTCATTCGCCTCACCTCCGGCGGAGTCACGGGCCGGGGGGCCCCGGGTGCGGGGCCCTGCCGTTCCCCGGAGGAAACTGTCCTGCGCCGCGCGGTCCCGCCAGTCCTCCCACCGCCCGGCTCGCGGCCCGCCGCCCCCGGAGCGCCGCAGCCGCTGCCGTTTTCGTCGTCTACGACGATCACGCGCGCATGGGTCCAGGGGCCGATCGGGTCGAGAGGAGGGGGCCATGGGACGTGACCGGGGGCGCGAGGTCTCGGGGCGTCGTCGGCGAGTTCGGGATCGCCGGCGCGATCGGATTCGGCGTGGTCGCAACGGGCCTGCCCGCTTCACGGCAGGGCCGCAAGCTGCTCGTCCGCGAGGCGTGGCAGGGCCGCCGCACGCGCAGCGAGGACGGGGTGCTGGACACGCTCTGGGCGGACCGCGTCCTCGGGCGTCGCGCGGTACGCGCCGCGCCCCGCCCGTTCCCGCCGGCCTCAGCCACCCACCGGAATGCGCAGGACCTGCCTCGGCATGAGCTTGGAGGACGTCAGCCCGTTCTCCTCCTTGATGCGCGCCACGGTCGTGCCGTACCTGCGCGCGATGGACCACAGGCTGTCCCCCTTCTGCACCCGATAGATCACCACCGACCCCGTCGCCTCGGCGTTCGGCCCGCCCGGCGCAGCGGCATCGTCCGCCATCGCGACCTCGACGTCCGCCGCCTTGCCCGGGTTCGCTACGACCATCACGGTGCGCGCGGCGCGGGCCGGGCGCTGCGGAGTGACGGACGCCAGCAACCGCTCCGCGCTCTGCCCGGTCATGGCCGCGACGTACTGCACGTACGGCCGGGGGAACAGGGCCACGTGGTAGTGCGGCGGCCGGCTCTCGCGCGTGGCTTCCAGGACGCCGCGCGCCTCGAGCTGGAGCAGCACGCGCTCCAGCCATTGCCGGCACGACGCCTTGCTGCTCCGCCGCAGGTCCACGGCCATCCCGGTGGGATGGACCGACCGTTCCGCGGCGTTGGGCGGCTGCCGCGTGATCGGCCGGACCAGGCTCGTCACCACCAGCTTCTCGCCGCACGCCGCCTTGAACTGCGTGCCGAGTCGCTCGAGGAAGAGCTTCACCTCCGGCCTCGCGTAGGGGAAGGAGACCTGGGCGAGGTCGTATGCGGGGCCGGGCCGAATGGGCACGAGCAGCCCTAGCTCGACGAACCGCTGCACGTCCGCGGGCCGGCGGAGGAACGTGTAACCGTGCCGCAGCGCCTGCTGGTACTGGCGGTCGAGCGAAGCCGTCGAGCCGCGCAGGGACTGCGCCCGGCCCGGCGCCGCGACGCACAGGACGAACGAGACGAGGATCGTCAGCCTGACTGCACGCATTGCCCTGGACGGATGGCTGTGAGTGCGCACGCCGCCTCATCGTGCGCGGGGCGCTATGAATGGAACACCACGCCGCGCGGCGCAACCCCCTCGTCGGGGCGCCGCCCTCGCGGAACGGCCGGGGCACGCGAACAGGCGCCCGGCACGGACTCGAACGCGCGATCGGGAGGAGCGCAGGTGGGGAGCCCGGCCGGGACGCCTGCACACGTGCGCGAGAACCGCCCAGCGGCTCCGTGAGCCCGTCGGAGCAGCCGGCCGCCTCGCATCTCATCTGACACGCAGCCGGGCCAAAACGTTGTGGCGTCCCCCGGCCGCCGAGCCGGCGCGGCGCGGGAGGGTGTCCACGCGGCCGGGCGAGGCGAGGGCTCAGTGCGGCGCCGGCCCCGCGCTCCCGCCCAGCTCCTGCTCGGGAACCCGCAGGGTGAGCAGGAAGCCCACCAGCACGACGCCGATACCCGCCCGGTAGAGCGCGGCCACGGCGGCCGTGAGCGAGCGGGCGTACTCCGGATCGGCCGGAGGGCCGCCGTTCAGCGCGATCGCCGCCCCTTCCGGGCTCGCCGTCAGCGGCGTTCCGAGCAGCGCGGCGAACACCGCGCCGAACACCGTGACGCCGACGACCTGCCCGAGCATGCGCGCGAACGTGGCGCCCGCCGTCACCACCCCCAGGTTCTCGTGCCCCGCCGCGTTCTGCACGATCAGCGTGTACAGCGGCAGCGCGGGCCCCATGCCGAGGCCGACCAGCACCATCATCGCGCTCACCGCGGCCCGTGAGGTGTCCGGCCGCAAGAGGAAACCGAGCAGCGCGAACGCCAGCATCTGCACGAGCAGGCTGGTGAGGAGGATGCTTCGCGCGTGGCCCACGCGGCTCGCGAGCTGGCCGCTGCCCACGCTCCCGCTCACGATGCCCAGCGTCAACGGCAGCATCGTCAGGCCGGCGCTCGTGGCCGACACGCCCTGCACGTTGATGAGGTAGAGCGGCAGGAAGACCATGCTGATGAGGAACACCCCGCCCAGCACGAACATCGTCGCCATCGGCACGCCCACTTCCCGGCGCCTCAGCAGGGCGAAGTCCAGGATCGGGTCCGGCGCCCTGCGCTCCGTCCAGACGAACGCGCCGAGGCCGATCACGCCCGCGCCCAACAAAGGCAGCAGCGCGGATCCAGCCCCGCTCCCACCCCGCGGCCCCATGGTCTCGCCCGCGAGCGAGAGCGCCACCAGCAGCGGAACCACCGCCGCCAGCAGCCAGAGCGCGCCGGCCACATCCACCCGCGCCTCCCGCCGCGGCACGCCCAATCGCGGCATGCGGGTGACGATGAACCACAGCGCCACGGCGCCGATCGGGAGGTTGATGAAGAAGACCCAGTGCCAGCCCAGCGTGTCCGTGATCACGCCGCCCGCCAGGGGGCCGATCACGCTCGCCAGGCCCATCACCCCGCCGATCAGGCCCATGTACTTGCCGCGTTCGGCGGGCGGGAACAGGTCGGCGATCACGGCCAGCGTGCTCGTGAACAGCGACGCCGCGCCCAGCCCCTGCACGGCCCGCGCGATCAGGAGCATCACCGTCCCGGGCGCGAGGCCCGCGAACAGCGAGCCCGTGAGGAACAGCGCCACGCCCGCGACCAGCGCCGGCTTGCGGCCGTAGAGATCCGACAGCTTCCCCCAGATCGGCAGGAAGACCGTCATCGCGATCAGGTACGCGGTCGTCAGCCACGGGTACAGCGCCGCCGGGATCTCCAGCGAACGCTGGATCGCCGGCCCGGCCGTCGCCACGATCGTCTGGTCGAGGCCCGAGAGCAGCAGCGCCGCCAGCACGCCGGCGAGCGCCAGCACCCGGTCCCGCCGGCTGATCTGGACCGGCGGGACCGCATCGGGTGAAGACGGAGAAGCGGCCGGCCTCATGGCCCGCGCCGGCCACAGCGCCCGACGCCGCGCGGACGGCCCCGCCGCGCGTCAGCGCCCGTGGTCCTCGAGACCTCACACTGCATGGCGTCTCGACCCCCCTGGATCATCCGGTCCATGGAATACGCTAGAAGAACCCCGGAGTGCGACGGTTGGTTCTGCGGCGGGCTCGAGGCAGGAACGCCCCCGCCCCGGGCCGGGAGCGGGGGCGCGGGGTGAGGGCGCAGGACGCGGCTACGGGTCGCCCGCGAACCGCCAGCGCGCCGTGTAATCGCGCGGCAGCAGCTCGCCCATCAGCCGCGCACGCACCATCTCGATCGGCATACGGCCGCCTTGGAGGATGGCGTCATGGAACGCGCGGGCGGTCATGCGGCCGGTCTCGACCAGCTCCTTGTACAGCGCGCGGATCTGGAGGCCGCCGATCATGTAGGCGGCCTGGTACAGCGGCGGATAGGTACCGATGAAGGAGCGGCGGACCTCTGCCTCGGCGTTTGCGCGCTCGTGGCCGACTCGCTCGACCAGCAGCTCGATCGCCTCCTCCGGCGTCATCGTGCCGAGGTGCACGCCGAGGGAGAACATGATCCGCGCCGCGCGGTGGGCGCGCCAGAAGAGCATGCCGATGCGGTCCTCGGGGGTGGAGGGGAATCCCAGGTCCCACAGCAGCAGCTCCCAGTACAGCGCCCAGCCCTCGGTCCAGAACGGAGTAGCGAAGACCCGCCGGTGGGTGTTGTAGCGGCTGGTCATGAAGCCCTGGAGGTGATGTCCGGGGATCAGCTCGTGGTGGACGGTGGCCCGGGAGAAGTGGATGTTGTTCCCGCGCATGCTCATGAGCTTCTCCTCGTGGGTCATCCCGTCCGTCGGGAACGAGACCTGGATCACCTCGCCCCCGAGGAAAAACGGAGCGACGCGCTGGCGCTCCGGCGACATCATCTCCATGCGCCACACCTCCTTGGCGAGGGGTGGGATGGTGACGAGGTCGCGCTCCTCGACGAAGGCGATCGCCTCGTAGGCGAGGTCGCGGACCAGGGCCGGCTGTTGACCGGGGGCGACGTGCAGCGTCTTCACCTTCTCGAGCGCGGCCTTCCAGTCGTCGCCGAAGCCCATCTCGCGCGCGGCCTTGCGCATCTCGGCCTCACACCACGCCAGCTCCCGCTCGGCGATGGCGATCAGCTCCTGGGGCGAGTAGGCGATCATCTCGTGGGCGAGGTCCGCGGCCATGCCCGCCGCGCCGATGGGATCGCCGATGATGGGGTCGGGCTCGCCCTCGCGGATGCCGGCGAGCTCGCGGCGGATGTAGCGGCCGTAGGCGACGAGCGCCGAGTCCACGCGCCTGTAGGGGTCGGCGGTCCACCAGGTGAAGAGCGGGTCGTAGCCGGCATGGAACCCGTTCCAGCGGCGGAGCACCTGGCGGAGGCTGTCCACGATGACCGCGGCGCGGTAGGCGACCACGCGCGACCGGTAGCCGCGCAGGCGTTCCTCGTCCGCGGCCTTCGCGGCCCCATCGCTCGACGCGACGGTACGCGTGCCGCTCGTGGTTCCACGCTGAACAGCCGCCGCAGCCTCGCGCGCTCCGTCGATGGCGCGGAGCAGACCGGCGAGCGTGTCCGCGGCGGCGCGCGGGTCGATCGTCTCGTGGCGGCGCCGTGCGTCGTGGAGCGAGAGGATCGTGCGCGCGAACGGCAGGAGCGACTCGGTCTCGGCGAAGACCCGCTCTTCGCGGTCGAGCAGCGCGAGCTGATACCGCAGCTCGTGCTCGAGCAAGATGTAATCAATGCGCCCCTCGACGCCGAGACGGTCGAAGTCCAGCTCCCGCAGCCGTGCCTGCCAGGCCTGGTAGAACTCGCGCATCCGGCGCTGCCGTTCGGGCGAGTACGGGGCGTCGTAGCGCCGGAGCAGCACCGCCCGGTCCGCGGCGTAGCGTTCGACGACGTCCCGCAGCTCGCTCGCAGGCGCGGCGACGAGCGCCGCCAGCGGCGGCACGGTGGACTGCCCCTCCGCTCCTACCCCTCCCTGGACCTGGACCTGGGCCTGGGCGTGGGCGGGGGCGAGGGCGAGCAGCACACCGAGGCGGAGGATCAGCGAACGGCCCATGGCAGTCTCTCGCGTGTGGCTGTGCGGTGCAGGGTGTTCCCGGGTGGTCCCCGACGCGGGCACATTGCGGTGGCCGGGCGGCGGGGGCAAGGCTCCTCGCCCTCGCCCGGGCCCTGTCAGCGAACTCAGTCGCCCCACGCAAGCCGAGACAGGGGGCGCGTGAAAACGGAGCCCGCGCGCGATATATTCCCGCCCGTCATGACCCGGAGACTCTACTACGACGACGCCTACCTCCGCGCGTTCGACGCGCACGTGGCGGAGGTGTCCGCGGACGGACGGCGCGTCTACCTGGATCGCACCGCGTTCTACCCCACCTCCGGCGGGCAGCCGCACGACACGGGCGAGCTGGCCGGCGTGCGCGTGGTGGACGTGGTGGACGAGGGCGACCGGATCGCGCACGTGCTGGCGGAACCGGTGGCGCTGGCCCCTGGCGCGCGGGTGGAGGGCCGCATCGATTGGGAGCGGCGCTTCGACCACATGCAGCAGCACACCGGGCAGCACCTGCTCTCCGCCGTGTTCGCGGAGCTGTACGGCTTCGAGACCGTGAGCGTGCATTTCGGCGCCGAGTCGTCCACGATCGACCTCGCGACGGCCACGCTCGCGGCGGGGCAGATCGAAGCGGCGGAGGCGCGCGCCAACGCGCTGGTGTGGGAGGACCGCGCGGTGGCCGTGAGCTACGAGCACGCGGCGGAGGCGGCCGGGCTGCGCAAGAGGCCCGACCGCGAAGGGCCGCTACGCATCGTGTCCATCGACGGCGTGGACCGCAGCGCTTGCGGCGGCACCCACGTGCGCGGCACGGCCGAGATCGGGCCGGTGCTGATCCGCGGCGTCGAACGCGTGCGTGGCAACGCCCGCGTCGCCTTCGTGTGCGGCGGGCGCGCGTTGCGCCGCGCCCGCGAGGACCATGCGCTCCTCACCCGGCTCGCCCTCGACTTCTCCGCGCGGCCCGAGGAGGTGCCCGCCCTCGTCACCGGGCTGCGCGAGCGGGAGCGAGCGTTGCGCGCAGCCCTGCGCCGCGCCGAGGAGGAGCTGGCCGGCTTCCGCGCACGCGCGCTCTACGAGCGGACGGAGCCGGCCGAGGACGGCGTGCGGCGAGCGGTCGAGCGGCACCCCGCTGGCGGCCTCGATGAGCTCCGCGCCCTCGCGAACGCGTTCATCGCACTCCCGAAGGCCGTGCTCGTCGCTGCGGTGGACGAGCCGCCCGCGCTGCTGCTCGCCGCCTCCGAAGACTCCGGGATCAACGCCGGCGCCGCGCTCAGGGCGGCGCTGGCCGAGGTCGGTGGCCGCGGCGGCGGATCCCCCCGCGTCGCCCAGGGCAGTGTGCCAGACCGTGCATCCCTCGAGCAGGTGATCCGCAAACTCGTCGGCTGACGCAAGCGCGCTCGTCCTCCGCGATTCCTCGACGACGCCGGAGGTTACGCCTGCCACCCGCGCGCTGCATCGCCGCCAGCGCCGTCCCACCGGCGGAATGAGACTTGCGTCTCCCCTCCCACACTCCGACACAAGTCGCAGGCAGCGCCGTTCGTCGGGCGGCCGAACCGGCCTGGGCGCGTATCCCAGCAGTACGGACCCTGGCTTCACGCGGGCGGCGAAGGACGCCGCACGCCAACCCGATCCGGAGGAGGATCCCATGCCCACTTCGCGCAAGACCCGTGGACTCATTGTCATTCTCGCGGGCGCGGTCGCAGCATGCGGCGCGCAGTCCGCAGACGACCAGTTTGCGGAACAGCCGCCGGCGGATGAACAGCTCGCGGAGCAGCCGGTCGAGGAGCCGATGTCCATCCTGACGGCAGAGATCGAGTCGCGGATCAATGCCGCGCGTGAGGCGGTCGCGTCGTTCTCGGACCGGGCGCAAGCCGAGGCCGCGGGCTACACGCAGCAGCTCACGGAGTGCGTGGCGTCTGCCGAGGGCGGCCAGGGTTTCCACTTCGCGAACCCCGAGCTGATCGGCGACGGCGGCCAGCTCGACGCGCTCCAACCCGAGGTGCTGCTGTACGAGCCACAGGCGGACGGCTCGTTCCGCCTCGTCGGCTTCGCGTACGCGCTGCCGCGCGCGGACTGGACGGCGCCCGAGCCGCCCACCTTCCTGGGCCAGCCGATGACGGCGAACGAAGAGCTCGGCGTCTGGACGCTGCGCGTCTGGACCGTGGACAACCCGAACGGAACGTTCGCGGACTGGAACCCGAACGTGAGCTGCGTGCCGGGCGAGGGAGAGACCGAGGGCGATACGGGATCCCACGATGCGGCCTCCCACCACGAGATGTGAGCTCGCGATCAGTCCGCAAACAGGAGGGCCCGGGCGCTCCGAGCGCCCGGGCCCGTTTCGTGTCGGTGTTCTGCTGGTGCCCTTGCGCGTTGCTGCTCGAGCCACTCGGCGACGGCGCGAGGCGACGGGCCGGCCTCCTGCACCATGGCACGCCTGTCAATCTCTGTAGATCGCGATGGTCATGTTGCCCTGCGTGTCGATCGCGCCGCGGTACATCCCTTCGCTGTTGAAGGTCATGACGATATTGCCCGCCCGGTCGATCGCGATCACACCGCCCTCGCCCCCGCGCTCCACCAGCTTCTGCATCACCACCCGCTCGGCCGCCTCCGCGAGCGGAGCGCCCGTGTAGCGCACGATCGAGCAGATGTCGTGGGCGACGACGTTGCGGATGAAGTACTCGCCGTGGCCCGTCGCGGAGACGGCGCAGGTCTCGTTGTCCGCGTACGTGCCCGCGCCGATGATCGGCACGTCGCCGACCCGGCCCCAGCGTTTGTTGGTCATCCCCCCCGTCGAGGTGCCGGCGGCCAGGTTGCCCGCGCGGTCCAGCGCGACGGCGCCGACCGTGCCCAACTCGAGGTCGTCCGGCCCGAGCTCCGCGCGTCGCGGCCCCGTCGCCGCCGCGTTCGTGCCCCCCTCCTGCGCCTTCGCGCGCTGGAGCTGCTCCCAGCGGCGCTCGGTGAAGAAGTAGGACGGGTCGACCATCTCGATGCCCTGCTCCGCGGCGAACGCCTCCGCGCCCTCGCCGATCAGCAGCACGTGCGGCGACTTCTCCATCACCGCGCGAGCGAGCTTGATGGGGTTCTTCACGCGCTTGACGCCCGCCACCGCGCCGGCGGCGAGGTTGCTGCCGTCCATGATCGCCGCGTCCAGCTCGTTGGTCCCCGCGTTCGTGAACACCGCGCCCTTGCCGGCGTTGAACAGCGGCGAATCCTCCATGACCACGATCGCGGCGACGACCGCGTCGAGACTCGAGCCGCCCGCCTCGAGCACGGCGTACCCCGCGCGCAGCGCCTGCTCGAGCGCAGCGCGGTACTCGGCCTCGAGCTCGGGCGTCAGGTCACCTCGACGGATCGTGCCCGCGCCGCCGTGGATCGCGATGGCGATCTTTCCCTCGGCCCCGGTCCCCGGCTCGTCGTCGGCCGGATCGTCCTGCGGCGCGGCGCCGCACGCGCTCACGATCGCCGCGGCGGCCGTGATCGCCGCGCGGGTCAGGATCGGTCCCCGAGACATGGCTGCCCCTCGCGTTCGGGTGATCGCCGATTGGATCCGCTGGATCCCCAAACCTAGGCGGGTTCCGCGCCCGTGGGAAGCCCGGGGCGAGGGTGCGGCGCGGTGTGTCCGGCGCGTGCCGTCGGTGCAGCGAGCCGTCGCTGCCGATTCCCCGTCACGCTGCGTTGAGGCGCCAGAACTCGAAGTTCAGGCCGGTCGCGAACGTCACCCAGAGCAGGTAGGGGACGAGCAGCAACGCGGCGAGGCCACGGTGACGCCAGAAGAGCAGCATGGTGATCGCGATGGCGCTCCAGAGCGCCAGGATCTCCAGCAGGGCGAGGCCGATGCGGTGGCTGCCGAAGAAGAGCCAGGACCAGGCGGCGTTGAGGGCGAGCTGGACGAGGAACGCGCCGAGCGCCCAGGGGCGCCGGCGAACCCGCGGCGTTTCCAGACGAGCCACGCCGCGATCGCCATGAGGCCGTACAGCACGGACCAGACGACGCCGAACACCCAGCCGGGCGGCGTGAGCGCGGGCTTGGTGAGCTGGTCGTACCACGCCCCCGCCTCGAACCGCGAGCCGAACGCCGCCACGGCGTAGCAGAGCGCCAGCCAGCCGATGAGCCCGATCCAGGTCCGCCGCCGCATGCTGTTCCTCCGCGGGAAACCGGGGCCCGGCCAGCAATGTCTGCGTCCCCGGCTCGGGTGTGCTGCCGGTGTGCCGGGGTACGGCCGCCAAACGCGCGCGGCCGTCGCAAACCCCGAGTCGCGCCGAGGCCGGCTGCGCCGCCACCGTGCTGCCGCCCGCCCGCGCCCGCGCGGAGCCCACGCCCCGGCAAGGCGGAGCTTCATGAACTGTACCGGAGGCGTTGCCGCGCGGGTCGGCGGCGAGCCATGCCCGCACGGGCCGGAGCGTGGCCACGGCCTGCCTCCGGCCGTCGGATCGCGACGGCGCGGGGCGCCGGCTTGTCCGCGCGCCGCCGCGCCGTTAGTTTCTCGTCACGTGCACGACCGTGCCGGGGTCGCGGCGCGGTCGTGCCGCTCGCGTTCATCCTCCACCACCTCGCGCTTCCCTTCCTCTCCCCGCGCGTAGCCGAGCGGTACCCGAACACATGCCCACACGTCGACGCCCCAACACCATCTCGCGCCCGACGCCTCTCCAGGCGGCCGTCATGGCGACGTCCAGCGTCGCCCGGATCGCTCCCACGCTGGCGCAGAGTCCGTTGATCCATGTGCGGCGGCCGCTGCGACGCACGCGGCTGCTCCTGGTCGTGCTCATCGCGGTCGCTGCCGGCTTCCTCGCCGCCGCTTCGCTGCTCCGCGCGTGAGCGCGGCGCGCCGGCGTCCGAGCCTCACGGCGAGACCTCGCCGGCCGGCGAGGCGGCCTCGGCAGCGCCGTCTGCGGCTGACGGGGCCGCCAACACCACCGCCGCATCGCGCCGCGGCGCGGGCGCCTCGTCCAGCAGCGGGAAGCGCTCCGACCGCGCGACGTAGACCGCCGCGGTGATGTCGCCGGTCACGTTCAGCGTGGTCCGGCACATGTCCAGGAAGCGGTCGATCCCCAGGATGATCCCGATCAACGCCGGGTTCACGCCGATCGAGGAGAGGATCAGGATGATGAACGGGATCGAGCCGGAGGGGACGCCGGCGGTCCCGATCCCGCCCAGGATCGCCAGGTACGCAATGCCGACCTGGGCGCCCAGCGAGAGGTCCACGCCCGCCAGCTGCGCCAGGAACAAGACGGTGACGCCCTCATAGAGCGCCGTCCCGTTCTGGTTCGCCGTGGCGCCCACGGTGAGCACGAAGGAGTTGATCTCCCGTGGCACGCGCAGGTTCTCCTCGGCGACCCGCAGCGCCGTCGGCAGCGTCGCGTTGGAGGACGAGGTCGAGAACGCCGTCAGGATGACGGTCTTGATGCGGCGGAAGAACTCGAACGGGCTGATCCTCACGAGGAAGCGGAGGATGAGCGGGTACACGCCGAACATCTGGAGGCCCAGCCCGAGGAGCACGGTGCCGATGTACCACGCCAGCGCGCCCAGCAGCTCGAGGCCGAAGCCCGCCGTGCTGGTGAACAGCAGACACGCGACGGCCCACGGCGCCAGCAGCTTCATGATGAGGTCGATGATCCGGGCGGAGATGGCGTAGAGTGCCTCGAGGAAGGAGAGGAACGGCGCCACGACCTGCGCGCTGACCAGCGTGGCCGCGAGCCCCAGCGCCAGCCCGAAGAACATCAGGTGGAGCAGGTTCGGCGTGGGGCCGGCCACCGCCGCGATCGGGTTCGTCGGGATCAGCGTCTCCACGACCTGCGCCAGCGGCGTCAGGTCCGGCGGCTCGACGGCCGCCTCGATTTCCTCCGCGGCGGCCCGGCCGTAGCGTGCCTCGATGGCGGCGGCGGCCGCGGGGTTGAGGCGGTCGCCGGGGCGGATGGTGTTCACCACCGCGAGGCCGATCCCCACCGAGACCGCCGAGACGATGAGCGTGAACGCGAAGGTCTTGAGCCCTACCCGGCCGAGCTGCCGCACGTCCCCGATCCCCGCCACGCCCACCACCAGGGACGAGAAGACGAGAGGGATGACCACCATGAGGAGCAGCCGCAGAAAGAGCTGCCCGATGGGCTCGGTCACGTGCTCGACGACTGCGACCAGGCCGGGGTGATCCGGCCCCAGGACGAGGTTGGCGCCGATGCCCAGGACGGCCCCGACCACCAACCCGATCAGGATCCGGGTGTGGAGCGGCAGTCCCTTCGGCGGGTCCGGCGTGTCATCCCGGAGGTCCGTCGTCAGGTGCCGCTCGAGAGCGTTCGGATCGAGCATGGACTCCGATTCCGTACTCCACCGAGTCTTGCGCTGCGCCGCGACCGGCGGCATCCCGGAGCGGCTGCACTCCGTTCCCCCTGACCGGCGCGACAGGATCGGACGCGCCACGCCGCCGCGCAAGTGAAGAGAGGACCACGGCGGAGGGACGCGCCGGCGCCCATGGCCAAACCGCGGCGGCCGCGCTATCGTTCGGAACCGCACCGTTCACACCCGAACCCGCATCACGGAGGGGAGCACCATGCGCCGCCTCTACATCGCCGCATCGGCCGCCGCCATCGCGCTGCTCGTCCCGGCAGACGCGGCTCGCGCCCAGGACGAGACGCTTACCGTCGCCGGCGGCGGCATCTTCGTCGAAGGCTGGCAGGGGAAGATCGACGCGCGAGAGGCGCAGCGCGGCGCCACCCTCGAGAGCGCCCGCCTCGCCAGGGAAGGCGACGCGCTGCACGTGAGGACCGGACCTGCGGTGGCGTACTGGCATCCGGAAAACAGGGCGTCGGGCAACTACACGGTGAAAGCGACGTTCCGCGAGCCCGCGTACATGGCGCTGAACGACCACCCGCACCCCTACGGCGTGTTCATCGCGGGCACCGACATGGGGACGGATCAGCAAAAGTACCTCTACTGCGCGGCGTACGGCAACGGCCGCTTCATCGTGCGAGGGTTCGGCCCGGAGCCGTTCCAGTTGAACGGCCGGCGGGGCGAGGAGCACCCGGCCGTGAACAGGGCCGCCGGCCCCGGCCAGCCGGTCACGCAGGAGATCGCGCTGTCCGTGAGGGGGGACAAGGTCGAGTGCGCGATCAACGGCACCGTGGTCGCGAGCTACGACAAGTCGGCCGTGTTGGGCGAGGGCAAGCTTCCGTCCACGGACGGGATCTACGGGATCCGCTTCGGACACAACACCGAAGCGTACGTCACCGGATTGAGCGTCACGCAGCACTGACGCGCCTTTCCGCTCATTGCGGGTGACGACGGGTTTCGGCGGCGCAGCCGGCGCGGGCCGCGCGACATCGCATCGCGCGGCCCGCAGGTCTGTCTGGCTCCCGCGACGGCTGCAGAACCGGCGGGTGGAGGACGCCGGCGGCCGCCGGCTCCACGCTCAGCTACGGGCTCTGCCGTAGCCGGCTTGCGGCGGAGCGGACCGGGGACGGGCCGACGGCGACGTCGCCGCCCCGGGCGGGAGCCGCCCGTGGGGTTGACCCCGCAACTCATTTTGTTACAATAGCTTAGTATTGACGTGACACCCGCCCCGCCCCCTCATCGGGTGAGCGGGGCGTGCTTTCTCGGCGGGGCCACGGCGCCCACGCTCCCGTGCACGGAAACGGACTCGTACGGCAGTGATCAGGGGGTGAACGGATCATGGAGCGGTTCCGGGCGGTCGCGGCCGGCCTCGCGTTCCTGCTGAGCACGTCCACCGCCGCGGAGGCGCGCGACCTGCTGCGCGGCTCGCCCCGCTCGATGCAGCGGCAGCACGGCGTGGCGGTCCAGAGCGGGTACCGGTTCGCTGAGACACCGCGGGACGCGGAGGAGCTGCTCGCGGCGGGCGAGCTGGTGGAGGTGCCCGGCAACGCGGACTACGACGTGAGCCGGGTGAGCTACCCGTATGCGCTGCCAGAGGTCCGGCTGTTCCTGGAGAGGCTGGGCCGGCAGTACCGCGAGGCGACGGGCAGCCCGCTGGTGGTGACGAGCCTGGCGCGGCCGCGCAGCCAGCAGCCGGCGAACGCGCACGAGCTCTCGGTGCATCCGGCGGGCATGGCGGTGGACCTGCGCGTGCCGCGCGATGCCGCCAGCCGACGCTGGCTGGAGGACACGCTCGTCGCGCTGGAGCGCCGGGGTGTGCTGGACGTGACGCGCGAGCGCAGGCCGCCGCACTATCACGTCGCGATCTTCCCGGAGGCGTATCGCGAGTACGTCGACGAGCGCATGGCGGCCGAGGCGCTGGAGCGGACGCGCAACGCAGCGGCGGTGACGGCGGTGACGGCGAGCGCGGCGGGCGCGGTAGCGGCAGGGGCGAACGGGAACGCGCGCCTGGCCGCCACGGGCAAGGCGAGCCGCAGGCCGGCCGCGTGGCTGGGCCCGGTTGCGGTCGTGCTGGCGTTCGGGCTCAGCGTCGCGTCGCAGCGGCTCCGCCGCGAGCCGCCTCGGCGGGCACCTCGGCTGGCGGGAAGACCGGATCCAGCGGCGCTGCGGTGAGTCGCGGACGGGCGCAGGGCGCTTGCCAGGACCCGACGCGTGTGGGCAGTTTCTGCCCGCACGCGTATTTCGTTTCGGCCCGGAGGTCTCATGCATCTCGCTGCCGTGCCCCGTAGCGACCTGCCACGCCGCAAACCGCTACGTTTCGCTCCGCTGCTCGCCGGCGCGGCGCTGCTCCTGGCCCCGTGGGTGACCATGGCGCAGCAGCCCGGTCCCGGCCTCGCGCGAGGCATCGCTCAGGCGGACAGCATCGTGGCGGAGGCCGTGGCGCAGGAGCGGGTGCCGGGCGCGGTGCTGCTGGTTGCCCAGAACGGGCGCGTGTTGCACGAACGCGCATACGGCTACGCGCAGCTCTACGAACTCCGGGAAGGCCGCGTCGAGCGGCTTGCCGAGCCGCGCCCGTTGCATACGGGCACGCTCTTCGACCTCGCCTCCGTCACCAAGGTGATGGCGACGACGTTCGCGGTCATGCTCCTCGTGGACCGCGGCGCCCTCGACCTGGATGCCCCCGTGGGCCGCTACCTACCCGAGCTCCGCGACTCTCCACACACCGCGATCACCGTGCGGCACCTCCTCACCCACTCGTCCGGCCTCTACCGCTGGCAGCCGATCTACTACCACGCGCACGACGCGGCGGAAGCGCTGGCGCACATCGACCGCCTGCCGCTCGAGTTCGAGATCGGCGCGGGGCGGCAGTACAGCGACCTCGGCTTCATGCTGCTGGGGCTCATCGTGGAGCGGGTGAGCGGCCGCCGGCTGGATGCGTTCGTCCGTGAGGAGCTGTACGAGCCGCTGGGGCTCCGCGCCACGGTCTTCAACCCGCGCGAGCACGGCTTCACGGACTTCGCGGCCACTTCGCACGGCAATCCCTACGAACGGCAGATGGTGCACGACACCGCCTTCGGTTATCGCTACGACGGCGACCCGTTGGCGTGGGACGGCTGGCGCGCGTACACGCTCGTGGGCGAGGTGAACGACGGCAACGCGTACTACGCGTTCGGCGGCGTCGCGGGGCACGCGGGTCTATTCTCGACGGCGGCGGAGCTGCGGGTGCTGCTGGACCTGCTGCTCCAGCGCGGGGAGTACGGCGGCAAACGCCACCTCCGGCCGGAGACCGTGGACGCGTTCCTCACCCGCGACCGCTATGGCCACGGCCTGGGCTGGATGATGCCGCCCGAGCTGCCGGAGGGCAGCTTCGCCCACACCGGCTTCACGGGGACGTACGTCGCGGGCGTTCCGCGCTACGGGCTCGCCGTCGTACTGTTGACCAACCGACAGAACCTCGGCCGCGATTCTCGGGGCCAGTACCCCGATGTGAACGGCCTGCGCGCCGCGGTGATGCGTGCGCTGGTGGCCGGCGCTGCGGCGGATGCGGCAGCGGACGCAGCGCGTTGAAGGAATCGCTCCGTCGCCTCGAGGTAACAATGGACCTGCCGGGAACGGCGCACAGTGCCGTCGCCGGCTCTACGCGCCGCTGGCCTTCCGCCGCCCCGTGCCGTGGCGACTCAGTCCCGGCCCGGTGAAGCCGGCACATCGGGGACCATTGTCGGTGCAGGTGTCGCTCCGCTCTCGCTCAGCGACTCGAACACGCCGGTCTCCCGGTTCTTCCGCACGTCGTTCCACGGGAACCAGCGGCCGTTCATGGCGACGTACACGCCGGGCGGCAGCACCTGCACGAAGGAGAGGGCGCTGCCCAGGTTGAACAGTCCGTCGGAGCTGCCGAACGCGTAGGGCACCATCGCGCCGGTGAGCACGATGGTCTTGCCGGTCACGTCCCGCGCCAGCGCCCGCGCCGTCTCGACCATGGTGTCCGTGCCGTGGGTGACCACGATGCGACGCTCCTCGCAGCGCCGGCAGTGGTCCACGATGATGGCACGGTCGGCGTCGGTCATGTCGAGGCTGTCCTTCATCATCAGCGTCTGCACGGCCACGTCCAGGCGGCAGCGGCCGAGCTTCAGCATCTCGGGCACATGGGTCTCGCGGAAGAAGAGCACCCCGCGCAGCTCGTCGTATTCTTTGTCGAACGTCCCGCCTGTCACGAACACGCGGATCGTCATCGGAGTCTCCGGTTGCGGTTGTCGGCATCATCATACGTCCGGCCCACCGGTCGTGCCACTGGAGGAGGCGGCGCGCATGGGGTCATCGCGTTGACGCGCGTGCCGGCGTACTTTGGTTCCTGTCATGGCACGCAGGCACGAGGAGCAGGCGGTCGAACTGCCTCGCGCCCTGGGGCTGCTGGACGCCGTCGGCATCGGCATCGGCGCCATCGTGGGCGCAGGCATCTTCGTGGTCACGGGCGTGGCCGCGGGCGTGGCCGGGCCGGCGTTCCTGCTGGGGTTGCTGCTGGCGGGCGTGGCGGCGGCGGCGAACGCCCTGAGCTCGGCGCAGCTCGCAGCGGCCTACCCCCGCGCGGGCGGGACGTACGAGTACGGTTACCGGGTCCTCTCACCCGCCCTCGGCTTCGCCGCCGGCTGGCTGTTCCTCGCCAGCAAGATCACGGCGGCGGGCACGGTCGCCCTGGGGCTGGCCGGCTATCTCGAGGCGCTGCGCCCCGGGCTGCCGCCACGCGCCGTGGCGTTCGGTGCCGTCGTCGTTTTCACCGCGCTGAACTACTTCGGCATACGCCGCTCGAGCCGCGCGAACCTGGTGATCGTCGCGATCTCCGTGGGCGCGCTGCTGCTGTTCGTCATCGCGGGGATCCCGTCCTTCCGCATGAGCAACCTCCGGCCGTTCGCGCCAGCGGGCTGGGGGGGCGTACTGCGTGCCGCGGCGCTGCTGTTCTTCGCGTATACGGGCTATGCGCGCATCGCCACGCTGGGCGAAGAGGTGCGCGAGCCACAGCGGACGATCCCGCGCGCCATCGAGATCACCATCGGCGGTGTCCTCATCCTGTACCTCGCCGTCGCGCTGGTCGCGACGGGCACGGCGGGCACGGATGCACTGGCGCGGACCGCCGCGCCGCTGGAGGCCGCGGCCCGCTCGTTCCGCCCGGGTTGGGTCCCGACGGCGGTCGCGGCCGGCGGCGTGGCCGCGATGCTCGGCGTGATCCTCTCGCAACTGCTGGGGCTCAGCCGGATGGCGTTCGCAATGGCGCGGCGAGGCGACCTGCCCCGCTTCCTCGATGCGGTGCACCCGCGCTACGGCGTGCCCGGCCGGGCGGCGCTGGCAGTGGGCGGCGCTGCGGCCGTCGTCGCCGCCACCGGCACCCTGGCGGGCGTGGCGGCCACCGCGTCGTTCACCATCCTCCTGTACTACGGCATCGCCAACCTCGCGGCGCTGCGCATGCCGCGCGAGGCGAAGCTGTTCAGCGACGCTGTGCCGGTGTTCGGGCTCGCGGCGTGTACGCTGCTCGCGTTCTCGCTCTCACCGCGCATCATTCTGACCGGTCTGGCGCTCCTCGCGGTGGGGTTCCTGGTGCGTTGGATCGTGCGGGGGGCGTGAGCGGGATGCGCGCCGTGAAGGTGGAGCCCTTGCCGAGTTCGCTCACCACCGTCACGTCGCCGCCCAGCATCCGCGCCAGCCGGCGTGCGACCGTCAGCCCGAGGCCGGTGCCGCCGACCTCCCGGGTGAGCCCGCGTTGCTCCTGCCAGAACGGCTCGAAGATCCGCTCCAGCGACTCGGATGCAATGCCAATGCCGGTGTCCTGGACGTGGAAGAGCACCTGGTGGTCACCTTGCTCGAGCACGAGGCGGATGCCGCCCTCGTTCGTGAACGACACGGCGTTGTTCAGCAGGTTGAGCAGAATGCGGCGCAGCTTGGCCGGATCCGTCGTGGCCCGCACGGGATGGTCGGGGACGATGACGTCGAACGTCAGGCCCTTCTCCCGCGCCGCCGGCGCAACGACATCCGCCGTGTCGGTGGCCAGGAGCGTGAGGTCCGTCGGCTCCGGGCGCAGCATCTCGCGTCCGGACTCGAGCCCCGAGAAGGTGAGGATCTCCTCGATGATCTCGCGGAGGTGCTGGGCGCTGGCGCCGATCCGGCGCAGGTATTTCATTTGCTCGTTCGTGACGCTGCCGGCAACGCCTGCGGCGAGCAGCTCCTGGTAGCCGACGATGGCGGTGAGCGGCGTACGCAGCTCGTGGCTCATGACGGCGAGGAAGTCGGACTTGGCCTGGCTGGCGGCCTCGGCCGCTTCGTAGAGACGCGCGTTGTCGGCGGCAATGGACGCGCGCCGCCCCAGCTCGCTGGCGAGCCGCAGGTCGTCTTCGTCGTAGGGCGGGCGCGGCTCGGTGCGGATCAGGACCAGCAAGCCGAGGGTGCGGCCGCGCGCGGCCAGGGGAACCACGATGGCGGAACGGGGCTGCACCGTGCGAAGGAGCTCCAGGCGTTTGCCATCGCCCGTGAGCTCCTGCAGCTCCTCGTTCGTGATCTGGCGTAGGATCTGCGCCTGGCCGCTGCGCATGGCGCGTTCGTACGTGCTGCCTGGCGGCGGCGCCGGGAACTCGCGTGTTGCGCTGGCCAGCGCGTCCCCATTCGTGCCGCGCTGCACGACGGCGACGCGCCGCATGCCGCCCGTCTCCGTGACGACGTCCACGACGCAGAGATCCGCGAGCCGCGGGACGGCGAGGCGCGCGAGTCGCTCGAGCGTATCGAGGTAATCGAGCGAGGAGGACAGCGTTGCGGTCGCTCCCGCGAGGAGCCGGTGCTCGGCGAGCGCCCGTTCCTGCTCCTCCACGCGCGCTCGCAGGCGCGCGATCTCCTCCTCCGCCATGCTGCAGCAGCTTCGCGAGCCGCCGTCCGCCGCACGCATCTCGCCCACCTCGGGGGACGCAGCGGTCCGATCCTGTGGCAGCCAGAGGGTGAAGGTCGAACCCTTGCCGGGTCGGCTCTCGAGCGTGATGTCGCCGCCGAGCAGACGCGCGAGCCGCTGGCTGATGGCGAGGCCGAGGCCGGCGCCGCGGCGCCGATCCCGGCCCGTGTCCAGGCGGATGAATTCCCCGAAGATCGCCTCTTGCTGGTCTTCGGGGATGCCGGGACCCGTGTCGGAAACGGCGATGGTGACCCACGGGCCTGGGCCGGGGGCGCGCGGATCCGCCTCACGGGGCTCCACCGACACGGTGATGCGGCCGTGCTCCGTGTACTTCACCGCGTTCACCACCAGGTTCGCGAGGATCTGTCGGATGCGGTCCACGTCGGAGTGGACGATGGGCAGCGTTTCTGCGAGCCGGACGTCCAGCTCCAGTCCCTTCTCCTCCGCCGCGGCGCGGTACTCCTCGGCGACCTCCTGCGCGACGCTGCGCACGTCCATGGGAGCGCGCTCGATGGTGAGCCCGCCGGTCTCGACGCGCGCGAGCTCGACCAGCGAATCGATCAGCCGCAGCGCCGTGCGGATCGACGCGCGTGCGCGGGCAATGCTCACGCGCTGTTCGGCGGGCAGCTTGCCGAACACCGAGTCCGCGAGCAGCGCGAGCTGGCCTTCCGCCGCGCCCAGCGGGTTCTTCACATCGTGGCTGAAGCCGCGCATCAACCGGCTGCGGCTCTCGAGGAGGCGCTCCGTCTCCTGGCGCCTCCGTTCGGCGTCATCGAGCAGGTGCATCTTGCGGAGCGCGAGCGACGCGAGATGCGCGAACGTGCCCGCCCGCTCGAACTCCTCGGAGCTGAACGCTCCCTGTTCCGGCATCCGCAACAGGATGAGGGAGCCGATCTGCTGGCCCGCGTCCACCAACGGCACGATGATCGCGGCGCAGTGCGGGCACGTGCGACGCAGCTCCTCGCCATCGAATCTCCTCCCCCCCGCGCCGCTCAGGTTCTCCGGCGCGCCGCGCTCCAGCACACGCTCGGTCAACGAGCCGCGGAACGGGAACCGCTCGCCGATCCGGGGCACGTGCGAGCCCGCCGCGGCGGTGACGCGCAGCTCCTCGCCACCAGGATCCAACTGCAGCACGAACGCGCCCTCGGCGCCCGTGGCCTCGAACGCCGTGTCCGCGATCGTGCGGATCACCTCGGCCGGCTCGTACGTGGCGGTCAACACTTCCGCGGCGCGCCGGAGCGCCGCCTCCTGGTGCGCGCGCTGCTCTGCCTCCCTGCGCGCGCTCTCCGCCTCGGACCGGGCCGCCTGCGCATGGCGCAGCAAGCGCTCGCGCTCCGCCTCGGCCCGCTGCTCTTCCGTGATGTCACGCGCGATGGCAGACCATCCGATCACCCGCCCGGTTTCGTCCGTGATCGGCGAGGCAGTCACCGCGACGTCGATGCGGTGTCCGTCCTTTCTCTGGCGCACGGACCGGAGGTTCTCGATCCGTTCTCCCCGCCGGAGCCGCTCCAGCCGACCGCGCAGCTCCTCCCGCTCGCCGGGTGGTGCGATCCGGAAGATCGGGCTGCCGATCATCTCCTCGGCGGTGTAGCCGTACATGCGCTCGGCGCCGCGATTCCAGCTCGTCACCGTCCCGTCCGGCTCGCCGCTGATGATCGCGTCGTTCGTGGACTCGACGACCGTCGCGAGCAACGCCTCGGCCTCGTGGGTCTCCACACGCTCGGTCACGTCCCGGCACACGCCGACCATCCGTTCGGGCTCGCCGTCCGGCGTGCGGAGCACCCGGCCCCACGCCTCGAGCCAGCGTACGCTGCCGTCCGGCCGCACCGTCCGGTACTCGGCGTGGTATGGCTCGTCGCCGCGTATGGCGCGCTCGATGGCGGCGCGGACGCGTCCCCGGTCTTCCGGGAAGACCCTGTCCCAGAAGGCGTCGTGGGTGCCGGCGAAGCTGCCGGGGGCGAGCCCGTGGATCGCCTCCATCTCCTCGGACCACACCACTTCGCCCTCGCGGAGCGCCCACTCCCAGGTCCCCATCTGACCCGCCTCGAGGGCCAGCCGGAGCCGAGCCGCGGCTTGCGCCCGCTCCGCGCGCTCGGCCTCGGCGCGCTCGAGGGCGCGCCCGCGGTCGGCGTCCAGCTCGTGGACGGTGCCCGCGGTCCACCACACGAGCGCCACGATGGCTGCCATGGTGAGCGCGAGGACCAGAGCGAGACCCGCCACGGGGGAGAAGAGCCTCGTCGCGATGCCCAGTGCGCGGAGCAGGCCGAACACCACGGGCGCGGCCAGCACGGCCGGCAGGATCTTCCGCGCCAGATGGCCGCCGAGGCCGTCCGCGATGACGGGGCGCATGAGCCCGAGGTCCGGCCTGGCCAGCATGACGCCCACGGAGAGGATGAACAGCGCCGCCGCCGTGTGCAGCGCCATGGGCCGGAACGGCGTGAGGCCCAGGAAGACGCCGATGTCGTAGATGTAGAGGATGAGCGTGTGGAGCGCGAGGAAGCCCATCGCCAGCGCAATGACCTGGGCCGCCGGCACGTAGCGACGCTCGGGCGTGGACAGCAGCAGCAGCGCTACCGCGGCAAGGACGAACATCGCGGCGGAGGTGGGCGCCGGCCACGGCTCCGGCGCGGCAGGGTCGGCTTCGACGGCGGCCGGGAACAACGTCCTGCCGAGGGGCGGATCGATGCCGGTGAGATAGTGGAGCACGCTGGCCGCGCCCAGGAGCAGCAGGAGGGTCGCGAGGGCGCCGCCGGCGTACCGCCGTACCGGGCTCACCCGCCCCGGCCGGAGCAGGAAGAGCGACAGACCGGCCAGCACGAGCCCGAGGGCGGTGAGCGGCACCATGGCCATGTAGCCGGCCTGCACCCGCTTCAGCGGATCGATGTGTAGCGCCCAGCCGACGAGGGCCGCGGCGCCCGTCGCCGCCACGAGCGACGCAGCCGCTTGTGACAGCGCCGCGTAACGCATACAGCGCGCGGCCTCTCCGCTGATCCGCCCGGGCTCGCCCGGCTCCGGGCGCCTTCCGTCCACTCGCACCTTGCGCTCCCCGCTCGGCCGTATGGCGCACGTCTCCAGCGGGGCATCATGCGTGCCGCGCCCGCCCGTCGGCCGATGCGCCGGCGCGCCGCCGGGGTTGCAGGGTATACACGCACGAGACGCTGGGACGACCGCACCGATGCGTGCGATGGTAGGCGGCCCATGATCCGTACCTGGACGACCCTTGCAGCAACCCTTGCCTGGATGGCCGTGACGACGACTGTCCTGAAGCCCGATCACGCTCTCGCGCAGATCCCGCCGACGCCCAACGAGGATGACATCCCCAAGCCGGTGCCCGTCGAGATCGGGCTCGCCGGCGACCGCTACCCGGACATCAGCCGGTTCCTCAACGTCCGCACCGCAACGGCGCCGTCGCTCTCGCCGGACGGCCGGAAGCTCGCGTTCCGGACGCAGATCAGCGGCGCGCCGCAGCTCTGGGTGGTGGATGCGACCGGCGGCTGGCCGCGCCAGCTCACCTTCGGCGAGCCGGTGACGTTCCACGCCTGGTCGCCCGCCGGCGACTGGATTATCTACGGCGTGGACCGTGGCGGCGACGAGCGCGAGGGCTTCTACCTGATCTCGCCGGACGGCACGCGGGAGCGCGAGCTGCTCCCGCCGTCCGACGCCTTCCGTGTGTTCGGCGACTTCACCCGCGACGGCCGGCGCATCGTCTACGCGACGACGGAGCGCAACGGCGTCGACTTCGACATCCATCTGCTGGACATCGAGACGGGGGAGGACCGGGAGATCTTCCGCGGGCGGATGGGGCTGTACGCGGCGGCGTGGCGGCCGGACGGCGGCGCCGTGCTGCTCACCGAGGCACGGGGCGAGGATGCGAACGACGTGTACCTGTACGACGTCGCGACCGGGCGGCTCGACACGCTCTTCAGCCCTCCGGACCGCGCGAGCTACGACTCGTTCCAGTGGACGCCGGACGGCTCGGGGTTCTACCTCGCGACGAACCAGGAGGGCGAGTACGCGGCGCTCGCGTACTACGACGTCGCCCGCCGCGAGCTGTTCATCCTCGAGGCGCCGGACAGCGACGTGGAAGACGTCGCGCTCTCGGCCGACGGCCGGTTCATCGCCTGGACCACGAACGAGGGCGGCTACTCGGCGCTGCACGTGCGGGACCTCGGCCCGGGCGGCGGCGCGCCGACGCCGGAGCGGTGGCGGGCCGCGCGCCACGTCCCGGTGCCGGAGCTGCCGCGCGGCGTCTACAGCGTGACGTGGGCGTCGGACGCGCCCGTGGCGGCGATCACGGTGGCCAGCCCCCGGGTGCCCGGCGACATCTGGACGTGGAACGCAGAGACCGGAGAGACGCACCGCGCGACCCACTCCGATGGCGCCGGCCTCGACCTCGAGACGATGATCCTGCCCGAGCACCACTCGTTCCCCGCGCGCGACGGAGTGATGCTGCACGGGCTGCTGTACATGCCGGACGGGCTGCCGTCGGGCGTGCGGCCGCCGGTCCTGCTGTCCGTGCACGGCGGGCCGACGGCGCAGGCACGGCCCGTCTTCGAGCCGACGCGGCAATACCTGCTCACCCGCGGCATTGCCGTGTTCGAGCTGAATTACCGGGGCTCCACCGGCTACGGCAAGACGTTCGCGCGGCTGAACGACGGCCGGCTGCGCGAGGCCGAGCTGTACGACCTGGAGGACGCCGTACGGTGGCTCGCGAGCACGGGCCGCGTGGACGCCTCCCGCGTCGCGCTCATGGGCGCGTCGTACGGCGGTTATCTCACCATGGCGGGGCTGGCCCGGCTGCCGCACCTGTGGCGCGCGGGCGTCGCGGCCGTCGGCGTTTCGAACTGGATCACCGCGCTGGAGGGCGCCTCACCGCAGCTCAAGGCGAGCGACCGCATCGAGTACGGCGACATCGACGATCCCGCGGACCGGGAGTTCTTCCGTTCCATCTCGCCGATCATCCACGTGGCCAACGTGCGCGCGCCTGTCATGGTGATCCATGGCGCGAACGACCCGCGCGACCCGGTCGAGGAGTCCGACCGCTTCGTGCGCGCGATCCGCGAGCGGGGCGGCGTGGTCGAGTACCTGCGCTTCCCGGACGAAGGGCACGGCGTGCGCAAGTTGTCCAACCGCATCATCCAGGGCCGGCGCATCGCCCGATTCCTGGAGCAGCACCTGGAGGTCCGGGCGGCGCGCTAGCTTCGATCGTTCGACGAACGAGGAACGCATGGAACTCGGCATTTACAGCTTCGGCGAAACGACGCCGGACCCGGTCACGGGCTACGCCATCAGTCCGGGGGAGCGCATCCGTAACCTGCTGGAGGAGATCGAACTCGCGGACCAGGTCGGGCTCGACGTGTTCGGCGTCGGCGAGCACCACCGGCCGGACTTCATCGTCAGTGCGCCGGCGATCGTGCTGGCCGCGGCGGCCGCCCGCACCGAGCGCATCCGGCTGACCAGCGCCGTCACCGTCCTCAGCTCCGACGACCCGGTGCGCGTCTTCCAGCAGTTCGCCACGCTGGACCTCATCTCCCGCGGCCGGGCCGAGATCATGGTCGGCCGCGGCTCGTTCGTCGAGTCGTTCCCGCTCTTCGGCTACGATCTCGCCGATTACGACGAGCTGTTCGCCGAGAAGCTGGACCTGCTGCTGCGGCTGCGCGACAACGAGCGCATCACGTGGCGCGGCAAGCATCGCCCGCCGCTGAACGGCCAGGGCGTCTACCCCCGGCCCCAGCAGCAGCCGATCCCCATCTGGGTCGCGGTCGGCGGCACGCCGCACTCCTTCGTGCGTGCCGGCATGCTCGGCCTGCCCCTCGCCGTGGCGATCATCGGCGGCGAGCCGGCACGCTTCGCGCCGCTGGTCGAGCTGTACCGTGAGGCCGCCAGGCGCGCGGGCCACGACCCGGCGAGACTGCCGGTCGGCATCAACTCGCACGCGTTCATCGCGCCGACCTCCAAGGAGGCGCGGGACATCTTCTATCCCACCTACGCCGAGGTCATGAGCCGCCTGGGCCGCGAGCGCGGCTGGCCGCCCATGACGCGTGAGCAGTTCGATGCGCTGTGCGGCCCGCGCGGCGCGCTGCTCGTCGGCAGCCCGCAGGAGGTCATCGACAAGATCCTGTACCAGCACGAGGTCTTCGGTCACCAGCGCTTTCTGGCCCAGCTCAGCGTGGGCGCGATCCCCCACGACAAGATGCTGCGCGCCATCGAGCTGTTCGGCACAGAGGTGGCGCCGGTGGTGAGGAGGGAGCTGGGGGCGAAGGGCACAGCGGCCGCCGGCGCCTCGTAGTCCACGCTCCGAGCGGCTCCGGGCGAGTTCGGCAAGCGCCAAGTGGGTCCACATCTTCCCACTCCTCTGCGCTGGCTGGGCCGTGCCCTCGCCCGGCCCGCAGCGTGCTCACCCCGGCGCTCGCTCACGCGGCGCGGCCCAACACGCCGCGCGCAAAGGCAGGACCGCTCATCGGAGCCGTGCTCGTGCGGCGTATGGTCGCGCTTCTCGCCCTGGTGGCGTTGCTCGCCGTCAACCTCCGCTGGGCGGAGCCGTACTACGACTGGGACCTGCTCGGCTACAGCGGCGTCGCGGCGCGGATCGGCGGCGCCACGCCGGCCGAAGCGCACCGGCGGGTCTACGACCTGGCGTACCGGAACGTGCCGCCGGAGCAGTACGCGTGGCTGGTGGAAGGTGGGGAATTCCAACAGGCGGTTGCCGCGGACCCGGCGGCGTTCGAGCAGCAGCTCCCGTTCTACCGCCTCGAGCCGGCGTACCCGCTGTTGATCCTCGCGCTGGACCGGCTGGGCGTGGACCCGGTGCACGGGAGCGTATGGATCTCGCGCGTCGCGTACCTCGGCATCGGCGTCGTCGCCTTCGTCTGGCTGTCGGGTTTCCTCTCGCCGCTCGCCGCGCTCGCGACCGCGTGGGGCGCGATGAGCGTGCAGGTCGCGCTGGAGGCCGCACGGCTCCCGACGCCGGACGCGCTCTCGGCGCTCGTCGTCCTCACCGCGCTGTGGCTGGTGTTCGAGTGCCAGCACTTCGGCCGCGGGATGCTGGTGCTCCTCCTCTCGCTGCTGATCCGGCCGGATAATCTGCTCTGGATTCTAGGCATTGCGGGCTGGCGCGCGCTGCGGGTGCGGCGGGACCGCGCCGTCGCGGCGCTCGGCGCGCTCGCGGGCGTGGCGGTCTCCGCGGCGCTCCGCATCTGGTCAGGGAGTTTCGGCTGGCGGGTCTCGTTCCACCACTCGTTCGTCGAGCCCCTGCCCTACCCCGAGCAGTTCGTGCCGTCCCTGGGCTTCAGCGACTACGCCTGGATCTACCTGCGCGAGACGCACCCCGCCAACCTCCCGCTGTTCGCGGCGCTCTTCGCGCTGCTCGGCGCGTGGTTGCTCGTCTCCCGGGCGCGTCGCTTCGGCTGGCGCGATGCCGGCACCGCCCTGATCGCGTGCACCGGCGCCTACGCGGTCACGCACTGGTTGGTCTTCCCCAACGATGACCGTCTGCGGCTCGCCGCCTATCTCGTCGTGCTCATCCTGCTCGTCAGGACGCTGGCAGGGGCCGCCACGCGCCGGATGCCGGGCGACGCCGTGCGATTCTCGGCACCACGCTCACTCCGCCTCACCGGGCTCCCGCGCCTCGAGGCGCTGCTCGGCCGCCGCGCCGGACCAGGCGCCTGAGCGGACCCTCCTGCCGCTCTCGCTCGCCGCCGACATCGTCGCCGAGCACCACGCGCGCATCCACCGCGACTGCGCCGCGCTCGAACGCGAGCAGCGGGTTCACATCCAACTCCGCGATGGCCGGGAAGTCCACGGCGAGCTGCGAGAGCCGACGCAGCACCTCGACGAGCGCCGCGGTGTCACACGGCTTCTGGCCGCGCACGCCCGTCAGCAGCCGTGCACCCCGTAGCCCCGTGACCATCCGTTCCGCCTCGAGCTCGTCGATCGGCGCGAGCCGGAACACCACGTCGCGCAGCACCTCGACGAAGATCCCGCCCAGCCCGAACGCCACCAGCGGGCCGAACAGCGGATCGCGCGAGATGCCCGCAATGGTCTCGCGCCCTCCCTCGAGCTGCTTCTGGACCAGGATGCCGTGCAACTCCACGTCCGGCGCCACTCGCGCGGCGATGTCCACCAGCCGCTCGTAGGCGGCGCGCGCCTCCTGCAGGTTGCCGATCCCGAGCTCCACGCCGCCCACGTCCGTCTTGTGCACGATGGCGGGCGAGGAGACCTTCATCACCACGGGGAAGCCGAACTCCGCGGCGAAGCGAACGGCCTCCTCGGGGTCGCGGGCGAGCCGGGCCGGCGTGATCGGGATCCCGTACGCCGCCAGGAGCTCGAGCGACTCGATCTCCGTGAGGCGCTGCCGCCCTTCCCGTCGCGCGCCTTCGATGAGCGCGGCCGCCCGGTCCCGGTCCACGGGCAGCGGCACCACCTCGGCCACCGGCCGCTCCAGCCACTCGCGGTAGCGGTTCAACGCAGCGAGCGCCCGCGCCGCCGACTCCGGGAACGTGTACGCCGGGATCTGCAGCTCCTCCAGCGCGGCCCGGCCCTGCGGCAACCCCTCCCGGCCCATCAGCACCGCCAACACCGGCTTCGTCCGACACGTGCGAGCCGCCTCGGCGATGGCCTCCGCCACGTCCTCCTGCCGCACGCCGAGCGGCGGGACGAAGATCGCGATCGCGGCGTCCACGCCGTCGTCGCACAGCACCGCCTCGAGCGCGCCACGATACGTCGACGGCCGCGCCGTCGCGATCATGTCCACCGGATTGCGGAGCGACGCCTCCTCGGGGAACAGCGGCCGCAGGCGCTCGACGGTCTCCGGCGCCAGTTGCGCCAGCTCCAGACCGTTCATCTCCAGCGCGTCCGCCGCCAGGATGCCCGGGCCACCTGAGTTGGTCACGATCGCCGTGCGCGGCGAGCGCGGCGGCGGCTGCACGCCCAGCGCCATCGCCATGTCGAAGAGTTCCTCGATCGAGGCGGCGCGCAGCACGCCCGCCTGCGCCAGCAGCGCGTCCACCGCGATGTCATCGGCCGCGAGCGCGCCGGTGTGCGAGAGCGCAGCGCCGGCGCCCGCCTTGGAGCGGCCGGCCTTGAGCGCGATGATCGGCTTCTTCCGCGAGACCCGCGACGCGATCTCCCGGAACCGGCGCGGATTGCCGAAGCTCTCCACGTACATCAGGATCACGCCGATCGAGTCGTCGTCTTCCCAGTACTCCAGCAGGTCGTTGCCGCTCACGTCCGGCTTGTTGCCCACCGAGACGAACTGGGAGACCCCGACCCGGTACTCGCTGGCGTAGTCCAGGATGCTCAGCCCCAACGCGCCCGACTGCGAGAGGAACGCCACGCGGCCCGGCGCGGGCATCACCGGCGCGAACGTTGCGTTCATCGAGACGCCGGGGGTCGCGTTCAGCACCCCCAGGCAGTTCGGGCCGACGAGCCGCATGCCGTGTCGCCGGACGATCTCGACCAGCTCCCGCTCCCGCTCCGCGCCCTCGCGCCCGATCTCACGGAACCCCGCGGAGACGACGACCACCCCCCGCACGCCCGCGGCCGCACACTCCTTCGCCACGGCGACCACCCGCTCCGCCGGCACCGCGATCACCGCGAGATCCACCCGCTCCGGCACATCGCCGATCCGAGGATAAGCGCGGATCGAGTGGATCGAGTCCGCGTTCGGGTTGATCGGGTAGACGGCGCCCGTGAAGCCGTGCCGCACGAGGTTGGAGAGGATCTGATGCCCGATCGCGTCGGGTGAGCGCGACGCACCGATGACCGCGATGCTGCGCGGCCGGAGGATCGCATCGAGGCCGGCGGCGCCGCTGGACGCCGCCGCCGGGCCCCTTGCCGTCTGAGCCGTCATCTTCGCCTCCTTTCCACGCGAGCCCGCCCGGCCCGCGCCGGACACCACGTTCGCCCTCGCAGCCGCCGGAACGCGGCCGTGGGTCCACCGGCACGCTCCAAGGTACGGGGTCTGCTCCGGGGAATGATATCCGCCGACCTCCAGCCCGACAGCCGGGCAAACACCTACACGTTTTCCTCCGCGCCCCGACAGACCCGGCACTCCCCGTGCCCTAGCTTCGTGGCGTACGGCTCGGACTCCGCCCGGAGGCACACATGAGCGCCGGTCTCAACGTCGGCACCGCCGACCGCGTCGTTCGGATCGTCTCGGGCCTCGCGCTCGTCGCCTTCGCCCTCGCGGCGGGCGGGCTGACGGGCACCGAAAAGGCCATCGCGTGGGGGGCCGGCATGGTCCTGTTCGCGACCGGCGTCACGGCCTACTCCCCGGCGTACGCGCTCGCCGGGATCCGCACCCGCAGGAGCGCGGAGCGGGACCGCAGGACCGCAACGCGTACGTAGAAAGGACGGTGACGACCATGTACCGCTCGATCATGGTTCCGCTCGACGGCTCGCCGTTCAGCGAGCAGGCGTTGCCGGTCGCCATCGCACTCGCCAAACGCTGTGCGGCGCGCCTGCACCTCGTCCACGTCCGCACCGGCTCGAGGCCCGTGCGCGGGCGCGCCGGCGTCCGTTGCGACCCCGAGCGCGACTACCTCGACGCCATCGCGGCACGCACGTCAGACGAGCTCTCCGATTCCGTGTCGTTCGCCCTGCTCGCGGACACCATCGCCGGCGTGTCGTACTCCAACCCGCCGCGCCGCGCGATCGCCGACGTGCTCCGGAGCTACGTCCGCGAACACGGGATCGAGCTCGTGGTCATGACCACCCACGGCCGTGGCGGCCTCAGCCGCGCGTGGCTGGGCAGCGTCGCCGACTCCTTCATCCGCCAGTCGAGCGTGCCGGTCCTGCTGATCCGGCCGGAAGAGAAGGACCGCGCCCGCGTTCGACGCACCGCCGCCCGTCACATCCTGATCCCGCTGGACGGCTCCGAGGCGGCCGAGCGCGTCATCGAGGAGGCCATCAAGTTCGGCAAGCCGACGGACGCCCGGTACTCGCTGCTCCGCGTCGTGACGCCGGTCTCCGTCATCGCCGACTTCGGCCCGCCGTCCGCCCTCTTCGACGACCCGACGCTCTCCGACCGCCGGCGCGAGGCCGTCGAGTACGTCTCCCGGCTCGCTGAACGCTTGAGCGACGAGGGCCACGACGTCGCCGGCGCCGTCGTGATCGCGCCGTCCGCGGCCTCCGCCATCACCGAGTACGCGGAGGCCCACGACACGGACCTCATCGCCATCGGCACCCGCGGCCTCGGCGGGCCGCAGCGGCTGTTGCTCGGCAGCGTCGCGGACAAGGTGGTGCGTACCAGCAAGCAGCCCATCCTGGTCTGCAACACGGCCCTCGCCGCCACCGGTTCGCCGCGGAATGAGGAGATGGTGGCGATGGCCGTGTAGGGAAACTCCCTACACGGGTTGGGGCGTCGCCGGACAGACGCGCCCCACCGATCCTGTAGACTTGAGCGACAGGCAGTCGGGTTTCATGGAAGGTATTGCGGCGGCGCGTAGAGTCGGGATGACGGGACGGGACGCTCCCGGAGAAGTCGAGGGCAAGGGCCGGGGCGGGGCGCCGGGAGCGCCCCGTTCGCTCGTCGGGCGCTTGCTCGGCGTCAGCCTGTCTGCCAAGATCCTGATCGCGAACGGCGTCATCGTCACGCTGGCGATGCTGGTCGCGGCCGCGGCGGCGGTCGGGTTGTTCGGCGGGCCGGTGGACCGGGCGGCGCTGTTGCGCGTTGCCCCGCTGGTGCTGGTGGGTGCGGCGGCGAGCGTGGCGGTGAACGCGGTGCTCGTGCGGCTCGCGCTGGACCCGCTCCGCGAGCTGGAGCGCACGGCGCGGCGGGTGGCCGCGGGCGACCTGGAGGCGCGGGCACAGCCATCTCGTCTGGCGGACCGGGACCTGCGCGCGGTGATCGATGTATTGAATGAAATGTTGGACCGTGTGGCCGCGTACCGGGCGCGGCTGCGGGCGATCACGGCGCGGGCCCTCGAGGCGGCGGAGGAGGAGCGGAAGCGGCTCGCCCAGGAGCTGTACAGCGACACGGCTCAGTCGCTGAGCGAGCTGATGATCCGGCTGCGGCTGGCCCGGACCAAGGCCAACGGGGCCGAGCGGGACAGCGCGCTGGACGAGGTCCGGGAAGGCCTCGCCGCAGCGACGGAGCGGCTGCGGCGCTACGCGTCCGACCTGCGTCCGCCGGCGCTCGACATGCTCGGCCTGCTGCCGGCCGTGGAGGCCTATGCCCGGTCTCTCGCCGAGCCCACCGGCTTCGTGGTCCGGGTGCGTGCCGCGCCGGTCGCGGGCCTGCTCACGCCCGAGGCCGAGCTGGCGCTCTATCGGATCATCCAGGAGGCGTTGAGCAACGCTGCCCGCCACTCGGGCGCGAAGGAGGCAGAGGTCGTCATCGGGCGGGAGGAACGCCACGTCGTCGCGACGATTGCGGACTCCGGCCGCGGCTTCGACCTCGCAGAAGCAGAGCGCCGTGGGGCGATCGGGCTGCTGGGCATGGAAGAGCGTGCGGCGTGGGTCGGCGGCACCGTTCAGGTGCACAGCGAGCCGGGTCGCGGTACCCGCGTGGTGGTCCGGATCCCCGTGCCGGGAGAGGAGAGAGCCTGACATGTCGCAACTCATCAGGATCCTGCTGGCCGACGACCATGCTGTGCTGCGTGCCGGTCTGAAGGCTCTGCTGGATGCCGAGGAGGACATGCACGTCGTCGGCGAGGCGTCCACGGGCGAGGAGGCCGTGGATCGGGCCAAGGCGCTCAAGCCCGACGTCGTCGTCATGGACCTCTCGATGCCCGGGATGAACGGACTGGAGGCGACGCGCCAGATCGCCGCGCTGAACCAGGGGACCAAGGTGCTGGTGCTGACCATGCACACCGAGGAGGAATACCTGCTCCCGGTGCTGGAGGCGGGCGGCAGCGGCTACGTGAAGAAGACCAGCGCGGACGAGGAGCTGGCGCACGCGATCCGCACCGTCGCGAAGGGCGAGGTGTTCCTGTACCCGAGCGCCGCCCGGCTGCTGCTCGAGGGCTTCAAGAACAAGCGGCAGGAGGCCGAGAAGGACCCGCTGGCCCAGTTGAGCGAGCGCGAGCGGGAAGTGATGGCCCTCACCGTCCAGGGCTACAGCTCCAGCGAGATCGGCGAGAAGCTCTTTATCAGCCCCAAGACCGTCGACACCTACCGTTCCCGCATCATGGAGAAACTCGGGCTCACCCACCGCTCCGAGCTCATCCGTCTTGCCGTCCGCACAGGGATGCTGACCGGCGACTGACGGCCTCCGTCCCATCGGCCGGAGGACCACGTGGCGCAAACGCGGGTAGGACCCCATATTCCCGGGAGTCGGCCGGGCGCCGTGGTCCGCCGAGCGGCCCGCGCCACGAGGCCGGTTCGTCCGCCCTCTGCATCCGACGGCCATGGTGTCAAACGTTTCGAGCATCCCTTCCGCAGAAGTGCCTCGGCGCGATGCGGATCGGATCCTCGGCGCCATCCTCGACATCGCCGCCGACGCGATCATCACGATCGACGAAGATCAGCGGATCCTGATCTTCAACCAGGGGGCCGAGGAGATCTTCGGCTACTCGCGGGATGAAGTCATCGGCCAGCCGCTCGACATCCTCATTCCCGAGCGGTTCCGGCGCGGCCATCGCGGCCTCCACATCCCTGCGTTCGCGGCCGGCCCCGAGCGGGCGCGGCGCATGGCCGAGCGGAGCCAGATCTACGGGTTGCGGAAGGATGGCACCGAGTTCCCGGCGGAGGCGTCCATCTCGAAGCTCGAGGTGGACGGCCGGCTGCTGTTCACGGCGGTGCTGCGCGACATCACGGAGCGGCAGCGCGCCGCCGAGCGCCTCCAGGTGCTTGCCGACGCGGGCCGCGAGCTCGCGTCGTCGCTGGACTACGAGGTCACGCTCCGCAACATCGCACGCATCGCCGTCCAGTCGCTCGCCGACTTCTGCTCCGTGGACATCGTGCAGGACGACGGCACCGCGCGGCTCGTCGTCGCGCACCGTGACCCGGAGGATGCCGATCTCGCTGCCGCGCTGCAGCGTATCCCGCTCGACCGCAGTCGGCCGCATCCCGTGTGGAAGGTGCTCGACAGCGGCGAATCCGTCCTGATCGATGACTTCTCGGAGGCGTTCCTAGCGGAGATCGCGGCGAATGACGAGCACCTCCGGGTGCTGCGCGAGATGGCGGTGCGGTCCGTGCTGTCCGTGCCGCTCGCCGCGCGGGGCCACCTGCTCGGCACGATGCAGTATTTCTCGCACACGCCCGGCCGCTTCCGTGACCCAGCGGACGTGGCGCTCGCCGAGGACCTCGGCCGTCGGGCGGCGCTCGCGCTGGACAACGCCCGGCTGTACCGTGAGGCGCAGCGGGCGATCGCTGCGCGGGACGACGTGCTCGCGATCCTCTCGCACGACCTCGGCAACCCGCTCAGCGCCGTGTTCATCCGCAGCCGCGTCCTGCTCCGGACGTTGCCCAGGGAACTGGTCGCGGCCCGCGAGCAGGTGGAGGGCATCCGCACCGCGGCCGAGGAGATGGACCGGCTGGTGACCAATCTGCTCGACCTACGGCGCATCGAAGCCGGGCGGCTGGTGGTGGAGCCGCGGCCCCACAGCGCGGCGGCGCTGCTCCAGGGCCTGGACGACTCCTTCCGTGTCCTCGCGAAGGAGAAATCGCTCGACCTCGAGCTGCGGTGCCTGGAGCCGGAGCCGCCGGTGGTGCGCGCCGACCGCGACCGCCTGCTGCAGGCGCTGGGCAACCTGGTCGGCAACGCCATCAAATTCACGCCGGAAGGTGGCCGCGTGGGCGTCTACGTCTCGCGCGATGGCGACCAGGTCCGCTTCGAGGTCCGCGACACGGGGCCCGGCATCCCGGCCGATCAGCTTCCTCACCTGTTCGACCGCTTCTGGCAGGCACGCAACTCCGGCCGCCGGAGCGTCGGCCTCGGCCTCTCCATCGCCAAGGGCATCGTGGAGGCGCACGGCGGCCGTATCTGGGTGGAGAGCGAGGAGGGGAAGGGCGCGCGGTTCTTCGTGACCGTCCCGTCCGCCTGAACGAACGGGAGCGGCGGCCAGGTCGGTGTGTATGGCCGCCACCCCGTGGTGCCGACGTTCTTCGAGGGCGCATGACCGGCCCCTCGCCGTTTCCGGGCTCCCGATCCGGTCAATCCTCGCGGAGCCGGAGCTCTACCTGCCCGTTCCTGATCCGCGTGTCGAACACCGGCTGCGGCTGCGTCGCGGGCCCGTGCACGATGTGGCCGTCGGCAAGGTCGAAGACCGAGTCGTGCCAGGGGCACTGCACGCACGTGTCGTAGAACTTGCCCTGGTCCAACGGGCCGCCCGCGTGTGCGCACGTCGCGCCGATGGCGTAGATGTCGTTTCCCTCGCGGAGCAGCAGCACGGGCTTGCCCTCGACCTCGATGCGCCTCGGCGTGCGGTCCTCGAGCTCGTCCGCATCCAGGACGGGCGTCCAGTCCTTCGGGCCGCTGAACGTGTCGCTGTGGTCCACGCCGACCCCGTGCCTGTAGACCATGTGCCCGCCCAGCCACGCGGAGATGCCGGTGAGCCCGAGCGCGAGCGATGAGAACAGCAGGCCTCGCGCACGCCTGCCGTTGCGGCGGTCGCGCAGCGAGAGCAGGTACAGGCTGAGGCCGACGGTGTTCAGCAGGCCGTGCAACGTCCCGGCCGTCGCGGCCTGCTGCGGGATGGTCGAGTAATCCGCGATCCCGGCAACCGCGGTGGGCACCGCCGAAGCAGCGCCGATGCCGATCAACGTGTCGCCCGCGCGGCGCGCAAAGCGCGAGCCGGTGAGCGCGCCCACCGCATCGAACACGCCGCCCAGGATCCACGCCCCGATCGTCACGTCCGTCAGCACCGGGTGCAGCGGGTGGCCCAGCCAGGTGCCGTGCAGCGCGTCCGCGACGCCGCGCGCCCGCTCGTCGCTCAGCACCGCGTCGTGCACCGCACGGGCGGTCTTCAGCCCCGCCTCCTGCACCGGCTCCATCCGCTCCAGCGCGGCCTCGACGCTGTCCTCGAACGCTCGCGTGACCATCTCGCCTCCCGGGTTGGCTCCGAGGCGAGGAACCGCAAGGATTGTGCAGTGGGACGGGCCGGTGGACAGGTCGCTGATGCGATCGGCACGGCCCCCGGAGCGCCGTCGGTTCCGGATCGCGAGGCGGGTCTGCAGCGCGGGGGCTCGCCGCGCATGGGCGGATCCGCAGGTGCGGCGACCCAGCGGATCGCTACGCTCAAGTCGGCTTCCGCAGCCAACAGATCAGCGACGAAGGCCCCAACGTGGAACCGGTGGTAGACGGATCGCCGCGACTGGAGCATGATCGCCTCCCTAAGGAACTGGACTCTGCTCCGCCGCGGCTGACACGCGCGCACGCTTCTCGGTGGACCGGCCGTGAGGCGATGACGCCGCCTGACGCGCCGCGACGGGGCGCGCTCCAATCACAATGTGTGAACGGCGCGGGGCGATCGCTGGTCCTGTGGATGTGAGACCTGGCGCGTCGGCACGCAACGGAGACGCCGCGCCGCCCCCGGGGTATCGCGCCGCCGCCATGAGATGGCCCTGCGCGGCGCGCCCTGGCGGATCGAAACCTCCGGCGCGCCGCGACCGTAAACGCGAGGTGCGTCCTGGTGACGACGTGCGGCCATCGGGTGGACCACCGTGGCCGGTATCCATCCTCTGACCCGAACGGCGCGATCCGATGTTCGTCCTCCTCCTCGGCGCCGCACTGATCCAGGCAGACTCCACGTACGCGAGCCCTGCGCTGCGCGAGGCCATTGCACGTGCGGCCGAAAGCAACCGGGAGGCGCCGGCGGAGCCGCGCTCGTACCGGGCGCTGGTCGAGACCGAGGCCGCGCTCGTGATCCCCACGCCGGAACGAGCCGGGCACCCCGAGCAGTCTGCCGGGCTACCCGTACAAGGAGTTCGGCGGCGACCGCGCCACAGGCTGGAGGAGAGGTCCACGAAGCGACCCGGGCTTTAGAGGAGGCCCAGAAGATCGGTCTGCTCGCATGACGGCGCAGCCGAGCGCGACGCTACCGCCCCGGAGGGTGCGCCAGGTCCTGGCGCGGTGCACGTCGGCAATGTGGGGACGAGAGACGCCCACAGCGCGGCCAGTGAGGCAACGATGATCCAGCATTGGATTGCACTGCGGGTGAACGGTGTCCCCATTCGCTTCGGCGAGGCCGCGGGCATGGCTCTTCGCGGCACCCTGGACGGACCGCACGAGAATCGGTCGGGCCGGAGCCTGAGGGTGGACTACGGGCACGGGAGCGAAGCGGAGCTGCGGCGGCTGGTGTCGGCGTTGCCGGAGTCCGGTACCGTGTACGTCCGATCAGCGGGGACGGAGAGGTGGGTTAGCGTGGCGTCGCCGACGCGTGATCGCTGAGACGGCCTGCCAGTACTCTGCGGTGCCGCCGCCAAGCTTGCTCCTCCCGGAGATCGTGTGACGGCTTCCAGAATCGACGTGATCGGCGTCTACCGGGTCCCCGTCGGTGCTGCCCTCATCACGGGGGCCACAGCGATCAAGTCTGGCGGGTTGAGGCCGCGATGGGCCCCTTGCGGTCGCAACCCGGGTTGCAGATCGTGAGCCTACGACCGCCCTGGCGCCCGGCGTGGACGGGGCTTCGTCAGGCGCAACAGCGGGACCAGGGCGCCGCAAGGGGCGATCGTGGTGTCGAGGACCGGGAACGAGAGCAACGCCGCTGCATCTGCCGACACGACGAGTGGGTGTCGTCCCCGGCGCCCTCGCGATCCCCAACGTTCCGGAGGGTGGCTCGGATCGGGGATGCTCGCCCTCGGGACCGTTCTGCAAGCCCTTTCCCCTGGTCATCCGCGTCGTTGCCTGGGTACTCCTGGCCCTCGTGATCGCTGCGGGCATCGCTTGGGCCGCCTCGTGGTTTCGGATCATCGTATGGATGTGCAGCACGTACCGGCTCGCCAGCGGAACCCGGGGTCGTGGCGGCGGCGGTGCTTGCGGTGCTAGCTTGAAAGCTGCCGTGTCTGACCGAACCCCGCGGAACCGGCTCGAAAATCCCACGTGGGCCGCAACGGCCTATGGGTGAGGGAGAACATGAGCACCCGAGGGAGCCAACAGACGCGAGCACCTTCTTGGCAGGCTTCTGTGCCCTGTATGAGGCCGTTCCCGCAACACGGTTTCACGCTCCCGGGAGGACGATGGGATGAAACGACTGCGAATGCTGCTTCTCATCCCTGCGCTCTGGACCTGCTCCGAAGCACCCCGCACCGCCGCGGACTCGCCCCCTGAAGCGCCGAGCGCCGATAGCGCCGCGGCAGACGCCGGCAGCGGGGCGATGGACTACGTCGGGCTGCGGTATGGAACGCTTCCTGCCGGGCTCGAAGAGCTCGGCGGATCCCTGCTGGATTTCGTCGACGAGCCCGAGTACGCCCTCACGCTGATCGCGGGCCCATCCGGACAGATGCTGTGGCTGACCCGCTTCACGCATTGGGACGAGGCGGGCAAGCCCTACTGGAACGTTCGTGCTGTACTCCATCTTCCGGCCCTGCGCGACGATGAACTGCTCTCCTACGGCGGCCTCTGTCAGATCGACGGCACGAATGACACGGAGATCGTCGCAATCGTCGAGCCGGAAGATGCCCAGTGGTTCACGAAGATCCGGCGCGCGTGGCGGGCGAGTCGGTCACTGGAGCGATTCGAGGAGATTCCGACGTCCGGGGTCGCCTGCATCAACGAGGGATACGGCGACTTCTGATTCCACGCAGGGCGTGTAGCCGCCGCCGGTTTCCGCTGACCCCTCAGAAATCCTTCCTCCGAAACGCCCGTAGCCCCAGCGCCACCGGCGCCGCCCACCACGCCAGCAGCGCGGTCAGCGCCAGCGCCGCGCCCGCACCGCTGCCGAAGAACCGCTCGAACGCGGCACCGGTGTAGCCCATGAGCGCGGCGACGTCGAGCCGAAGCAGCATCAGCACCCGGGCGAGGTCCACCGGGTTCAGCATCATCAGCGTGATCATGGCCCGCTCGAGGGGGTAGTCCGCGAACGCGCCGGCGATGACGAGCACCACGCCGTCGTAGACGATCGCGAAGGCGAGCCAGAGCAGGATCGCGGCGCCGAAGCCCTTGAGGCGGTCCTCGAAGCGCGTCGCGATCCAGACGGCCAGGCCGGTGAAGACGAAGGTGAGGAGAGTCCCGCACAGCGCGAGCACCAGCAGCGTGCCATACACTCCTGGCTCCCCTGCCCCGTGCAGCGCGAACGGGATGCCGACGCCCAGCAGGAACGCACCGGCCAGCGACGCGGCGAGACCGATGTACAGCCCCGCGAACAGCCGGCCGCGGCTCAGCGGCTGCGCCAGCAGCAGCTCGATGAAGGCGCGCGAGCCGTACAGGTAGACGGTGCCGAACACGATCGCGACCAGCGGCACCAGCAGCAGCACCACGTTGACCAGGCTGAGCAGCACCCGTGTCCCGCTGCCCTGTGTGCGGAACAGCAGCTCACAGAAACCGAGGAAGAACAACGTATACGCGAGAACCCAGCGGCTGCGCAGCACGTCCCGCAGCTCGTATCGGATGACCTTCACCGCACCGTTCACGATGCCGTCCTCCGCATGAGCTGGGCGACCGCCCGCTCGAGGTTCGCCTGCCCCGTTTCCGCCGCCAACCCGAGCGCCGGCCCGGCGTAGCGCACCGTGCCGTCCAGCAGGAAGACCACGCGGTCCGCCAGCTCCTCCAGCTCGCTCATGATGTGGGACGAGAGGATGAACGTCCGGCCCGCCGCCTTCTCCCGCAGGATCTTGTCCTTGAGCGCCGCGCTCGCCGCGGGGTCCAGCCCTGCCGTCGGCTCGTCCAGCACCAGCACGTCCGGGCGGAACAGGAACGCGGCGGCCGCACTCACCTTCTGCCGCGTGCCCGTGGACAGCGTGCGGACCGGCTTGCCCAGCTCCGGGCCCAGCGCGAATGCGTCCACCAGCTCCTCGTCGGTATCCGCAGGGTTGCCCCGCAGGTCCTGGAGCAGCGCCAGCACCTCGGCGCCCGTCAGGTTCTCCGGGAACGCCGCGACCTGCGGCATGTAGCCGACCCGCTCCCGGTAGCGCCAGTCGCCGTTCAGCGGCTTGCCGTCGAAGTAGACGCGGCCGCGGTCCGGTCGCACCAGCCCCAGCACGATGCGCAGCAGCGTGCTCTTGCCGGAGCCGTTCGGCCCCGCCACCGCGGTGACCGTGCCGGCCTCGAACCCCAGGTCGAGGCCCTTCAGCACTTCCAGCCGGCCGTACCGCTTGTGCACGTCCTCGAGCCGGATCACGACGTCTCCTCCCGCGCGAACGCGCGCATCGCGGGCGCGCGGTCCACGAGCGCTTCCGGCGTGAGCACGGGCAACACGCGCTCCGCCGCGTCCAGCAACGAGACGAACGGGCTGCGCAGCAGCGCGAGCGCCGGCTCGATGCGCTCCACCAGGAGCGAGAACAGCCGGACCGGGTGGTGCGGCACATCGCCCGTGCCGTCCCGGTCCAGGTCGTAGCCCCGGTAGGTGTCCCAGTGGTTGTGCTCGAACGTGCTGTGACTCGAGCGGCTGTTCGTCGCGACGTCGAACGTGTTCCCGACGAAGTTGTTGCGTCGGAACTCGCTGGCCAGCGAGTTGGCCAGGATCCGCACCGCCCAGCCGTTGGACACGAAGTCGTTGTCCTGGACGATCGTCCGGTTCGCGGCCTCCGCGTAGAGCCCAACAGTGTTGGACCGGAAGACGTTTCGCTCCACGCGGCTGTCCGAGATGTCCTTCAGCAGCAGCCCGAACGACGCGCTGCCCCGGTTGTCCTCGAACCGGTTCCCCGTCATCTCGACGTGCCGCGTGTACATCACCGCCACGCCTGCCCCGTTCCCACGGAACACGTTGCGCTCGTACCGGCAGCGGTCGGAGAACATGAAGTGCAGCCCGTAACGCAGGTTGCCGGTGCTCGTGTTGTCGACGATCTCGCTGTCCTCGACGAACTCGAGGTAGATGCCGTCCCGATGGCCCTCGATCCGGTTGCCCTCGATGCGGACACGCCGCGAGTTCCACAAGTGGATGCCGTTGCCGGACGAAGCTTCGGAGCGCGCGCGGCCGCGGATCACGTTGCCGGCCACGCGGCAGTCGCTGGCGCGGGCGAGGTAGATGGCGAAGAACGTGTTCTCGAAGCGGTTGTCCTCGATCGTGCACACGCGCGCGCCCTCCACGCGGATCGCGGCTCGGTCCTCGATGTAGCTGGTGCCGACGTCGCGGAACTCGAATCCCCGCACCGTGACGCTGTCCGCCGCGATCACCAGGATCTCGCGCTCCCCCTCCCCGTCCAGCACCGCGCCGGGCTGCCCCACCAGCTCGATCGGCTTGTCCAGAACGATGGTCGGCTCCCGGTACACGCCCGGCTGCACGACCACGCGCGCGCCACGCTCCGCGTGCGCGACCTGCCAGGCGATCGTGCCCGGACGCGGAGCCACGGCCGCCGCGTGCCCTGATCCGTGTTCTGCGGCCGTTGCGGAGGCACCGGCATGCGCCCGCGCAGCCGAGGGCTGCGGGATGTGCCCGTGGGCCGCGTGGTCGTGCGGGCTCGGCGCCCGCTCGCCACACGAGGCGAGGGCGAACAGCAGCGACGCTGCTGCGGCCCGACGCACACGGGCGCCGTTGGTCATGCCGCCTCCGCCAACCGGCGGGCCCTGCGGGCCCGGACCAGCTCCCGCGCTGCGACCAGCGATGCCAGCGCGCCTGCCGCGATCGCGATCCAGCCGCCCGAGCCGGGCCACGAATGGGCGCGGAAGTTCAGGAGCTGCTTCGATCCGATGAGCGGCGGCTGGTACGTCATGCCCGGGACCTTGATGATCGCCCGCTCGTGGTCGAGGTTGTGGCCGTAGTCGTACGACCAGCGGTAGAAGTCGGCCAGCCCGGCCACGGCGCAGAGCACCAGGAGCGCGACCCACACGTACAGCAAGCGCCGCCGCCCCGTCGCGGCCACCACCAGGCCCATCCCGGAGAGGCCCGCCACGAGCAGCGGCATGAAGCGCAGCTCGGGGAAGTCCTCGGGCCTGATGACCTTCATCCCAATGTAGTGGTTCAGGTTGTTGATGTTGTTGAGATCATTGGGCTTGACGCCCACGATCGTGTTGACCCGGATCTCCATGCCGAGCCCCTCGGGGTACTGCGGGGCCTCCAGGTCGATCCGCCACAGCGGCAGCACCAGCACCGCCAACAACGCGAGCGCCGCGACCGCGACCGCGATCCGCGCGCCCGTCCCCAGCCCGCCGGGCGCCGCTCTCGTCGAGGTCACGATCCACAGCCGCACCTGGCGCGCCGCCGCACGGATCACAACTGGCGCGGAGGGCGGCGCCCCTCTGGGCACCGCCCCCTCGCCCCGGGACACCACCGGCGGCTGCCGCGCACTCATCGCCCACCTCCGGACGCCAGCACCTTGCCCTGCCCCGCGCCGTTGGACGTCAGCGGCACGTTCGCGCCCGCCGGCGAAACCCGCACGTAGCCCTGCATCTCCTGGTGCAGCGCGGAGCAGAAGTCCGTGCAGTAGAACGGGTAGACGCCCGGCTGCCTCGGCACCCACGTGAGCGTCTTGGTCTCACCCGGCATGATCAGCAGCTCCGCGTTCGGCACGCCCATCGCAGCGAAGCCGTGCGGCACGTCCCAGTCCTGCTCGAGGTTCGTCACGTGGAACTTCACCGTGTCGCCGACACGAATGCCCTCGATGATGTCCGGCGAGAAGTGACTGCGGATCGCGGTCATGTACACGTGCACCGTGCCGCCCCTCCGCTCCACACGCGCATCCGCCTCGCTCAGCGTGGCGTACGGGTGCCGGTTCCGCTGGATGTCGTAGATCCGGACCACCTTGTCCTTGATCAGCTCGGCCGGCAACGCCTGCGCGTAGTGCGGCTCGCCGAGCGTGGGGAAGTCCAGCAGCAGCCTCATCCGCTCACCGCTGATGTCGATCAACTGCGCCGCGTGCACGAGCTCGGGGCCCGTGGGCAGGTAGCGGTCCTTCGTGATCTTGTTCAGCGCGACCACGTACTTGCCCCAGGGCTTCTCGCTGTCGCCGCCCGGGATCATGAGGTGCCCGATCGAGTAGTACGTCGGGATCCGGTCCACGACCTCCCACGTCCCCAGCTTCCACTTCACGATCTCGGACGAGAGGAACGCCGACGTGTAGGCGTAACCCTTGCCGTCGAACTCCGTGTGCAGCGGCCCGAGCCCCGGGTTCTGCACCTCGCCCGCCAGCACCGCCTCGTACCGCAGCATCGGGATCCCCTCCGCCTCGCCCTCAAAGTCCTTCGCCTCGATCACCGCCAGCATCTTCGAGAACGAGTGCACCGGGATCACCGTCGCCAGCTTCCCACCCGCGACGATGTATTCGCCCGACGGGTCCACATCCACCCCGTGCGGAGACTTGGGGGTCGGCAGGTAGTAGATCATACCCTCACAGTCCGCAGGCTCGAGGACCCGCACGCCCCGCTTCCGCTCCGAACGCGCGACGCGCTCCTCGCCCATGTAGTTGTGAACGTACGTCACCGCCACGTCCCGCCCGCGGCCCTGCGCCACACACTCCTCCGCACGCCGCCAGTTGACCGCCGCGACGAAGTCCTTGTCGCGCTGCGACGCGTTGATCTCCAGCAGCGTGTTCGCCTGCTCCGTGTTGTACGTGGTGAAGAAGGCCCAGCCGTAGGACGGCCCCTTGCCCGCATGCGCGAGGTCGTAGTTGTAGCCGGGCACCAGGAGCTGGAACGCGATGTCCATCTCACCCGGCCGGTCCGCACGAATGAACGAGATCGTGCCCTTGAACGCGGCCTTGTACTCGTCGATGGAGATGTCGCGCTGCGGGACCGGCACGCTGAACCGTGTGGACGCGACCACGTACTCCGAGTTGGGTGTGATGAACGGCGAAGCGTGGTTGCCTGCCGACTGCGGGATCTCGATGATCTCCTCGGTTTCGAAGGTCTCCAGCGAGATCCGGGCGATGCGCGGCGTGTTGTTCGCGTTGATGAACAGCCACCGGCCGTCCGGCACCCCGTTCGTCTTCGAGAGCTGCGGGTGGTGCGCGTCGTCCCACGGAACGAAGCCGAAGCTCGTCTCGAGCATCGGCTTGGTCTCCTCGCTGTAGCCCCAGCCGTTCTCGGGGTACTGCGAAAAGACCGGTATGACCTTCAGCAGGCGTCCCGAGGGCAGGCCGTACACCGTCACCTGCCCGCTGAAGCCGCCGGACAGGAACGCGTAGAACTCGTCGTGCTCGCCCGGCGCGACGTAGACCCGGGATGCCACGTCGCCGTCCAGCAGGCCCTTCGGCCCCGTCGTCTGGCACGCATAGGCGTACAGGGCCACCGCCGCGCCCGCCACCAGCCCTAAGACGAAGGACCGTGAAATCCTCCTACCATCGCTCTCGCTCCGCGTGTCATGAGTTCTCGGTCGTACCGCCGCGGCTCGTTTGCCCCTCCGCCGCCTGCGCGCGCAGGTATTCGAGGAGCGCGCGCGCTTCCTGCTCGGTGAGGTTCTGCGCCGGCATCTCGGTGTAGTGCGCCGCAAGCATTGCGCGTCCCACCGGATGCCGCCGCACCATCTCGCCGGGGTTCAGCATCATGTTCATCACGAACTCGGGCGTGCGCCGCTCCGTGACGCCGCGCAACGCGGGGCCCACGTAACGCTCGTCCAGCCGGTGGCACGCCATGCACTTCATCTTGAACAGCTCCTCGCCTCGCGCGGCGAGCGCAGCGTCCAGCGGGCCGAGCTCGACCCTGCGGATCGGGCCGATGCCGTACTTGAGCTCGTCCTCCGTGATGTCCAGGCCGGGGACGAGTGCGGCGTTGTCGCCGTCGACGTCAGCCCCGCCTGATGAGTTCGACTCCTCCGCTGGGTCGCAGCCAGCGAGGAGTCCCACTGTCGCCAGGACGATGGACAGCCTCAGCAGTGTACGAGCGACGATCATCTCGACTCCGATCTCGGGTGGTTCGGCGCCTCGCGGCGCCATCCCATGCGAACGAGGCCCGCCGCCGCGCAGGGTCGGCCTCCGTGGGGTCGATGTTTGTCGACGGGATGGTCGAAATGCTGTCAGAGTGAGGATGAACTTCTGCAGGGGACTCCCCTACAGGTTCGGCAGGGGATATACGGACGCGGGGCGACGTGTCGCGGTCTGCCTCAGCCGGGAGCCGCACTCTTTCCGCCGAGCCATCGCGGCCGGCGCCGCGGTCGGTGCCGCCCCTTCCGGGCTGACGCCGGACGCCGGCGGGCGAGGCGCCCGCCAGGCTGGCGGGCCCGCCATGCCAGCACCCGGACCGCGGTCTGCGCCTGGACGCG
>Ga0065723_100227_pt1 | contig 50520 bp, 44 predicted proteins | sample TheenrcuSG05Z960_FD_59110 | JGI IMG/M metagenome (GOLD analysis project Ga0065723, IMG submission 59110) | Thermophilic enrichment culture from UC Davis - Sample SG0.5Z960 | ecosystem: Engineered > Solid waste > Grass > Composting > Bioreactor | place: USA: University of California, Davis
CCGAACCTGCCGCCCCAAGGCCTGTCACATACTCATCGGGCTCCGTATATCCGGCCGCCGCCAGCTGATTGGCAATGATCCAGCCATCCGGCGATTCCGGATCCTTCACGCCAAACGAATCTGCATAGAAGAAGCTGTCGTCGTTGAAAGTCTCCGGTCCCACATATACCCGGGCGTAGAGATCGTACCAGCCCGGGGCCGGGAAGGTCACCTGGTAAGTGGCCGTCCGGTTCTCGCCGGGATGATCTGCGTCCCCCGTGGTTTCATTATAGTCGGTCGTGATCGTAATGTAGGTGACGTTCCCTTCGGTCTCCACCGCCCATTCCGAGCCAAGCTCTCCATCTTCGGCCTCGACAATCACGGGCCGCCAGGCTCCCACCGAGTCCACAATGGCCAGGCCATCGATATAGATGGTGTTGCCGGCGTTGGCCGCATAGCCAAAGTGAATCGGTGCCCGAATGACCGTCTCCTGGTCACTGACCGTAAACTCGAACGTGAACGGCTGCCACTCGGTCGTGATCTGCTGCTCATGCAGTCGCCCGTACTCCTGGAACGACTGGTTCCCCACCGTGAAGCTGACCACCGCCCCGTCCTGCTCGGCCCGCGCCCAGATCGTGTAGGTGTAGGTCACGCCCGGACGTACGTTCACCGGGAAGGCCGTCGCCTCGATGTCCCAGGGGTTGTTGCCCACCCCGTTGACCGTCACCGCCAGCACCTTATTCCCTTCAGGGGCATCGGACGTCTCCAGCACTTCAAAAACCGGCGGATTCGTCACCGAGGAGCCCACGTTCAGATCCCAGCCCTCCACACCTTCGGCCAGATCCGTCACCACCCCGGCCGGCGTCGATTCGAATCCACCGTTGATGTTGGCAACAAGCTCCGGTCCAGCAGGCTCCGGCTCGGGACCCATGATCACGAGGGCATCGATATAAATGGTATTGCCAGCGTTGGCCGCGTAGCCGAAGTGGATCGGCGCCCGAATGACCGTCTCCTGATCACTGACCGTAAACTCGAACGTAAACTGTTGCCACTCGGTCGAGATCTGCTGCTCATGCAGTCGCCCGTACTCCTGGAACGACTGGTTCCCCACCGTGAAGCTGACCACCGCCCCGTCCTGCTCGGCCCGCGCCCAGATCGTGTAGGTGTAGGTCACGCCCGGACGTACGTTCACCGGGAAGGCCGTCGCCTCGATGTCCCAGGGGTTGTTGCCCACCCCGTTGACCGTCACCGCCAGCACCTTGCTACCATGGGGCGCATCTGTCGCCTCGACGACCTCAAAAACCGGTGGGTTCGTCACCGAGGAGCCCACGTTCAGATCCCAGCCCTCCACACCTTCGGCCAGATCCGTCACCACCCCGGCCGGCGTCGATTCAAAACTTCCATTGACATTTGCCGACGTCTGGCCCCATGCCTGACCCACCAGCGAAAAAACGAGAAACAGGAAAATAGCGCTTCGAGAAGCGTTTCCAACCGCGTTTCTTAAAAAACGCAGATCAGTAGCGGTGCGCATAAGATCCTCCCCGTTTGGTGATATAAAGTCAATTCAAATAAACTTTTTATCCCCACCCTCTCGATCGGCAACTTTCATTTTTTGTAGGGCTTCATTTTTTCATTGGAGAATTTACTCCCTGTTCATTTCAAAGTCAAGGGATTTTGCAATCTCTTTCATCGGGAAATCACGATGAGTTGCCCTGTTACCACCTGGTCTTTTGTGGTAAGCTGATAGAAATAAAGGCCCGGCGAGAGATGCTTGATGGTGAAGCGCAACGGATACCGCCCCGCCGGACGCACCGCATCAATCAGCGTGGCCACCTGCTGCCCCAGTGCGTTGTACAGCACCAGACGAACAGGTCCTGTGCGTGGCAGGGAAACGAGAAAAGTCACGTCATCGCGCACCGGATTCGGATAATGGGTTACCTTGAGTTGCCGGACCACGGCGCCGGGTCCTGTTGCCGTCTCCGTCAGCTGGCCCTCGAACACCAGGGAACGAATGCGAAACAACGTCTCCGTGGGATTTCCCCGAAACCGCAGAAAAACATCATGACGGCCACTAACCGGCACCACTTCGGCCGTAAAGTCCTGATACACGTCCCAGCTCCCTGTCGATTCAATCGGCACTTCCGCAATTTTCTGGCCGGTATCCAGCGCGTCCACCCAGACTTCGACCACGCCGCCTCCGGTAGCGCTGGAAGCCGTCACCACAACCTGGCGGGGTATTCTGGAATAATCGCTTCCCGGCGCGCCGAACTCCACGCCGGCGTACATGGCCCATTCTCCATCATGGATGCCGGCCAGGTAATTCGCATGCGCCGGCAGTCCATTCCTCGAAGTGATCACGCCATTGTAATTGGTGGGGTGCTGGGCCGGAATGCGTGAGTAGGCGTCCCGATATATATAGAGGTCAAAGTAGGCCGGGGTATTGCCCAATACGTACAATCCCTGCTGATTGCCCGTAAATGCATTGAAATCGTAACCGGACTCCGAAGCGGGCTGCTCGCGGTCCAGACGCGCCACGTTCACCTTCTCGGCCACCGGTGTCCAGCCAGCCCCATTCAAACTGAAGGAAGCGGTCAGTTCATGCCCTTCTCGTTCAAGCTTCAACCAGACCGGTTCCTCCGAGGGCAGGGGCGTGCTGTACGCAAGGGTATCGAAACGAAAAGCCACGACGCGTTCGCCCTCCGAGCTGCGCGTTACGCATAACCGTGCCTGCAGCGTCTCCGGACCATTGATAATCCAGAGTCCGGCTTCATCCGAACTGGTCGCCGGATCAAAATCGACCCGNGTCATCAGGGAATAGGCCCGCTCGGCAGCGGCCTGCAGCACGGTATTCCGTCCCGGCGTGGGCGGAAACGTGCGCCCTCCTTTAGGTGTCAGCCGCAGCCAGCCGGGGCGTTCCGTCAGATCGTATGTTTCTTCCGGCGTGTAGCCCAGCAGGGACCAGTGTACCGCCAGCCGACTCCTGTCGAAGAAGTCCGATCGAGGCACCGCCCAGGGGATGCCGCTGTCGGGCAAAGCGGGCCCCTCCACGGGTTCCGTGGTTGGGAAGCGGGCGACGGGCCAGCCCTCTTCGTAACGCACTTCAACCAGAAGCCCCTGACGCCCCAGCGCTCGCCATTCTTCACCCGGCCCACTCTGATCGTAGGCATGACAGATCATCCAGTGCGTCCCATCGTCGGCGGTAACGGCCGGTGAGCAATGATTGGGATTGCGAAACACCCGCTGGTACCGATCGGGCACTGTTTCGAAGAGCAACCGGGGCCCTTCCCAGTCGGCGGGATCGTCCGACAGGGTATCGCTGCGCATGACGTACTGATTACCCACCAGATGTTGCGCAAAACTGTAGTAGTAATAGCCCTGATACTTCCACATCACCGGCCCTTCAGCCCATCCATAAGGATTGCCGGCCGAGTCCGGGTTGATCCAGGTCAGGTCATAGACAACCCCGGTCGGCTGACCATCCGGCCCCAGTTCGACGATGTAATTATTCTGGGGACCATTCTTGCTCAGCAGAAACCAGCGTCCATCCTCATCGATGAAAATGGAATTATCCACGCCCAGACCGGGAACGCCGGGCGGTACGTTCATGCGAACCGGCATACTCCAGGGCCCCTCCGGCCGATGCGCCATTACAAAATACATGGCCCGATCTCCTGTCCCACGCCCGAAGAAGTGCCAGTACAGTCCCTGGTAATAAACCATATGGCCCCCCCATACCCCACCGGCAGGCACGTCGCCATACAGCGACCAGGAGGCCGAAACTGGCCGCCCGACGATCTCCCAGTGAACCAGGTCCGTCGAGCGGTAAATCCTGGGGGTGACGTTGAAGGATGAACCGGACGTGTAGTAGTAAGACCCAACCCGGGTCAGCGTGGGGTCTGGGTGATCGCCGGGGATCACCGGATTGACGTACACCGGACGACCTGACTCCTGCGCATACCCCGCCCGCACCAGAAATCCCAGCACCATCCATCCGGCCAGAACCAGCCACCCCCCGAGAATTACCGGCCATTCACGGGAGGCTTTCTTAAAGCGAAGCCTTTTCAAGATGGCAATCCACATATCCAGATTGTTTATTGAAACATTTAATCGATTCATACTTTCTGCAATATTAAAACATCATTTCATTTCTGTCAAGATCATCTAAAGAAAGCCGCAGAAAGCCCTCGCTTTTCGCTCCGAATCGCGCCACACTGTGCCTTTCAACAGCGGGTCAACCTGATGCCACGCCGCCTTCGATGCGAAGACGGACAGAATAGCCTTCCTTGAAATAAGCAGACGTGCACGCTGGAAACGTCTGTGCAAAGAAGCCCCCGCCCTCAGGCTATAAGACGAACAGACAGGGCGGACACAGTGGTCGGCCCCTACAGGATAGGGAAAACGTCAAGGGCGCACCGAAGTGTGCGCCCGTGCTTTCTCACTATGATTTCCCGGAAATCGTATAAGACAAGCGCCCCCAGGCCCTGTAGCCCCTCCTTACAGCGCCCGCGTGGTGGCGCGTTCGACAAGCTCGGCTTCCAGCACGATATGCCGCGGGGAAAGCTGCTCACCCCGGTCGTGCGCTTCGATCAGCTCCAGCAGCAGCTCGGCCGCGCGGGCGCCCATCTCGCGCTTGGGCACGCGCACGCTCGTCAGCGGCGTGCTCAGATAGGCCGCCATCGGAATGTCGTCGAACCCGATCACCGACACCTCCTCGGGCACGCGAATCCCCAGTTCGTGCAGCGCCCGGAGCACGCCCATCGCTACCAGGTCGTTGAAACAGGTCACGCCCGTGGGCAAGCTGTCGCGGTGCGTGCGGAAATACTCCAGCGCCGCCTCGTAACCGTCCTGCAGGTGCGCCCCGGCCGGAATGATCACCTCGTCGGTAAAGCGCAAATGCGACTGGCTGAAGGCTTTCTCCACGCCCAGAATGCGGTCGCGCGTGTGCTGCGTGTAGGGCGGCCCGGCAAAGTGCACGATGCGTTCATGCCCCCGCTCGATCAGGTAACTGACGGCCATCTGCGCGGCCCGGACGTTGTCGACGCTGACCACGTTCACCTGCAACCCCTGCACGGCCTCCAGCAGCACGAAAGGATATTCGGCCCGTCGCAGCATGAACAGATGGGATAGATCGGCCCGCGCATCCAGTACCGGCGCAATCACCGCACCCTGCACGTACCGGTTCTGAAAGGCCTTGAGCAGCTCGCCTTCTTTCTCGTAGCTCCCCTCCGAAGTGCACACAAACGAAATGTACCCACGCGACGCCAGATATTCCTGCGCCCCGATGACCACCTCCGAGTAAAACGGATTGTCCATCTCTTTGATGATCAACCCGATCGCCGGCTCGAACACCTTGCCGTCGCCCTGCATGGCGCCCAGCGCCCGCGCCGAGGGCGAGGGCTGGTAGCCCAGCTCTTCGATAGCAGCCAGTACCCGCCGTCGCGTGTGCTCGCGAACGGTCGGCCGGTTGTTCAGCACCGCGGAAACCGTTCCCACCGAGACACCGGCCTTCCGGGCCACATCGGCAATGGTCACGCGCTTTTTCATGGGAGTGTGCTCCGTTGCATGAGGTAAGGGCTTTCGTAACAATTTACAAAAATGAATCCTTTCATTCCAGGCATTTTCAGCGAATCGGCGGGCGGCGCCGGTGAAAATCGGTGGCCTGCTGGTAGGCATGGGCCAGCATGAGCACCTCGGCATCCCGGTACAGGCCGCCGATGAACGTGATGCTGCCGGGCCGGCGGCGCGGCGACAGCGGGTTGTCTTTCAGCGGATGGAAGGCGTTCGGCACGCACACGCAGGGATGGCCCGTCAGGTTCGTAATGCGAAGCGTTCCCCCGCCGAACGTCGGTGAAACGAACACGTCCACCTCACGGAAAACCTCGACCATCCGCTGCATGAGCAGCGTGCGAATGCGGTTGGCCTGCAGAAACTCGACGGCCGGCACGAAACGGGCCACCCGGAACACATGCGGCCAGGTGTTGCGGCCCTGCCGGACCATCAGGTCCACCCCGCCCGTACGGGTCAGTTCATCAAAGGCAGCGGCCGCCTCCACTTCCAGCGTGAGCAGCATGGCCGAGACGGGCAGGTCGTCCGGCAGGCGGATGGGTTTCAGTTCGATGCCCAGCTCGCGTAGCACCTGCAGCGTCTGCAGGTCGGCTTCCCGGTTTTCGTAGTCTTCCTCGAAGGCCTCAGCGAGATAGCCCACGCGGAGCTGCCGCACGTCGAAATTCGGATCGAACGGGAACGGCATATCGCGTGTGCTCGGATCGCGCGGGTCGCGTCCCCGGATCACATCGAACACGAGCGCACAATCCTCGGCCGAACGGGCCATGGGGCCGAGCTTGTCCATCGTCCAGGCCAGCGTCATGGCCCCGTAGCGGCTCACCGCCCCGAACGTCGGACGATGGCCGGTCACGCCGTTCCGCGTCGAGGGCGACACGATCGAGCCCAGCGTCTCCGAGCCGATCGCGAACGGCACCAGCCCGGCCGCCACCGCCGCCCCGGGTCCCGCCGAAGAGCCACTCGATCCCTGCTCGATGTTCCAGGGGTTTTTCGTCTGGCCGCCGAACCACACGTCGCCCCAGGCCAGCGCCCCCAGCGTCAGCTTGGCCACGAGCACGGCGCCGGCCGCATCCAGCTTTTCGATCACGGCGGCCGTCACATCCAGCACCTGGTTTTCGTAGGGTTTCGCGCCCCAGGTCGTGCGGTAGCCGGGCACGGCCAGCAGATCCTTGGCCCCGTAGGGTACGCCGTGCAGCGGTCCCCGCCAGTGGCCGGCGTCCAGCTCCTCGTCGGCCTGCCGCGCCTGCGCCATCGCCCGTTCTTCGGTGTAGGTGATGACGGCTTTCAGCACGGGATCGTAGCGCTTCAGGCGGGCCAGGTACAGTTCGGTCAGCTCCACCGAGCGCACCTGCCGCGTCTTGAGCAGGTACGAAAGCTCGGCCACCGTCATGAAGGCCAGGTCTTCGTCGCTGCGCGGCCGCTCCACCGGCCGGGGCTCCCAGCGCATCCCGGCCGTTCCTTCCGGGATCGGCTCGCCTCCGATGGTCGGATCGAACACGAAGGCCGGAATCACATCGTTGGGAAGCGGGACCTGACGCATCGCCTCGTAATCCTTCAGGCGCTCGGTCAGGTCCTCCACCATCATCTGGCGCTGTTCTTCCGTAAAAGACAGGCCGGCGATGCGTTCGGCACAGGCGATTGTCTCCGGCGTGATCGGCTCGCCTTCTTCGATTTTCGCATACAGCGCGCCAGGGAAAAGCGTACCGGTCAGCCCCAGCGCCGAGCAGTACTGGAGGAACAGACGACGATCCAGCGGCATGGCGCTATAGCGGTTTGCGTTAACGGAATCGAGGGACGGGAAACAGGATGCGGCTTTCGTGGCCCTGTGCATCCACCGACTGAATGCCGAAGAAGTAATCATCCTTGGACCAGCCCACGAAGGTGTAGCTGGTGTCCGTGGCCGGCATGAACCACTTCTGCTGCCATTGCGGAGCGGTGGTCTCACGCACCAGCACGTAGTAGCCCGCCAGCCGGTCGCGTCCGGCCCGCGGAGGCTCCCAGAGCAGCCGGGTATCGACCGAGAGGCCCCGCGCGTCGATATAGGCGGCTGCGGGTGGCGGTGGGGCCATCGCCAGGTTGGCCAGCGCGGCCGTCATCAGACGGGTCACCCGTGCCACGTAATCGAAGTCCACGCGGTCGGGCACGTCGCCGTAGGCGATGCCGTTCTCGACGCGCACGTCCTGATGCTGGCGCGTGTAGGCTTCGTTGGGCTCGGTGAGTCGAACGGCCGCAAAGCCGCGCTCGTTGAACGGAATATGGTCGCCGCCCCGCAGGAAGCGGTCGCGCCGGAAGATCAGCTTCACGCGGAGTTCGGGCACATAGCGCGCGCCGATCTCGTGCAGGTAGCGGGCAAGCTGACGCGAGGGGCTGTCGTTTTCGCCGCCGATGGCCTGGCGCAGGCGGGCCTGCTGCGGCGTTTCGTTTGAAGGGACGCCCTCCGAAAAGACGCGCACCGTCCGGTTGTCGCGCACGCCGTTGTCGCCCTCGGTATTGCCGATGATGTCCAGCGTGAACATTCCGGCCACGTTCCAGCCCAGCGAGTCGGCCATGGCCGCCAGGTGCCGGGCGCCGATGAGCCCCTGTTCCTCGGCCGCCATCGCCACGAACAGAATCGTGGCCGGGAGGCGCTCACCGGCCAGCACACGGGCCATTTCCATCACGGCGGCCGTCCCGCTGGCGTCGTCCGAGGCGCCCGGCGCGTACGAAAGCGAATCCATCACGTCGCTCACGCGGCTGTCGTAATGGCCGCTGACGATGAAAATGCGGTCGTCTTCGGGATCGGTGCCGGGCAGGCGGGCGATCACGTTGACGATCTCCACGCGCCGATCCACACGGCGGCCGTCCGGTCCGTACCAGAAGCGGTCGAAAAATACCTCCATGCGTCCCCCTCCGGCCGCCGCGTAGCGGTCAAGGGTTCGTTTGATCCAGCGACGGGCGGCCCCGATGCCGAACGTATCGTTGTCGGTCGGCGAAAGCGTATGCCGCGTACCGAAGGCGGCCAGCCGGCGGATGTTCGCCTCGATCGAATCGGCCGAGACGCGCGCCAGCAACTGCTGGATGTAAGGATCCGGCTGCTTCGTTACCGGCTGCGTCTTTCCCGCCAGTGTCCATCCGGCCAGTAGCAGTACGATCCAGAGCCGTCTCATGGTACCATCCTGAATGCCGGTCAATTTTTTCCAGAACATACAAAACGGCCGAATAAAGTAGGAGCGGACCGACGCGATCACCCCGCCTGTTCGACGGGGCGGTAGCATTTCTGGGGCAGAATCTCATAGTTTCCGGTCGCATGAATGTTTTGCGCCGGAATTTTCCATGCGACGCTGGACGTCCATTCTGCTCGGGGCCGTTCTGACGGCGGCCTTCATTGGTCCGGGCACGGTCACCACAGCGGCGGCCGCCGGGGCCGGCTACGGGCTGGCTCTACTGTGGGCGCTGACGTTCTCGACGCTGGCCTGCTGGACGCTGCAGGAAGCGGCCGCCCGGCTGGCCATCTGCGCGGGACGCCCCCTGGCCGAAGCGCTACGCCATCAGTTCGATGGCTGGAAAGGCGTGGCCGTCCGATCGCTGGTGCTGGGCGCCATCGTACTGGGCAATGCAGCCTTCGAGGTGGGCAACGTCCTGGGCGCCGTGGCCGGACTGGAACTGGTGTTCGACGCACCTCGCCGCCTGCTGGTACTCGGCGTGCGTGTGCTCTCGGGCACCCTGCTCTGGTTCGGCACGCTGCGCATGTTACCGCGCGTGCTCAGCGCCTTCGTAGCGTTCATGGGCCTGGCGTTTCTGGTCACGGCCTTGCGGGTGCATCCGCCCGACGCCGCGCTGCTGCGCCATCTGGTCTGGCCCGCGCTGCCGGAGGGCGCCGGCCTGCTGGTGGTGGGGTTGATCGGCACGACCGTCGTGCCCTACAACCTGTTTCTGGGGTCCGGGCTGGCCCGGGACGAACCGCTGGAGGCAACGCGCTTCGGGCTGGCCGTGGCCATTGTCGGCGGCGGCATTATCTCGATGGCCGTGCTCGTCGTCGGCACGGCGGTGCACGGCACGTTCACCTACGAAGCCCTTGCCGACACGCTCGGTCGGACGCTGGGCGCCTGGGCCCGCACGCTGTTCGCACTGGGGCTTTTTGCAGCCGGCTTCACCTCGGCGCTGACGGCGCCCATCGCCGCTGCCATCACGGCCCGGGGCCTGCTGAGCGCACCGAACGCTTCGGCGCACGACCGCACCTATCGGATCGCCTGGCTCGTAGTGTGGACCAGTGGTATGCTCCTGAGTCTGCTAGACCTGCGTCCGATTCCGGCCATCATCACGGCCCAGGCACTCAACGGCGTGCTGCTACCGATCGTGGCCGTATTTCTGTGGATCGCCACCAACGATCCGCGCCTGATGGGACGCGACGGCCTCACTTCGCCCGGGCTGAACGTGCTCGCCGGCCTCTCGGTCGGGATCGCCGTGTTGCTCGGCCTGCGCAACCTGCTGGCCGCATTGCAGGCGGCCGGCGTGGGTCCGGTACTGTCGGAGTCGCTGCTGCTGAAACTGGCCGGCGGCATTACCTTCTTTTTGCTCCTGCTTCTGGGTCGCTATCTGTATCGACTGCGTCGTTCTGTGCCATGAGCATCCGCGTAGGTATCGACATCGGGGGGACCTTTACGGACTTTGTCGTTTTCGACGAAACGGACGGGCGTCTGACTACCTTCAAGATCTTCTCCACGCCGGACGATCCGGCGCGTGCCGTGCTCGAAGGCCTGCAGCAGATGCCGGCGGCCGCACGCCAGATCGTGCACGGCTCGACCGTCGCCACGAACGCCCTGCTGGAACGCAAAGGCGCGCGCACGGCCTTCGTCACCACGGCGGGCTTTCGGGACCTGCTGCATATCGGCCGTCAGAACCGGGCCGAGTTGTACGATCTGGCTGCCCGACGGCCCGAACCGCTTGTGCCACGCACGCTGTGCTTTGAAGTGCCGGAACGCGTGGGTCCCGACGGATCGGTGCTTCAACCGCTGGACGAGACGGCCATTCCACCGCTGATCGAGGCGCTTCGGTCGGCCCGCGTGGAGTCGGTCGCCGTCTGTCTGCTTTTTTCTTTTGCCCACCCGGACCACGAGCAACGGCTGGCGCGCGCACTGCGGGAAGCCGGCTTCGTGGTGGCGGCCTCCAGCGACATCCTGCCCGCTTTCCGGGAGTACGAGCGGGCCAGCACCACGACGGCCAGTGCCTACGTGGCCCCCGTGCTGGATCGTTACCTCGGCCGCCTCGAAGCCGCGCTGGGCGGCACGCTGCGCGTGATGCAGTCCAGCGGCGGCCTGATTCATGCCCGCGAGGCCCGCGCCCAGGCCGTCCGCTGCGTGCTCTCGGGACCGGCCGGCGGCCTGATCGGCGCCCGCTTCGTGGCCGAGCTGTCCGGCACCCGCCACCTGATCACGTTCGACATGGGCGGCACGTCCACGGACGTGGCGCTGGTGCCCGACGCGCTGCCCCTCACCACCGAAGGTACCATCGGCGGGCTTCCCATCGGGATCCCGTTGCTCGACATCCACACGGTCGGGGCCGGTGGCGGCTCCATTGCGCGGGTCGATCCCGGCGGCGCCCTGCGCGTGGGACCGGAAAGCGCCGGCGCCGATCCCGGCCCAGTCTGCTACGGACGCGGCGGCACCGAACCCACCGTCACCGACGCCCACCTGGTGCTCGGACGCCTGCGGCCGGACGCTTTTCTCGGCGGTCGGCACCGGCTGGACGCCGAAGCTGCCGAGGAAGCGCTGACGCGACTGGCCCGAGCGCTCCGTCTGGAGCCCCCCACCGGCCTGACGCCCGCTCAGGCGGCCGCCCGGGGCGTCGTGGCGGTGGCCGAAGCCCACATGGCCCGGGCGCTTCGCGTGATCTCGGTCGAGCGCGGCTACGACCCGCGCGACTTCGTGCTCGTCTCGTTCGGCGGCGCCGGCGGCCTGCATGCGGCCACGCTGGCCCGGGCACTGGGCATTCGTCGCGTGCTCGTGCCCGCCCAGGCTTCGGTGCTCTCGGCACTGGGCATGCTCGCTGCCGACGTGGTGCGCGACTACGTCCGGACCGTCATGCTCCCGGGCTCGACCTCCCCGGACGAGCTGCGTCGGCGTTTCGATCCGCTGGTTCGTCAGGGACGCGAGGAGCTACGCGCCGAAGGCTTTGCCTCGGATCAGATCCGGATCGAGCGTCTGCTCGACGTCCGCTACCCCGGCCAGAGCTACGAACTGACCGTGCCCTTCGGCCGCGGCTGGATCGGCGCCTTCCACCGACTGCACCGGCGGCGCTACGGCTATGCCACACCGGACCTTGTGCCCGAGATCGTCAACCTGCGCGTGCGGGCTACCGGACCGATTGCGCCGCCCGCGCTCCCGACGGTCGAGGCGGGCGATCCCGTTCCGCCCCCCGAAGCCCTGCTGGACAGGACGCCGGTCGTGCTCAAGACGAGCCGGGCAGACGTCCCCTTCTTCGATGCCACCCGCCTGCGTGCCGGCAACCGACTGCTCGGTCCCGCCGTGCTCGTGCGCCCCGATACGACCATTTACCTGCCCCCGGAAACCACTGCCCACATTGACCGCTTTGGCCATGTCTGGATCGAAACCTGAAATGGACCCGGTTCGGCTGGAAATTTTTCGCCACCTGCTGGCCGCGGTGGCCGAGGAAATGGGCGCCGTGCTGCGCCGCACCGGCTTTTCGCCAAACATCAAGGAGCGCCGCGACTATTCGTGCGCGCTGTTCACGTCCGATGGCGAACTGGTGGCCCAGGCCGCCCACATTCCCGTACATCTGGGCGCGTTGCCGCTTTCGGTGCAGGCCTGTCGGGAGGCGTTTCCCGAACTGAAGCCGGGCGACGCCGTGCTGCTCAACGATCCGTTCCGGGGCGGCACGCACCTGCCGGACCTGACGCTCGTTTCGCCGGTGTTCGTCGAAGGGCAGTTGCTCGGTTTCGTGGCCAGCCGCGCCCACCATGCCGACATCGGCGGCATGGCGCCGGGATCGATGCCGCTGTCGCACGAGATCTTTCAGGAAGGGCTCATCATCCCGCCTGTAAAGCTCATGGAGCGCGGCCGCCCGAACCGAGCCGTGTGGGAATTGCTGCTGGCCAACGTGCGCACGCCCGAGGAGCGACGCGGCGACCTACGCGCACAACTGGCCGCCAACGATCGGGGCGTCCGGCGCCTTCAGGAGCTGGCCGCCGCCTACGGCCTCGATACGCTCCAGGCGGCTTTTTCGGCCCTGCTGGATTATGCCGAGCAGCTGATGCGGACCCTGCTCCAGACGCTGCCCGACGGTACCTGGCATTTCGAAGACGCGCTCGACGACGACGGGATCGGCGAAGAGCCGCTGTGGATCCGGGTCGCGCTGACCATCACGGGCGACGCGGCCACGATCGACTTCTCCGAGACCGATCCCCAGTGCGCGGGTAGCCTGAACGCCGTGCGTGCCATCACGGTCTCGGCCGTGTACTATGTGTTCCGGGCCCTGCTGGGCTACGACGTACCCGCCAATGCAGGCTGTCTACGGCCTCTGCGGATCGTCACCCGGCCCGGCACGCTGGTCGATGCCCGGCCACCGGCGGCGGTTGCCGGTGGCAATGTGGAGACCTCGCAGCGGATTGTCGATGTGCTGCTGGGCGCGCTGGCGCAGGTCTGCCCCGATCGCATTCCGGCCGCCTCTCAGGGTACCATGAACAACCTGACGATCGGCGGCCTCGACCCGCGCACCGGCCGTTACTATGCCTACTACGAGACGCTGGCCGGCGGCGCCGGGGCCCTGCCCGATGTCGATGGCACCTCGGCCGTGCACACGCACATGACGAACACGCTGAACACGCCCGTCGAGGCGCTCGAGTACGCCTATCCGCTCCGCGTAACGCACTATGCGATCCGGGACGGATCGGGCGGCGCCGGCCGCCATCGGGGCGGCGACGGACTCATCCGGGAGATCGAGCTGCTGGCGCCGGCACAGGTTACCTGGCTGACCGAACGGCGGCGACGGGCGCCCTACGGTCTGGCCGGCGGTGCGCCGGGCCAACCCGGCCGCAACCTATGGATCCACCAGGGCGAAGTACGCCCGATGCCTGGAAAGACCAGTTTCCAGGCCGAGGCCGGCGACCGCATCCGCATCGAAACGCCCGGAGGCGGCGGCTGGGGCCCGCCTGCGTAGCTCTCGTCTTCCGGGGCAACCCGTGCGGCGCGATCCAGTAAGTGTTTTGAGCAAAAGTGCTCCGCTTTACTGCAGCGCCTCGATGCGGATTTTGCGGAGGCCCAGTTCGGCCACCGAACGGCCGTCGCGGAACGGCATCCAGAACAGCCCCGAAAGCCCGCCCGTACGCATCTCACCGGCCCGCAGCGTATCGGCCACCCAGGCTACCTCTTCGCTTCCGTCGTTGGCACGGAAGACCACCTGAAAGCGACAGGCCACCGGAAAGTCGTTCCGATTGTGGAGGCGGAGCACCACGCCTTCGTAGGTGCCATCTCTTTCCGCATAGAACAGATAGGTAATCTCCACGCCCCGGTAGGTCAGCAGCGGCTTCCAGACGGCCGTCCACCAGGGTTCTTCCTGCGCGATCGCCCGCAAGCCGATCAGACTCCACACAACGGCTCCCAGAAGCACCGTTTGCAGTCCCCCACGTCTCACTGTCTTCACCCGCCTTGCTGCACTGCCTTAAAGAAAAGGGCCGCCCCTTGTGTCGGCCCTTTTCTGAAGAAAATTTAAGCGTTGACCTCAGGAGCCCTTCGCCTGCTGTTCGATCAGCTGGCCGAGGCATTCGACGCTCCGGGCGTAGCCCGGCACGAAGTGCCCGTTGATCAGCACGGTAGGCACCCCGCGCACGCCGATCATGCTGGCCTGCCGGCTCTGCCGCTGCATGTATTCGTTGAAGACCCCTTCGTTGATCTGTCGGACCAGCTCGTCCCGGTCCATGCCGATCGCCTCGGCGATGTCGAGAATTTCCTCCAGCGTCAATCCGCCAGAGCGCTGGCGCGCGAACTGCGCCTCCAGCATGGCTTCATATTTCCCTTCCCGGGCAGCGGCGTACAGCGCGGCCACCTGCGGAATGGAAAACTGCCAGAGCGGGATCGGCTTGAAGACGAAATAGGCCTGCAGCCCGTAGCTGTCCACTACCTGCTTCATGATCGGGTGCAGGTGCTTACAGTGCGGGCAATTGGGATCGAGGTATTCGATGACGACCACCTTCGCGTCGGGATTGCCCGCCGTAGGATCGTTCATCATGATCAGGTCGCGGAAGTAGCGCACGGGCGGCCGCTCTGTATCGAAGCTGCAGGTCTGCGTGGCCGGTTGCGCTTCGGTCGCTGCGGCGGCCGTAGTGGTCGGGGTTTTCGGCGAAAGCGCGTCGTTCAGGTACACATCGGCGCCCATGAGCAGCAATGCCGCCAGGGCCAGTCCGCCCAGGGCCAGTCGTTCGGTGCGGATGCGTTCCGGTCGTTCCATAGTAGCCGGTCGAAAGGTGAACAGTTCGTAGGCTTGCAGGCCGGCCATCGTCAGCACCAGCCCGGCCGAGACCAGGCACAGCGCACAGAACGTGGCCAGCTCGAATGCCTGATAATAGAGCAAGTACAGCGTGTAAAGCAACCCGACGCCGAGCAGTCCGGCCCGGATCAGCTTGTACCGATGCCGGTGCAGGGCCGGACGCAGCAACGCCAGCGCGCTCAGCAGCGCCACGGCGGCGTAAAACAGCGCGCCCCAGATCGTATTCGAGACGCCCAGCAGCGTACCGGCCGCGCTCTGCACCACCGAGGCGCAATCGAAGGCCTTTTCCAGCGGTGCCAGGCTCGCCACGCCGAAGCAGCCTTCTTCGAACTGGCGCTGCTGCTGCACCCAGAGGTGCGTCGTGTCGAGCAGGCCCAGCAGCGCCAGGCCAAAAATCAGGCGGTTGAGTCCGGCCCGGCGGTTGCGCAGGCGTCCACGTACATCCGACAGATTTCGAGCGGCCATCACTCCGGCAAGATCATTTCAGGCTTCAGGGTTAATAAGAAAATTACGTCAGGGTTTCGATTGCACGCCGCATGTCGATAACTTCCGGAACGTATTTTTGTTTTTGAAAGCAGGGTCCGGTAGCACCGAGAGTGTCGAACGATCCGCCGGTTATGGCACGCCGCAATCACGTCGATCCTGCCCAGATTTTTCGGCTGTTCTATCCGCGCACGTTGCTGGCCTGGACGCAGAACTTCGACTGGCGCATCACGGGTCGCTGGATGTTTTACTCAGCCATTATCGGCGTGCTGGGTGCGCTGGCCGCGCTGGTCTTCGGTGAACTGGTCAACCTGCTGACCCGGCTGATCCTGATCGAAGGGGCCGGGTATCCGGTGCCCTTTCCCAGAGGCGAAGGCGGCACCGACATTTTCGATCTGGAGCAGGTACTCCATCCTGCCCGACGCTGGCTGCTGCTGATCGCCCCTGCCGCAGGCGGCCTGCTTGCGGGCTGGATCGTCTTCACCTTTGCGCCCGAGGCCGAAGGCCACGGGACCGACAGCGTGATCCGGGCCTTTCACCGGGAGCGCGGCTTTATGCGCCTTCGCGCCGCGCTGGTAAAGATCGTGGCTGCGGCGCTGACGATCGGATCGGGCGGAAGCGCCGGTCGCGAAGGGCCGATCACCCAGATCGGCGCCACGCTGGGCTCATGGCTGGCCCAGCGGTTGCGCCTGAGTGAACGGGAGCGCCGGCTGTTTCTGGTGGCCGGCATGGCGGCCGGCCTGAGCAGCATCTTCCGCTCACCGCTGGGCGGGGCTTTCTTCGCCGTCGAGGTGCTCTACCGCGAAGACATCGAAAGCGAAGCGCTCATGCCCGCCATCGTGGCCAGCATCACCGGCTATTCGCTCTACACGAGCATCGAGCGTTCCGGGACCGTCTTCGTCACCCCGCGCTTCGAGTTCGTCAATCCGCTCGAGCTGCTGCCGCTGATCGGCTTTGCGCTCTGCTGCGCCATCGTGGGCATTTTTTACGTGCGCGTCTTCTACGGTACGAAGCGTCGGATCTTCGATCCGATGCCCCTGCCGCCTGCTCTGAAGCCCGCGCTGGGTGGCCTGCTCGTCGGCGCGATCGCCTTCTTCTTCCCGGCTATCATGGGCTCCAGCTACGGCTGGCTGCAACAGGCCATCGACGGCAACCTGCCGCTGGGCTTCATGGCGCTGCTGGCCCTGCTGAAAATCTTCGCCACTTCGCTGACGATCGGCTCGGGGGGCGCCGGCGGCACCTTCGCTCCGTCGCTGGTGATCGGCGGCATGCTGGGGGGACTCTACGGCGAAGGGTTGCACCGGCTGTTTCCGACGCTGATCAGCCAGCCCGAAGCCTACGTGCTGATCGGTATGGGTACGTTCGTGGGCGGCGCGGCCAACGTGCCCATCGCTGCCACGATCATGATTTCGGAGATGACCGGGAGCTATTCGCTGCTGGTGCCGCTGATTTTCGCGGGCGTGATCACCCACCTAGTGGCCCGCCGGTGGAGCCTGTTCGAAGAGCAGGTGCGCACGCACAACGATTCGCCCGCCCATCGTGCCGAACTGTTGCCCGATCTGCTGCGCCAGATTCCGGTGGCGGCGGTCGTCGAGCGCGTGCCTTACTTCCACACGGTCGAGCCGGGCCACACGCTGCGCGAGATGCTGGACGTGTTCACGCGCACGCGGGAGGTCGTGCTGCCCGTCGTGGCGCCCGGCGGCGGCCGCCCGCCCCGCTACCTGGGGCTGGTGCTGCTCGAAGACCTGCAGTCGCTGCTGCGCGAGGCCGACGCGCTCAGCCCGCTCATCGTCGCCCAGGACGTGCAGGTGCCCTTCGAGGCCGTGCGGCTGTCCGACACGCTCGAAGACGCCCTCAATCGCTTTCTGGAGACGCGCTATCCGGAGCTGCCCATGCTGGACGAGCGCGGCGAGATCGTGGGCTTCCTGCGGCCGCACCAGCTCATCAGCGAATACCACCGGGCCCTGCTCCGCCACCTGCAGCAGACGCCGGAAGTCGAGGCCCGCTCATGAGCGAGCTTTTTTCCTTTCAGGAACAGGACCTGCTCTACCGCCTCGCCCTGGCGGCGGCCGGCCTGGTCATCGTCTTCGTCCTGGTGCGCGTGAGCATCCGCCTGCTCACGCGCCGCATCGACGATCCGGACCGCGTCTACCGCATCAGCCGCCAGATCCGACGCACCGGCGCCGTCGTCATGCTGGGGCTGTTGCTGGTGATCTTTTCGCCCCGTCCGGCCGAACTGGTGGCCATCCTGACGGTCGTCGGCGCCGGGCTGGCCATCGCGTTGCGCGAGGCCCTGCTGAGCGTGGCCGGCTGGCTTCGGATCGTGCTGGTGCATCCCTACCAGCAGGGCGACCGTATCGAAATCAACGGTGTGCGCGGCGACGTGATCGACATCCGCGTCATGCGCACCACGCTCATGGAGATCGGCGGCTGGGTGGACGCCGACCAGAGCACCGGCCGGCTCGTGCACATTCCGAACGCCTGGGTCTTTCTCTATCCGGTCTACAACTACACCCAGGGCTTTCGCTTCATCTGGAACGAGCTGTCGGTGACGGTCACCTTCCGGAGCGACTGGCAGGCCGCCCGCGACATCATGGAATCACTCGCGCGCGAATCGACGGCCATCGTCGAACGCCAGGTGGCCGAAGAAATTCGCCAGATGTCCCGGGAATTTCTCATACATTACAGCATCCTGACGCCGTTCGTCTACGTGCGCATCGTGGAGAACGGCATCCGACTGACGCTGCGCTACCTGTGCGAGGCGCGCAAGCGTCGGGGCACCGAGCACGCGCTGACGGTCAGCATCCTGGAAGCCTTCCGCCGGCACGGCGGCATCGAGCTGGCCTACCCGGCCGTGCAGGTGGCCCTGCCCGATACGCCACAATTTGGACCGCTACCGCCGACCGACCATGACGCCCCAGGAACTCGCCCGCCTGATCGACCACACGGCACTTAAACCCGACACCACGGAAGCCCGCATCCGCACGCTCTGCGAGGAGGCGCGCCGCTATGGCTTTGCGGCCGTGTGCGTCAATCCCTGCTACGTGCCGCTGGCCTCCGAACTGCTGCGGGGTAGCGAGGTGGCCGTCTGCACCGTGGTGGGCTTCCCGCTCGGGGCCAACCGCACGGCCATTAAAGCGGCCGAGGCCGAACAGGCCATCCGGGACGGCGCGGCCGAACTCGACATGGTCCAGAACATCGGCTTGCTGAAAAGCGGCCGGCTCCGGGAAGTGCTGGAGGACATCCGCGCCGTGGTGGAGGTCGCCCGAGCGGCCAGGCCACCGGCAGGACGCGATCGGATTCTGGTGAAGGTGATTCTGGAAACGGCGCTGCTGACCGATGCGGAAAAGGAAACCGCCTGCCGACTGGCGCTGGAGGCCGGGGCCGATTTCGTGAAAACGTCCACGGGCTTTGCCGGCGGAGGTGCCACCGTCGAAGACGTTGCGCTGATGCGTCGGGTGGTGGGCGACCGGATGGGCGTGAAGGCGTCGGGCGGAATCCGCACGCGCGCGCAGGCCGAAGCACTGGTGGCCGCCGGGGCCAGCCGGCTCGGCACCAGTGCAGGGGTCGCGCTGGTACAGGACGGGGCTTCCGATCCGGAAAGCTACTGAGGCCATGAGCGATGCAGCGGCCGATCGGTACGAGACCGCCCGCGCGCTGCTCCGCCGCTACTGGCGACACGACGATTTTCGTCCGGGCCAGTGGGAGATCATCCAGGCGGTGCTGCAGGGACAGGACGTGCTGGCCGTGCTCCCGACCGGCACCGGGAAGTCGGTCTGCTACCAGCTCCCAGCCCTGCTGCTGGACGGCCTGACACTGGTCGTCTCGCCGCTGCTTGCGCTCATCGAAGACCAGGTGGCCCGGCTCCGGGCGCGGGGCATTCCGGCCGCCTTTCTGCACGGACACCTCTCGACGCACGCGGCCGAGCAGTGCTGGATCGATGCAGAGCACGGCGCCTATCGGTTGCTTTATGTAACCCCTGAACAGCTCACCACCGCCCGCTTCGAGGCACGGGCCGGGCGGCTGCGCGTGGCGGTGCTGGCCGTCGACGAAGCGCACTGCGTCAGCGAATGGGGTCCGCAATTCCGTCCCGCCTACCTGCACCTGCCCGAGGCCCGTCGGCAACTGGGCGATCCACCGCTGCTGGCGCTCACGGCCACAGCCACCCCGCGCGTGCGTCAGGACATCGTCGAAAAACTGGCGCTGCGCACCCCCCGGATCATCGTGCGCGGCTTCGACCGGCCCAATCTGGTCTGGTCCGTGTTCGAAACCGCCGACAAAGCAGAACGCGTCCGGGCCGTACTCCGGGGCGTGCCCGGTCCGGGCATCCTGTACTGCGCCACGCGGCGAAGCGCCGAACGCTGGACTGAGACGCTGCAGCGACTGGGCATCGAGGCGGTCTGCTACCATGGCGGGCTGTCGGCGGCCGATCGGGCGGCGGCCTCTCGTGCATGGCGGGAGGGCCAGGCCCGCGTCGTAGCCGCCACCAGCGCCTTCGGCATGGGCATCGACCGGGCGGACGTCCGCTTCGTTCTGCACGCCGAACTCCCCCCATCGCTCGAAGCCTACTACCAGGAGGCCGGTCGGGCCGGACGCGACGGTCGGAAAGCCTACGCCGTGCTGCTCTTTCAGGAGAAAGACATCGACCTGCAGCGCCAGTTGATCGCCCTGAGCTATCCGGCGCGCGACGTGGTGGCCCGCATCTACGAGGTGGCCTGCAGCCTGGCTCAGGTGCCCGTGGGTACCCGCCCGAACCATCCCGTGCTGTTCGACGCCGAACGTATCGCCTGCATCGTGGGCGTCCCGNCGGGTGCCGTGCGCCACACGCTGGAGCTGCTCACGCGCCAGGAAGTCTGGGAGCCGATCTGGCTACCCGCNCATTACGTGCTGCTGCGCCTNCGNGGNACGCCGAACGACTTTCGGCGCTTTGCGACGGGCACGAANAACCCGCGGCTGGCCCGCTTCGTCGAAGCGCTGCTGCGTGCGATCCCGGCCGACGCCTTCNCCACCTGGTGGCCGGTCAGCCTGCGCCGGCTGAGCCGCCGCACCGGNGTGGAACGCGAACGGCTGCTGCGCGGCCTGGATTTTCTGCGGGAGCGTGCGTTGCTCGACTGGCTCTCGTCCGACCGCGCTCGCCTGGTCCGCCTCAAAATCGCCCGCCCTCAGCGCCTGAGCATCGACGACCGCCTGCTGCGGCAGGCCCGCGAGCAGGCCGAAGCGCGCCTGGAAGCACTCGTCCGCTACGCCCGCACCACGAGCTGCCGCCGCCACTTTCTGCTGACCTACTTCGGCGAATCGGCGCCCGAGCGGTGCAACGCCTGCGACGTGTGCCTGAAGCGATCCGGGCGCCGGAGCCCCTCCGAGCTGTAGCAACACCTCAGCGGGGCGTGGCCTCGCTCCCGTAGTGTTCCAGCATCAGCCGCTCCTGGATCTGCTGATAGAGCTGACGAAAGGCTTCGGGATCCCGTGCGTAGCGTTGTAGCCGACGGGCCACCGTGGCCGAATCCAGCCCGTAACGGGCCAGCACCGAGTCGCGAAAGGCGGGCGTCACGTCGCCCACCAGCGCCTGCCTGGCCGAAAGCAGGTGCAGCTCGACCAGCACGTTCACCAGCGTGCTATCGACCGCCGTCGTTTCGGATCGCGTTCCGCCACAGCCGGCCAGCAGCAACCCGGCCGCCAGCAGACCAATTGCCATACGATTTGTCCTTCGCATGAAAATCAGAGATTGCAGGAGCAGGCCATGGTGTCTGCTCGAAGATACCGCCTACGAACCCTTCGCTTCCATGGCAAAATACGCTTCCAGTTCCGCCCGCGTCTTATCCGCTGCAAACACGTCGCGCACGATCCGCCCTTCTTCCATCACCAGCACGCGCCGGGCCAGACCGAACACCTCCTCCAGATTGTGGCTCGTGAACAGTATCGTGGCGCCGGACCGCTCCCGGTAATCCAGCAGGAATTGCCGCAGCTGGCGACGGGCGGCCGGATCCAGGTGCTCGAAGGGCTCGTCCAGCACCAGCAACCGGGGTTGCACGAGCAGCGCCGCCGCCAGTCCGACCCGTTGCCGATTGCCGGCCGAAAGATCGCGCAGGTACTTGCGCTCCGCCAGCAACGCCGGCTCCAGAAACGGCGCCAGCGCTTCCAGCCGCTCCCGGCATGTAGCCTCGTCCAGCCCGTACACCTGCCCCACGAACGTCAGATATTCACGCGGCGTCAGAAAGGGAATCAGAAAGCTCTCGTCGAGATAGGCGGCCGTGTGTCGCTTCCAGGCGGTGGTGTGCCGCACGTCCTGACCGTCGAGCAGCACCTGTCCTTCGGTGGGCGCTACCAGGTCCAGTACCAGCCCCATACCCAGCATCCCGACGCCGAGCAGTCCCCCCACCGCCTCCAACAGGCGACGCTCGAGCCTCCCCTGCCCTTCGGCCGCCGTCGCCCGAGCTGCCACCGCCAGAGTCGCACCAGCAGCCGGAGTCGTGGTAGGACGAGCCTTTCATTCAAATTGCGCCCGGCGTCCTCGGGATCATCGTGATAAAGCAACGCGATCCTGACGCCGTCGATACACCATCAGCACAAACAGCAGACAGAAGAAAGCCACCAGGAACAGCAGGTTTTCGGTGGCACCTTCAGGCCAGCCCAGCAAAACCGTAATTCCGACAGCCAGCCAGTGGCCCGCATAGACTACCCGATCTGAAAGTCGCTGCAACGTCCTGCGAAATGGCAAAAACACCAGAAAAACCCCAATGGCAATCAGAACAGGAAGCAGATCCTGAAAAGTCATGGCCGCCTCCAACCGTCTATGATCCCTGAGAGGTTGGATCAGATCTTTAAAAAACAGAAGCTTTTCAATTTACTCAATGCACTGAGTAAATTTACTCAACACGATGAGCAAATTGCAACGACGCTCCCGGTATACGTCGAACCGGCGTCTTCCCAAAAAACAGCGGCGGGCCGCTGGAGCAACCCGCCGCCGGAAATGGTTTAGCCCACGAGTGATCGCTGATTCAACAGGGCATGATGGCACAATACCCCATGTGTCGGATATGATCTGTGGACACGTAGGGGCGGACACAACGGTCCGCCCCTACATGGTGAAAACGTTGTCGTTCATCCGGTAGGGGCGCACCGCAGTGTGCGCCCGTGCCTCCAGCCCGGGGAAGAAGACGGGATCATGGGATTTCGCGCACATGCCCCATGATGCCGGGAAATCGGCTCAGGGAATCACCTTGTTGAGTGGGTATTCGATGATGCCCTCGGCGCCGGCGCGTTTGAGTTCGGGGATCAGTCGGCGCACTTCTTTTTCTTCGATGATCGTTTCGATGGCCACCCACTCCTCACCGTCGGCCGCCAGCGGCGAGATCGTCGGCCGCCGCATAGCGGGAAGCATTCGGACGATCTTCTCCACATCGGCCTTGCGGGCGTTCATCTTCAGCCCCACGCGGCTTTCGGCCCGGATGGCCCCCTCCATCAGCATCGCGATGTTCTCGATCTTGCGGCGCTTCCAGGGGTCCTGCCAGGCCTGCTTGTTGGCGATGAGCTGCGTGTTCGACTCCATGAGCACCTCCAGAATGCGCAGCCGGTTGGCCCGCAGCGAGGCGCCCGTCTCGGTCACCTCGACGATGGCGTCCACCAGCTCCGGGCACTTGGCCTCGGTAGCCCCCCAGGAAAACTCCACCTCGGCTTCCACGCCCCGCTCGGCCAGCCAGCGCCGCGTCAGGTTGACCACCTCGGTGGCGATGCGCTTGCCCTGCAGGTCCTGCACCGAGCGAATGTCGGAGTCCTCGGCCACGGCCAGCACCCAGCGCACCGGTCGCATGCTCTGCTTCGAGTAGATGAGATCGGCCACCGTGACCACGTCGGCGCCGGTCTCCATCACCCAGTCCTTGCCCGTGATGCCGGCGTCGAAGACGCCGTCTTCGACATAACGGGCCATTTCCTGAGCGCGCACGAGCATCGCGCTCAGCTCCTCATCGTCGGTCGAAGGAAAGTAGGAGCGCTCGCTGACGCTGAACTTGAACCCGGCTTTTTCGAGCAGCTCCAGCGTGGCCTGTTGCAGACTCCCTTTGGGCAGGCCCAGCCGCAACACGCGGCGGGGCTGTTCGTCGGGTCGTTCCGTTCGGGTCAGCGTAGCCGTTTCGGTGGACATAGGGCAACGTGTGGTTTTGGGTTGTTGACTACGGAGAAGCGGGTGTTTCGGACGCCACGTCCTCGCGCGTCCGAAACGTATAGGCAATGACTTCCATCTGGCGCAGAAACTCGCGCTTTTCAAAACCGGGCGCGAACACCATCCCGTCGATCATGTAAATGCGTCCGCTCTTCTGATCGTAGAAGGTGTAGTTGACGAACGGGCCGCCCATGCCGGCCGGAAACAGTCGCCCGTCGTCCAGCTCGGTCACCATGTGCCAGAGCCCGCGCGTCTCGTAGCCGTAACGTCCCAGAAAATCGATCTGGCGCGTCTCGAGTGGCTGGCGGTAGTCGATCTGCACGAAGCCTCCGGCATTGCCCTGCAGGTAGCGGCGCGTGAGTGAGTCACGCGTGGCATAGATCCATTCGGGCGTCAGCTTCGCCGGATCGGCGTTTTCTTCGTAATAGACAAACAGGCTCCGCCAGGTGTCGGGCAATACACGCCGCAGCCAGACGAAACGCGTCGTGTCGAACACCAGCACGTAATCGTGCTGCACGTTCACGGCAAAGCCGTGGTGGGCCATGAGCGTGTCTTCGATGTCGAACTGGCGGCCCTTTTCGAACATCTCGATGGCCAGCCGCTCGCGGGCGATCGCGTCGAAGTCTTCCCGCAATTTCGGCGTGGCCCGGCGGATCGCCTCGACCAGTTGCGAGTCGGTCTCGGCCACGATGAAATAGACGAGCTGGCGCCGCCGCCACAGGTCGCGTCGAGGCACGACGGCCGCCGAGCCTTCACGCACGGCCTGCAACGCCTCGGGCGAAAAGGCCTGCTGCACCAGTCGCGAGATCTGACTCGAATCGCGCAGGGCGGCCACGAAGAGCACGTTCTTGAACTTTTTGACGCGATCCAGATCGTCCTGGGTGCGCGGTTCAATGGGACGCAATTTGAAAAACGGCTCCGGATTGGGCAGCGTCTGCACGTAGTAGCCCAGCGCCATGCGCAGCGCCTCGCCAACGGGTCCGGTCCACAGCGTCGAGTCGATCACCACCTGAATCTCGCCGTTTTCGCCGATGGCAAGCGGCCGGTAGTCCACGTTGCCGCAGCCGAGCAGAAACGACAGGCATGTGATTCCGAAAAATAAAGCAGGGCGCCGGGGCATGACGATCTCGCGTCGGGTGAGCGTTACGCGCGTGGAACGTTGCCGCATGGCTCAGGTGCCCACCTGGACCGGCGTGCCGTACTTCAGCGCATGCACGAACCGGCGCACGGACGCCAGCCGCTCCTCCGGCGTAAGCGCCGGATCGTCCCAGAGCCGCTCGACCAGTCGGATCAGCGCCGAACCCACGATGAAGCCGTCCGTGTGGCAGCTCAGGCGCCGGGCGTCTTCGTGCGATTTGATGCCAAAGCCCACGAGCAACGGATTTTGCTGGATCTGGCGGCGGGCCCGCTGCAGGTAGGCCTCGACGGCCGCATGATCGGGCAACTGGCTTCCGGTCAGTCCGGTCACCGACACAGCATAGACGAAGCCGGTGGCGCGCTCGTCGATCGCCCGGATGCGCTCGTCCGGCGTGTTCGGGGCGATCAGATAGACCATGGCCAGTCCCGCCTCGCGGGCGGCTTCGTCCAGTTCCGCGCTTTCTTCCGGCGGCAGATCGGCCAGGATCAATCCGTCCACGCCCGCCTGTGCCGCATCGCGGCAGAAGGCCCGGTAGCCGTAGCGATAGATCGGGTTGACGTAGCCCATGAGCAGCAGCGGCGTCTGGCTCCGCGCCCGAAACCATTCGGCCGTGCGGAAGGCGTCGGTCAGGCGCACGCCGTGGCGGAGTGCCCGCTCGCTGGCACGCTGGATCGGCACGCCTTCGGCCAGCGGATCGCTGAAGGGCATGCCCAGCTCGATGAAATCCGCGCCGGCCTCGTCGATGACCTCCAGCAACGGGCGGGTGCTCTCCGGATCCGGAAACCCGTTCGTCAGAAACAGGCCCATGGCCTTCTCACCACGGGCCCGCAACGTTGCAAACATCGATTGCAGGCGGTCGATCATGTTTCTGTTCTGTCGTCAGCTGATGAAATACCGATCCTGTTGCCAGCGTGCGGGATTCTCTGCAATGTAACGGCGAATGGCCTCCAGCGCCCGCCTGTTCCGCACAATGTGTTCGTAATAGTTGCGTTGCCAGACAGGAGTCCCCGGCGTTCGACGCAGCCGATTGATTCGAGCCGTTACCGCCGCCTTGTAAGAACGCACGATCGTCGGGATCGAACCGGCCACCGGTCGGCCAAAGCGTTCCTCCTGTTCCGGCACCGACTCCGGAATCCGATCCGGAATGATCAGAAGCCCGTGTACGTGGTTGGGCATTACCACGAATGCGTCCAGTCGAACGTGGGGAAAATGCACCGGGATCTCACGCCAGCAGGCGACGGCCACCTCGCCAAAACGGTTGTGTACCAGTCGGCCGTTGTGCACCCGCCCGAACAGGCAGATGCGCCGATACGTGCAGATGGTGAGAAAATAGATTCCGGGCCGGGTATAGGAATACCCCTGCAGCCGAATCGAACGCCGGTGATGTCGGTCAGGGTCGTATCGCGACGGCATGGCCGGTAACGGGGCCGGTCGGCGTACCAACCGCACCGCGTTGTTCGTGTTTGCGTGATTTTTGTATTTGTTCGATTGTAGGGGCACGGCATGCCGTGCCCCTACAATGGCATGCCGTGCCCCTACAATGGCATGCCGTGCCCCTACAACAATACGGTTATCAAACAATTCGGAATCGTGCAATGGTGCCCATATCTTTGTCGCCGCGGCCGGACAGATTGACCACCACGACGGCGTCCGGCCCCAGCTCGCGGGCCAGGCGGGGCAGAAACGCGATAGCGTGCGCCGTTTCCAGCGCCGGAATGATCCCTTCGGTGCGGGCCAGCAGCCGCACTCCCTCGAGCGCCTCCTCGTCGGTGGCCGTCACGTAGGTAACGCGCCCCAGATCCTTCAGGTAGGCGTGCTCGGGACCCACCCCCGGGTAATCCAGCCCCGCCGAAATGGAATGGGCCAGCTGCACCTGGCCGTCGTCGTCCTGCAACAGATAGCTCATGGCACCGTGCAGAATGCCGGGCCGGCCGCAGGTAAGGGTGGCCGCGTGGCGCCGCTCGAGCCCTTCACCGGCCGCCTCCACGCCGTACATGCGCACGTGCCGGTCGTTCAGGAACGGATAGAACAAGCCCATGGCGTTCGAGCCGCCGCCCACGCAGGCCACCAGTGCGTCGGGCGTCTCGCGGCCGATGCGTTCGACCAGTTGCTGCCGCACCTCGTCGCCGATCACGCGCTGAAAGTCGCGCACGAGCATCGGGTACGGGTGCGGTCCTACCACCGAGCCGATCAGGTAGAACGTGTCGTGGACGTTCGTCACCCAGTCGCGGATGGCCTCGTTCGTGGCGTCTTTGAGCGTGCGGCTCCCGCTCTCGACGGGTCGCACCTCGGCGCCCAGCAACTGCATGCGCAGCACGTTCAGGTGCTGGCGCTCCACATCTTCGGCGCCCATGTACACGACGCACTGCATTCCGAAGCGGGCGCATACCGTGGCCGTCGCCACGCCGTGCTGTCCGGCACCCGTCTCGGCAATGATGCGCGTCTTGCCCATGCGCCGGGCCAGCAGGATCTGGCCGATCGTGTTGTTGATCTTGTGGGCACCCGTGTGGCACAGGTCCTCCCGCTTCAGGTAGATCTGCAGCCCGCCCAGCGCTTCGCTGAGGCGCGGTGCGAACGTGAGCGGCGTGGGCCGGCCCACATATTCCCGGAGCAGGGCGTGGTATTCCTCCCAGAAGCCCGGATCCTGACGCGCCTCGGCGTAGGCCGCCTTCAACGCTTCCAGCGCCGGCACCAGCGTCTCGGGCACAAATGCGCCCCCGTAGGGGCCGAAGTGTCCGGTGGCGTCCGGCGCCTCGTAGGTCAGCAGTTCGGTCTCGGCGGTCGACATGGTCTGTGTCCCCTGCAGAATTTTACAGCAGTTCGTTCAGCCTCTGTGCTCCGCATGACAAGGCGATGTGATGATCCGAAACGGTCGGGGTGCTCCCGGATCCGATTTTTTTCTCTTTGCTCCCGCCGGCCTCATTCCGCGGCCTCCGCTTCCAGTTGTTTGCGGAGTGCATGAAACACCTCGAAAAAGCGGGCCAGCTTGTCGAAGTCTTTCTTGCCCGGGGCGGCCTCGACGCTGCTCGACAGGTCCACGCCCAGCGGACGCATCGTGCGGACGGCCTCCTCCAGGTTGTGCGCGCCAATCCCGCCGGCCAGCAGGATCGGGTATTCAGCCGAGAGCTCACGGGCCAGTCGCCAGTTGAACGATTCGCCTGTTCCGCCCCACAGGTTCGTTTTGTGCGTGTCGAGCAGAAAGTAGGTCACCCACGGCCGATAGGGCTCCATGAGCGCCCGGAGCTGCTCGGCCGACGCGTCGTGCACCACATGGATGGCTTTGATCACCGGGGCATCGATCTCGGCGCACCATTCGGGCGGCTCGGTGCCGTGCAGCTGCACCATGGTGAAGCCCACTTCCTCGATGGCCCGGTTCACCGCATCAGGCGTTGCGTTCACGAAGACGCCCACCTTTTCGGGCCCGTGAATCCACTCGATGATCTCCCGGGCCACCTCGGGGGCCACGTAGCGCGGACTTTCCGGGTACTGAATGAACCCCAGAAAGTCCGCGCCGGCCGCCGCACAGTACCGGGCGTCTTCCAGATTCGTAATGCCGCAGATTTTGACCTTCAGCATGGGTTCTGTTGAGCTCAAACCGCCATACGGAGCATGTCGGGCGTTGCAAGGCGCCGCTGCACTTCCCGGCGCAGTCGTTCGAGCGCCTCGCCCGGATGGGGTGCCCGCATGAACGCCTCGCCGATCAGCACGGCGTCGATGCCATGTCGGCGCAGGTGCACCAGCTCGTCGGCCGTACGCAGGCCGCTTTCGGCCACGCGGACGATCCGCTCGGGCACATGCCGCAGCACCTGCACCGCCCGGTTGACATCCACCTCGAACGTATGCAGGTCGCGGTTGTTGACGCCCAGTATTTCAATTTTATCCAGATCGAGCCGGTCCAGCTCCGCCTCCGAATGCACCTCCACCAGGCACGACAGCCCCAGCTCGGTCGCCATAGCGTGCAGCTCGTGCAACTGCACCGGATCGAGCAGTGCAGCAATCAGCAATACGGCGTCGGCCCCATAGGCCCGCGCCTCGACGATCTGGTAGGGGTCCAGAATGAAGTCCTTCCGGAGCAGCGGCAGATCGACGGTGCGCCGCGCCGCCTCCAGGTGCTCCAGACTCCCCTGGAAGTAGTCGGGTTCGGTCAGTACCGAGATGGCCTGGGCGCCATGCCACTTGTACTGGCGCGCCAGCTCCGATACGTTGAACTCGCGTCGGATGATGCCCTTCGCAGGCGAAGCCTTCTTGAGCTCGGCAATGATGGCCAGTTCGCCGGTGCGCAGTGCCGGCGCCAGCGGCAGCGTGGGACTCTGGTAATGGGAACGCTCCTCCAGGAGCGCGACGGGCACGCGACGTTTGCGTTCTTCCAGGCGTTCGCGTACGGTCCGGGCAATCTGTTCTAAGATCGTCATGGCTGTTTCCTCCTGGCTACGGTGAACGATTTTCAGACGACGATGCAGCGAAAGCGAACCGAATCGATCGCTGACGTTTTCGCTTCTGGCCCCCGGCGGGGCCAGTAGTAGCATCGCCGCCCGCTAAATCGTTCATCGTAGCAGGTGCGTCGGCCTAACGGGCCGGGCTCCGTGGTCGCATGGTGCATCGCGCGATCCATGGCACTAAGCGGCAGGTTGGCGGGCAGCCTCACGGGCCACCTGGTTTGACACTTCGACCAACTGCTCCAGGCGTGCCAGGGCCGCGCCGCTGTCGATGCTTTCGCGGGCGGCTTCCAGACACGCCGCGAGATCGTCGCCGAAACGACCGCTTACATAGAGCGCATAGGTTGCATTCAGCAGCACCACGTCGCGGTGCGGGCCGGCCTCGCCTTCGAGCACGCGGCGCAGCAGGCGGGCGTTGGCTTCGGCATCGCCCCCGCGCAACTGCTCCAGCGGCACACGGGGCAGCCCGAGCGCTTCCGGCTCGACACGTCCGGCCCGCGGCGCCTCGTCGCCCCGCCGGTACTCGTAGGTGGCCGTCGGCGCCGAAAGCGACAGCTCGTCGAGGCCGTCCTCGGCATGGACGGACACCACGTGCTCGGCGCCGAGCCGGGCCAGAATGGCCGCCATTGTAGCCGCCACATCGGACCGGAAGGCCCCCACGAGCTGACGGCGCACACCGGCCGGGTTGCAGAGCGGCCCCAGAATGTTGAAAAACGTCCGCACGCCCAGCGCCCGACGCACCGGCATCACGTGGCGCATGGCCGGATGGAAGCGCGGCGCAAAGGCGAAGGCAATGCCCACCTCCTCCAGACAGTGCTCGACCCCTTCCGCCCCGAGATCAATCGCCACGCCCAGCGCTTCGAGCACATCCGCCGAGCCGGCCTGCGACGAAACCGAACGGTTGCCGTGCTTGACCACGGTCACGCCGGCTCCGGCGCACACGAAGGCGGCGGCCGTCGAGATGTTGAACGTGCCGGAGCGGTCGCCGCCCGTACCGCACAGGTCGATTGCATGCGGATCGTCCACGCGCACGGGCACGGCGTACTGGCGCATGACGCGCGTAAAGCCCACCAGCTCGTCGAGCGTCTCGCCCCGCGCCCGCAGTCCCATGAGCAGGCCGGCGATCTGCTCGGGCGACGCCTCGCCCCGCATCATCAGATGCATGGCCGCCTCGGCCTCTTCCTGCGTCAGCGTGCGGCCCTCGGCCAGCGCGGTCAGGTAGGGTTGCATGGCGGTCTATCGTTGCGTTTGCGGGATCGATGTCACCCGGGCCTGATGCCAGGTTTTCACCTGGCGCAGCCAGTTCGCGATCAGGCGCGGCCCTTCGGTCGTGAGCACACTTTCCGGATGAAACTGCACGCCTTCGATCGGATGGTGCCGGTGGTGCAGCCCCATGATCACCCCGTCTTCGGTCCAGGCCGTGATCTCCAGCGCCTCGGGCAGCGTGTCGTGATCGACCACCAGCGAATGGTAGCGCGTGGCCGTGAAGCCCTGCGCCGCCCCCTCGAAGATTCCGGTCCCGGTGTGGAAGATGCGGCTCGTCTTGCCGTGCATGAGCGACGGGGCATGCACCACACGCCCGCCGAAGACTTCCCCGATCGCCTGATGGCCCAGGCACACGCCCAGGATCGGCGTGGTCGGGCCCAGCTCGGCGATGACGGCTTCCGTGATACCCGCCTCGGCCGGACGCCCCGGCCCCGGCGAGATCAGGATCGCCTGGGGCTGCATGGCCCGTACCTCGTCGAGCGTGACCGCGTCGTTGCGCACCACGCGCAGATCCTGCGTGTGCCGCCCCAGCAGGTGCACCAGGTTGTAGGTAAACGAATCGTAGTTGTCGATCACCAGAATCATGACGCCTCCGGCCGATAGGTGGCGTAGTTGAGCCCGACCAGATCCCGCACCTGCTCCATCATCTCCTGCGCCCGCTGGCGGCCCTTGCGGGCGCCCTCGCGCAACACGTCCATCACATAGTCCGGATGCTTCAGCAGCTCACGCCGCCGCTCGCGCGCCTCGGCAAAGTGCTCGTCGATGAGCCGGATCAGCTCCTTCTTGGCATCGCCGTAGCCGTAGCCGCCCCGCCGGTAGGCTTCGGCGATCCGGTTGCGCGTTTCTTCGTCGGCGAACAGTTTGATCAGCGCAAACACATTGCAGCGCTCCGGATCCTTCGGCGCCTCGAGCGGCGTCGAGTCGGTCACGATCGACATCACTTTCTTGCGCAGCGTCTTGCCCTCGTCGAAGATGCCGATCGTGTTGCCGTAGCTTTTCGACATTTTCCGCCCGTCGATGCCCGGGACCACGGCCACCTCCTCCCGAATGAGCGGCTCCGGAATGGGAAACAGCGGCCGATCCGGCGGGCAGAACGTCCGGTTGAAGCGCTGCGCGATGTCGCGGCAGATCTCGATGTTCTGCTTCTGGTCGGCGCCGACGGGCACGAGCGTCCCTCCGTAGATCAGGATGTCGGCCGCCTGCAGCACAGGGTAGTTGAAAAGCCCGGCATTGGCCGGCAGGCCCTGGGCCACCTTGTCCTTGTAGGCCACGCCCTTTTCGAGCGTGGGGACCGGCACCAGGTTGTAGAAGATCCAGGCCAGCTCGGTCACCTCGGGCACGTCGCTCTGCACGAAAAGCGCGGCCTTTTCGGGATTGAAGCCCAGCGCCAGATAGGTAAGGGCCGCCTCGAACGTGTAGCGCCGCAGCGCCTCCCGATCGTGAATGGTCGTCAACGCGTGATAGTTGACGATGAAGAAATACGATTCGTACCGCTCGTGCAACTCCAGATGCTGGCGAATCGCCCCGAAGTAGTTGCCCAGGTGCAGCTCGCCGGACGGCTGGATCCCCGAAACCACGATAGTCCGGGTGGCCGTACCGGCCGGCTGTGCCGTCTGCGGGGCCGTTGCCGTCGTTGCCGTACTCATGACGTCGCCAGAGTCGCTGGTTTCGGGTAGCGTCGGGCCACTTCCTGCAGGTAGCGCAGGCGTTCCTCGCTGTGCTGACGCACCAGGTTCAGCGTGGCCTTCGTGCGGATCTGATGGTTGAGCTTGAGCTCGTCGTTCACGAGCTGCAGAAAACGCCGCTCGGCCTCCAGCAGGCGGTGAATCATCTCGGCCGGATCGGTGCCCAGGTTGAAATCGTCCGGCTCCATATCGACGCCGCTGTAGGCCGTGCCGCCCGCGCTGAAGACCACCTCGGCCAGCTTGCCGACATCCACGCGGGCGATCTTCTGAAACTGCTCCAGTCGCTCGGCAATCTCGGGGTCCCCGATCGTGCGGATCACGTAGTCGTGCTGATGATTGAGCGCAATGTGCTCGCGGATGAGCGGATTGATCCGCTCGACGGTTTCCTGGCGGGAAAGCGACTTCCCGATCCCGCCTTTGTTGAAGATCAGCTCTTTCAGCGAAGCCATGGTCGGTTCGGGGTTGGTTTTTAAAGCAAACCGGACGCGGCGACGCGCATGGCCTCGACCAGCGCCCGGGCCTTGTTAACGGTTTCCTCGTACTCGCGTTCGGGGTCGCTGTCGGCCACGATGCCCGCCCCGGCCTGGACGTAGATCGTGCCGTTGCGAACCACCATGGTGCGGATGGCAATGCAGGTGTCCAGATTGCCCGAAAAATCCATGTAGCCCACCGCCCCGGCATAGACGCCGCGCCGCGTGGGCTCCAGCTCGTCGATGATCTCCATGGCCCGCACCTTGGGCGCGCCGCTGACGGTGCCGGCCGGAAAGCAGGCCGCCAGCGCATCGAGCGCGTCGTAGCGCGGATCGAGTTCGCCGGCCACGAGCGACACCAGGTGCATCACGTGCGAGTAGCGCACGACGAACGCGAAACGCTCCACCTGGAACCGTCCCGAAGCGGCANACNCGCCCCAGATCGTTGCGNCCCAGATCGACGAGCATCAGGTGCTCGGCCTGCTCCTTGGGGTCGGCCTCCAGCTCGGCCTCCAGCGCCCGATCCTCTTCGGGTGTGCGGCCGCGCGGCCGCGTGCCCGCAATGGGCAACACCTCGGCCCGGCCGTGCTCGACGCGCACGAGCACCTCGGGCGACGAGCCGATCAGCGCCAGATCGCCGAAGTCGATGTAGAACAGGTAGGGCGACGGGTTGACCTGGCGAAGCGCCCGGTACAGNTTGAAGCGGTCGCCCGCGTACGGCGTGGCAAANCGCTGCGAGAGTACCACCTGGAAGATGTCGCCTTCGTAGATGTAGTCTTTGGCGCGGCAGACCGCCCGGCAGAAATCCTCCCGCGTGAAGTTCGACGTGAGCGGCGTCTCGGGGAGCGAGACCGGCTCGGGGGCCTCCAGCGGCGCGTGCGAAAGGGTGTCGGTGAGCGCGTCCAGACGGGCGACGGCCTCGTCGTAGGCCGCACGCAGGTCGGTGTCGGGTGCCACGAAGACGCCCGCCATGAGCACGAGCTGGTGCCGCACGTGGTCGAAGGCCACCACCGTGTCGTAGAAGTTCCAGCGGGCGTCGGGCAGCCCCAGGTCGTCGGGCGGCGGGGCAGGCAGACGCTCCAGCTGTCGGATCATGTCGTAGCCCAGGTAGCCCACGGCCCCGCCCGTGAAGCGCGGCAGTTCGGGCACCTGCACCGGGTGGTACCGACGGAGCAATTGCCGCATGGTCGCGAAGAAGTCGTCCGGACTTGTCTCGGGCGCGGCACCCGCCCGTTGCAGCGTCACCTGTCCGTCGCGCACCTCCACGGTCAGGTAGGGCCGCACGCCCAGGAACGAGTAGCGGCCGAGCTTTTCGCCGCCTTCGACGCTTTCAAGCAGGAAGGCGCCGGGCTCGTGCCCGCGCAGTTTCAGAAAGGCCGACACGGGCGTGAGCAGGTCGGCCCCCAGCCGCCGGAAGACCGGCACGAACAGGTGCGTATGGCCGGTCGACCGGTGCGTGTCGATCAATGCCTGAAAGCGCTCGAACGTCATGGCACCTAACGAAAAAAGCCCACCGCGAAGCTTGCGGTGGGCCGACTGATTTCACTACGGAATGCACGATTTCAGGCACGTGCGCGGCCCACCGCGGCGGTGCTAAACCACCACCAGCCAAAATAGTGGGCGCTATGATACGCAACGTGCCGCATCGTGGCCTTAAAGATACAACGAGATCGCGTCGTTGCACAACCCTTTCCTTGAAAAATCGGCAAACCATGCCGCGGCTTAAAGGCGAATGCTTTCACAGAAGTATGTCCTCAGTTGGCGCGTCGTTTTCCAGTAGTTCGCCCCGACAGGACCGTTTGTAGTACGCCACGAAGGCGTCCGCCGAAGTGGCGCTTTTCCTGACGGCACGCCGCTTCGCTTCTTGCCTGACTACGAGCAAGTATCCGCCGGTGGTAAGCCACAAAGCAAAGGGGCGTGACGACCCGGCGTCGGCGCTCCGTCCCGGCCCTTTCAAACACCCGTCCCCTTGCCCGCTGCACCCCACCCGCCGGCGCGTCGATCTATGGCAGAGAAGCGCACTCCGCGTTGTGTCCGGGTCGCTCTTTTCGCCGGCCATCTCGACTACATCCAGTTCTCCCTAATGCTTTCAGTCTCGGCGCCCTTCACCGGGTGCGCCACAGTGCTCATATGTCCTGAAAATTTAAGCCGTTGCTTCCCGACCCCCTCTTGACAAACTGTGTGTGTGTGTGTGTGTTAATTAGGGGTGCGAGGTCGGTCGTCCGGCCCGCACCCCCGACGGCCGGCCCGGGCCTATCGGGTGCGAACCGCCAATCTCAAAGGAGGTGGGCCATGAAACGGTTACTGCTGATCCTGTCCATTGCAGGAAGTCTTCTGGGCGGCGGTCTTTTCCTGTCTGGTAACTCATCGAAAGCGCTATGCGCCACTGGTGGAGGATTCTGCAAAGAGGCGGGATGCGAAGGAGGTAGTGTCAATTGTTATTCTCCACCACAGGGCGGCATGTGCTATACAAAACCAAACATTATTATGGAGTAAATTTGTAAAGGCTAACAGAATAGTATATGAACCTCCTGTCCATATGGACACGAGCAGCGGCAATGGGGTTACTGCTGTGCCTCTTTGCCGCTGCTTTCCTTTTACCTTCTGACCGCACCTACCGCTCGGTGCAGTGGGAGTTGCTGTGGCAGGTGGAGGAACCCGAACTGCTCCATCCGACCCAGCTGGAAGTCGGGCCGGACGGACGCGTCTATGTGATGGACTACGGCGACATGCGGCTCCGGGTGTTCACCCCGGACGGGCAGCTACAGCGCATTATAGGCCAGGGCGAAGGCCAGGGACCGGGTGAATTCAGCCATCCGATCGACTTCGCGGTCGATGCGCAGGGCCGCGTCTGGGTGCTGGACGCCACCACGGCCCGGGTGACCGTCTTTGCAGCAGATGGAGCGCTCGATACGCTCTGGATGTTGCCTTTTCCCGCCAGCCGACTGGCCATCTCGCCCAATGGACGGCATTACGTGCTCTTTCCGCTTTCGCCCCGGCGCGAGGGGGCCTTCGCGCTGTTCCGTGACGGCCAGCTGCTTGGCTTTTTCGGACAACTGGCGGCCGATCAGGTCCCTCGCTGGATTGCCTTCGACGGTTTTTTGATGGGGGATCACGAAGGCTTTTACTACACGGCGGTTCGTGCAGGCTGGGTCGCCTCGTTTGACTGGAACGGCCGCGTGCGCTTTTCGCGGGCCGGCATCGATCCTGTCCCCTTCCCTCAGCCCGAACGCACACCGGACGGAGGGCAGCGCCTGACCCCACAGCATCGCTTCGTGTCGAACGACATCGCCCCGGGGCCACACCCGGAGACGTTCGCCGTGCTGGGGCTGATCCCGACCGATGGACGCTACCGCGCCGTCCTCGACCTCTATCACCGGCAGGACGGCCGCTACTGCTACAGCCTGCAACTCCCTCGCGGCGGCTCAGCGTTCACCTTTTACCAGGACCGGCTCTACCTGATCAACGAAATCGCCCTGAGGGCTTACCGGCTGAAAGACAACCCGACCTGTCCCCCGGATGGGCGATAATGAGAACACCGCCTGAAGGCGATCCGCGCCGAAAACCCTGTGAATCAGGTCGGCAAATCGACCGGAAAAGCCGCCCTTCTGGAACCCCTTCGGCGCAATGCCTTTCTGCTCTGGAGACTTCCGGGGCAATCAAGCAGCGATCATGGCAGGGGTTCTGGGACAACTGGCCGTCCTGTCGGCCTTCGTGGCGTGCCTCCTGGCCGGCCTGGCGTATCTGCAGGCCGCTCGCCAGCGTGAGGCGTTCGACTGGCTGCGCCTGGCGCGGGGAAGCTGGACCGTGATGTTTGGTGCCACGGTGGTGGCCGCCGCCACACTGCTCTATCTGATCCTCACGCACCAGTTTCAGTACGCCTACGTCTATCAGTACTCGTCGCGCGACCTTCCGCTGCACTACCTGATTTCGTCGTTCTGGGCCGGACAGGAAGGCTCGTTCCTGCTCTGGATTCTCTATACCGGTCTGATCGGCTTCGGGCTCATGCGCTGGTCGGGGCGCTTCGAGGCGCCTGCCATGGCCGTGGTGGCACTCAGCCAGGCCTTTCTGCTGTCGATGATCGTGGGATTGAAGCTGGGACCCCTGACGATCGGCTCCTCTCCTTTCCAGCTTCTCGTCGAGCGCTTCCCGGACGCGCCCATCTTCCGCCAGAATCCCGCCTTCGTGCCGGCCGACGGCAACGGCCTTAACGACCTGCTGCTGAACCCCTGGATGACGGCCCACCCGCCGACGCTGTTCGTGGGCTTTGCGGCCATGGTGGCGCCATTTGCGCTGGCCGTGGCCGCCCTCTGGCAGCGGCGCTACCGCGACTGGATCCGCGTGGCCATGCCCTGGATGCTTTTCGCCGTGCTCGTGCTGGGCCTGGGCATCCTGCTGGGCGGCTACTGGGCTTACGAGACGCTTTCGTTCGGCGGCTACTGGGCCTGGGATCCCGTGGAAAACTCCTCGTTCGTGCCGTGGCTGACGGGCGCGGCGGCCCTGCACGCCATGCTCATTCAGAAGCGCAGCGGCCGTGGCTACCGCATGGCGCTCGTGCTGAGCCTGCTCAGCTACGTGCTGGTGATCTACTCGACGTTCCTGACGCGCAGCGGCATCCTGGGCGATCTGTCCGTGCACTCGTTCGTCGATCTGGGGCTGCACAACCAGCTCGTGGTCTGGATCGCCGCGATGGCGTTGCTGGGCGGCGGCCTGCTGCTCGTGCGCTACCGGGAGCTTCCGGCCCCGGCCGAAGAACCGCCCCTGCTCTCGCGCGAGGCGCTGATCTTCATGGGAGCGCTGCTGCTGACGGTGACCGCCCTGGTGATCCTGGTGGGCACGAGCGCGCCAATCCTGGGCAAGCTGTTCCGAGACAACCCGGCCAGCGTTGCCACCTCGTTCTACAACCAGTGGACGCTCCCGCTGGCCGTGGTCTTCACGTTCCTGATGGGCGCGGCGCAGCTCATCTGGTGGCACAAGATGGACGTCGAGATGGCGCACCGGCTGCTGCTCCGGCCGCTGGCACTCTCGGTGGTAGCCACGCTGGCCGTACTGCTGCTGACGCCGTTCGTCGAATACACGGTGCGACCTCCCCTTGCCGCTTCGGGTAGCCCGATGGCCCAGGCCGGCGTGCTGAGCGGCCTGTCGCAGCTCTGGCAGGCCTACGGCTTCAGCCTGCTGCTCTTGCTGCTCGTCTTTGCCGCGTTTTTCGCCTTTTTCGGGAATCTACAGGTGCTCTGGCGTATCGCCCGGGGCAATCCGCGTCTGGCCGGCGGCGCGCTTTCGCACATCGGACTGGGCGTGATGCTGCTGGGCGTGGTGGCCTCCAGTGGCTTCAGCCTGCCCCTCCCTCACCGGGACGTTCCTCCGGCCCTGCGTGACGACGAGCGCACCAACTTNGTGCTCGTGCGCGATGAACCCCGCCGCGTGGGCGGCTACGAGGTGCGCTACGAAGGGCGCGGCTTCACGCCGGAAGGCCACGCGTTCTACCGCCTGTCGTTCACCGCACCCGACGGCCGCACCTTCACGCTCGAGCCCGTCGCTTACCAGAATCGGCGGGGCGAATGGATCCTGCACCCCGACATCAAGCTGGGACTCTGGAAAGACCTGTTCGTGGCCGTCTCGCCCGCCGAGATGTTCGAGCAGGATTCGACTTTTTCGGAGAACGGCGGCGAGCTGGTGCTGGCCCGCGGCGATTCGGTCGTGCTCGGCCGCCAGGAGTTCGCCCTCCGCTTCGTGGGCTTCGACACGCAGGTCGATCCCTCGCTGCTCCCCGACAGCACGGCCATCGCGGTGGCGGCCGTACTGCACCTGACGAACCTGCAGACGCAGGAGACGCGAACGCTCCGGCCCGTCTATCTGGTGCGCGCCGATCGCTCCGTGCAGTACATCCAGACGCGCGTGCGCGACTGGAACCTGGCCGTGACGTTCACGGGCATGAATGTCAGCTCCGGCGAGATCACGCTGGCCATCGAAGGCGTCGAGGTGATGCCCGACGACTGGATCGTCGTGCAGGCCTACGAAAAGCCGCTGATCAACCTGGTCTGGCTCGGCTTCCTACTGATGAGCGGCGGCATCGGACTCGCGCTCGTGCGCCGCGCCCGCGAACTCCGGCAGATCCTGCGCCGCCGCTAAGACATCACGGCGAAGCCGCCGCCGGATTTCCCGGCGCCAGGCGCGGTTGAGCAACGCATAGTCGCGCGCCTGCAGCGCTTCGTCCTCGTCCTGCACGCACAGAAAGCCATAATCGACAGGCGAAAGGCTTCCCAGCGGCGCGCTGCTCAGGTTCAATAGGCCGGCCCGCGTCAATCCCGGAAAGAACGCCCCGTAGCGCTGGCCCAGCACGCACCGCGCGCCGTCGGCCAGCTCCAGCCGATCCAGATCGACGTGCCGGTACCAGCCGGGATCGACCCGGTCCAGATAGGCGGCGCCCCGGGCGGCCCGTCGACAGGCCGACGCCCAGGAGACCGGCTCGGCACGGCGTCGCAACCAGCGCAGCAGCATCATTCCCGACCGAAGTTCAGGTCCACAGGCTCCGGATGTTCGACCCAGTCCGCCACGAAAATGTTCGTCTCGCGGGACGGCTCACCCCGGGCATTGCGGTTCGAGGCGAAAACGAGCCGCTTGCCGTCGCGCGAAAACATCGGGAACGCGTCGAATGTGCCCGAATGAGTGATCTGCTCCAGGCCGGTGCCGTCCAGGCGAATCAGAAACAGATCGAACAGCCGCCCGCCTTCCGTGTGGTGGTTCGAGGCGAAGATGATCCGCTCGCCGTCGGGATGGAAGTACGGCGCCCACTGGGAGCCGGGCAGGTGGATCACCCGGCGCGGATTGCTGCCGTCGGCGTTGGCCACGAACAGGTCCATGTCGGTCGGTTCGACGAGCCCCTGCGCCAGCAGCCGCCGGTAGCGCTCGGCCGCCTCGCCGGTGGGCCGGCTGGCCCGCCAGACGATCTTGCTGCCGTCCGGCGAGAAGAACGCCCCGCCGTCGTAGCCCAGCTCGTGCGTGAGTTGCAGCAGCTCGCCCGTCTGGAGATCGTAACGCCAGAGCTCCAGGTCGCCCGTCCGGCTGGAGGTGAAGACCACATAGCGCCCGTCCGGCGAGACGGTCGCCTCGGCGTCGTAGCCGGGCCCGCCGATGAGCAATTCGGGCTCCGCACCGGTCGTGTCGGTTACGTAGATGTCGTAGGTGTCGTAGACGGGCCAGACGTAGCGTCCTTCGGCCGTGCGCTGCACAGGCGGGCATTCGGGACCGGCCGCATGCGTCGAGGCGTAGAGCACGCGGCCGTCCGGCAGAAAGTAGGCGCACGTGGTGCGGCCCTTCCCGGTCGAAAGCAGCCGATAGCGCTCACCGTCGGCGAGCGGCCTTCCATCGGCCCGCATCAGAAAGATCTGATCACAGCCCTGTGGATTGATGGCCGCCCAGTCGCTCTGAAAGACCAGGTAGCGGTCGTCGTAGCTCCAGTAGGCCTCGGCATTGTTGCCGCCGAAGGTCAGTTGCCGGATGTTGCGCAGGTGCACCTCGCCCGGAAAGCGCAGCGAGTCGGCCTCCGGATCATAAGCCTCTGCAGGCGGGGATGAATTCGGTGTGCAGGCCGGAACGATCAGCAGACTGATCAGAAAAACGCTACGTACTGTCAGCATGGCATACTTCCGTGGATGGTCTGAATCTTGTCGGCGCTCGGCGCCGGTTGTTTTCCGGAAAAAACCAACCCGGTGGAACGATGCAAGGTACGAACGCGACGGTTTATGAAGTAACGGATTTTCGGCGAGACGTTCTGGAAGCCAGCTATCGGATGCCCGTCCTGGTGGATTTCTGGGCGCCCTGGTGCGGCCCCTGCCAGATTCTGGGCCCCGTGCTCGAACGCCTGGCGCAGAAATACGCCGGCAAGTGGAAGCTGGTGAAGGTCAACACGGACGAACATCCGGAGCTGGCCATGCAATACGGCGTCCGGGGCATCCCGGCCGTGAAGCTGTTCGTGAACGGCGAGGTCGTGGGCGAGTTCGTAGGTGCCCTGCCGGAGTATGCCATCGAACAGTGGCTGGCCGAGGTGTTGCCGGACGAAAACCGGGCGCAACTGGAGCAGATCGAACAGCTCCTGGACGAAGGAAAACTCGCCGAAGCCGAACCGCTGCTTCGGAAGCTGCTGGCGGCCGATCCCGGCAACGACAAAGCACGCGTGCTGCTGGCCCGCATCCGGGTCTTTGACGATCCGGACGAAGCGGAGCGGCTGCTGGAGAACCTGGACATCGCCGAAGCCGCCTACCTGCAGCAGATCGAAGGCATCCGTACCATCGCCCGGCTGCTTCGCCTGAAGGATCAACCCGAATCGTTGCCGGAAGGCCCGGGACGCGACTTCTACCGCCAGGCCATCGAAGCGCTGGCCCGCAAGGACTTCGACACGGCCGTCGAGCGGCTGATCGACGTGCTCCGCAAAGACCGCTACTATGACGACGACGGGGCCCGCAAGGCCGGTGTGGCGATCTTCACGCTGCTGGGCGCGCGCCATCCGGTCACGCAGCGCTGGCGCCGGACGTTCGACATGTGGCTCTACTGAGCCTCAGGGACCGCTCAGCGCGCGGATCAACGCGTAGTAGGTGCGGACGGCCTGCACGTATTCGTCCACGGGGACGCGCTCGTCCACGCCGTGGATGGTGGCGAGCAGTTCGGGCGTGATCCGCGCGCCGATGAACCGGTACACGTTCGGACTCAGCGCCGTGAAGTAGCGGGCGTCCGTAGCGCCCGGCACCAGATAGGGCGCCACGACGGGCGGTGCTTCGGCGCGTGCCTGCCGGATGGCGGCCACCACCCGCCGGAACGCCTCGCCCTCGAAATCAGAGACCGGCGACGGGTCGGTGGCCGTCTCTTCGAGCCGGCGCACCTGCACCGGCAGGTCTTCGAGCAGTGTCCGCACGCGCTGCTCCACGCTTTCGACCGTTTCGCCCGGGTAGATCCGGAAGTTTACCACGGCCCGGGCCTGCGTCGGCAGTACGTTCTCTTTGACGCCCGCCTCGAAGATGGTCGGCGCGGTCGTCGTGCGCAGGCTGGCGTTGCCGGCCGGCGAGCGGGCCAGCATCCATTTCACCACCGGTCCGAAAAGCCACAGGTTGGCCAGCACCACGCGCGCTCCGAAGGTGGCGTAAGGTGCCAGCCGCTCCAGCAGTCCCCGGGTGGGTCCGTCGAGTCGTGCCGGAAAGGGGTTGTCCTCCAGCGTCACGATGGCCCGGCTGAGCGTCCCGATGGCCGTCTGCGCGGGCGGCGTCGAGGAATGTCCACCCGGCGCTGTAGCCGTCAGCTCCAGGCTCACGTAGCCCTTCTCGGCCACGCCCACCAGCGCCACCGGTCGGTTCATACCCGGAATGACGCCGTCCACCACGAAGCCACCTTCGTCCACGACGGCGATCAGCCGGACGCCCCGTGCCGCCAGCAGCTCGGCGATCTGCCGGGCGCCGTGCCATCCGCCCACTTCCTCGTCGTGCCCGAAAGCCAGGTAGATCGTTCGCACAGGCCGAAACCCGTCGGCCAGCAGGTGCTCGACCGCCTCCAGCACGCCCAGCACGCTGATCTTGTCGTCCAGCGCCCCGCGCCCCCAGACGAACCCGTCGGCCACCACGCCGCCGAACGGCGGGTGTGTCCAGGCCTCCGGCGTGGCAATCGGCACGACGTCCTGATGGCCCATAAAGACCACAGCCGGCAGCGTCGTGTCCTGTCCCGGCCAGGTGTAAAGCAGGCTCAGCCCACCGATGATCTCCCGACGGAGATGGGCGTGTACCCGGGAAAAATTCTCTTCCAGGTAGGCGTGCAGTGCCCGAAACGCACTGCTGTCGATGCGCGCCGGATCCTGATTGGATACGGTGGGAAACCGGAGTGCACCGGCCAGCCGCTGCGCCAGCGCCTCCGCATCGAGCGAGACCGCCAGCGGCTCCAGATTTTCAGTCGATTCAACCTGCTGACCAACCCGCCAGGCCCGCACCAGCAGCACGACGATCAGCACGAGCAACAGCCCGAGTGCTCCGATCAGGATTTTCAGCAGCGGCTTGCGCATCATCCGCATAGACAGGTTTTCCCCAAAATAGCCGCCTCCGAGCCGCCTTGCAACCATTTCTCGAACCGCTGCTTCTGGAAGACCAGCGCTGAAGCTGCGCTTTTTCGCATCCTTTTGCAGAGTTCGCCATTGCACCCGGGGCGCCGGGCCTTGTATTTTGCCAGGGCCGTTTGGGGAAATTCTCGGAAGCGTAGAACGTCTGAAGGTGGTGCATACTCCGGTCATCGGAATTCTGGGCGGCGGTCAGCTCGGCCGCATGACGGCCCTGGCGGCGATCCGGATGGGATTGCGCGTGCGGTTTCTGGTGCCGAAGCCGGCCGACGCGGCCGAAGGGCTGGGCGAGGTGATCGTGGGCGACTGGAAAGACCCGGACGTGCTGCGTCGCTTTGCCGAGGGCTGTACGGTGGTGACCGTCGAAAGCGAGTGGGCCCCGGCCGACGTGCTGGAGCCGGTGCTGCCCGAAGGCACCGCACTCTGGCCGAAGGCCGAAACCGTCCGGATCATCCGCGACAAGGGACGTCAGAAGCGTGTGCTGGCCGAGGCCGGCCTGCCGCTGCCCGCGTTTGCCTGCTGCGCCACGCTGGAAGAAGCGCTGGCGGCGGCCGAGCGGTTCGGCTATCCGGTAATGCTCAAGCGATACCGGGGCTCCTACGACGGCTACGGCAACTTTACGGCCCGCTCGCCCGAAGCCCTGAAGACCGGCTGGAGGCAACTGGCCCAGGAGGACGGCCTGCTCGTCGAGGCCTGGGCGCCGTTCGTGCGTGAACTGGCCGTGCTGGTAGCCCGGAGCCCGAGCGGCGAAGAAGTGGTCTACCCGGTCGTCTACACGAAACAGGTAGACCACCGCTGCTATCTGGTTCAGGCCCCCGCCGAGATCGATCCGGCCGTGGCCGAAGAGGCCCGGCGTGTGGCCCGTGCCGCCGTCGAGGCCGTCGACGGCATCGGCATCACGGCCGTGGAGCTGTTCGAGCTGGCCGACGGACGCATCCTGATCAACGAGCTGGCGCCGCGCCCGCACAACACGGGCCACTACACGATCGAGGGGTGCTACATCTCTCAGTTCGAAAACCACGTGCGCGCCGTGCTCGACTGGCCGCTGGGCTCGCCCGAACTGCGGGAGCCCGTGGCCATCATGGTGAACATTCTCGGCCGGCGCAGCAGCGATCGGATCGACCTGCGCGGCCTGCCCGAAGCGCTCCGGATCCCCGGTGTGGCCGTGCACCTGTACGGCAAGATGCAGGTGCGCCCCGGCCGTAAAATGGGCCATGTGACGGCCACCGGCAGCGACCCGGAAGACGTGCGCCAGCGCGCCGAAACGGCCGCCGACCTGATCGCCCGTTACCTCTGAACCAGCCTGCCGACACCATGCCTGCTTCCACCACGCCGCTGGTCGGTATCGCGATGGGCAGCGAATCGGACCTGCCCGTCATGGAAGAAGCCGCCCACGTGCTCGAGGAATTCGGCGTGCCCTACGAAATTCGCGTACTCTCGGCCCACCGCACGCCGCACCGCATGCTGGAATACGCCCGCACGGCCCACACCCGGGGACTCAAGGTGATCATCGCCGGGGCCGGCGGTGCCGCGCATCTTCCCGGCATGATCGCTTCGGCCACGCCGCTGCCCGTGATCGGCGTGCCCGTTCCCACCCGGCACCTGCAGGGACTCGATTCGCTGCTGTCGATCGTGCAAATGCCCGGCGGCGTGCCCGTCGCCACCGTGGCCATCGGACAGGCCCGCAACGCCGGACTGCTGGCCGTGCAGATCCTCGCCACGGGCGACCCCGAATTGCTGCAGCGGGTCGTGGCCTACAAGCAGGCCCTCATCGAAAAGGTCGAGCAGATGGACGCCCGCGTGCAGGCCCGCTTCGCGCCAGAGTCCTGAGCCACGTCAGGCCGGCTGCTGCGCCTCGTCCCACACCACCCGCGCAAAGCGGCGCTTGCCCACCTTGAGCACGAAGGGCGCCCGCTGCGCCAGGTCGATCTCCAGGTACTCGTCGGTGATGCGCTCGCCGTCGATCGAGACGGCCCCCTGTCGGATCAGCCGCCGGGCCTCGCTTTTGGACGACGCCAGTTCGGCCTGCACGATCAGGTTGACCAGCGCGATGCGCGAGCCTTCGTCCGGCGTAGGGCGGAACGGCTCCAGATCCTCGGGCGCTTCCCCCCGGATGATCGTGCGCTCGAAGTGCTCCCGTGCCCGGTTGGCGGCTTCCTCACCGTGGTACATGCGCACGATCGTCCAGGCCAGCTCGTGCTTGGCGTTGCGCGGATCTCGCTCGGCGAATTCTTTTTTGGCCGGAAGCTCCTCAGTGGGGATGTCCGTGGCCAGCTCGAAGTAGCGATAGATGAGGTGATCCGGGATCGAGAGCACCTTGCCGTACATTTCTTCGGGCGGCTCGGTGATCCCGATGTAGTTGTCCAGCGACTTCGACATCTTCTCGACGCCGTCGGTCCCCTCCAGGATCGGCATGAGCAGGCATACCTGTGGCTCCTGGCCGTAGGCCTGCTGGATGTCGCGCCCCACGAGCAGGTTGAAGCGCTGGTCGGTGCCGCCCAGCTCCACGTCGGCCTGAATCTCCACCGAGTCCATGGCCTGGGCCAGCGGATACAGAAATTCGTGAATGCCGATCGGCTCGCCGGCCTTATAGCGCTTCTCGAAATCGTCGCGCTCCAGCATGCGGGCCACCGTGTACTTGGCCGCCAGCTCGATCACGTCCCGGAAGGTCATCCGGCCGAGCCACTCCGAGTTGTAGCGGATGATCGTCCGCTCGGGGTCGAGAATTTTGGCGGCCTGTTCGAAGTAGGTGCGGCCGTTGGCCCGCGTTTCTTCGAGCGTCAGCGCCGGGCGCGTCTTGGATCGGCCGGTCGGATCGCCGATCATCGCCGTAAAGTCGCCGATGATCAGCACGGCCTGGTGGCCCAGGTCCTGAAACTGCCGGAGCTTGCGCAGTACGACGGCATGACCCAGGTGCAGGTCGGGCCGGCTGGGATCGCAGCCCAGCTTGACGATCAGCGGCTTGCCGGTACGGTAGGAGCGCTCCAGCTTCTGGACCAGCTCCTCTTCCGGGATGATCTCGACAGCGCCGCGGCGAATCTGCCGGAGCTGTTCTTCGACGGGTGGGAACGACGGCATGGGACTTCCGAAGGTTTATCCTCGACGACTTTTGAGTACCCGTTCCAGGCGGCGCCGGGCTTCCCGCTCGGCGATGTCGGCGCGGCGGTCGTAGAGCTTTTTACCACGCGCCAGTCCGATCTCCACCTTGGCCCGGCCGTTTTTGAAGTAGATCTTCAGCGGGATGATCGTGTAACCTTTCTGCTGGGCGGCCTGCCCCCAGCGTTCGATCTCGCGTTTGTGCATGAGGAGTTTGCGGGGCCGGAGCGGATCGTGGTTGTCGTGCGCTCCGGTGTTCCGGTAGGGCGAGATGTGACAGTTCTGCAGGTACATCTCGCCGTTTTCGACGGTGCAGTAAGCGTCCTGCAGGTTGACCCGTCCCTCCCGGAGGGATTTGACCTCGGTGCCTTTCAGCACCAGACCCGCCTCGAGCGTGTCTTCGATGTGGTATTCGTGGCGGGCCTTGCGGTTGGTGGCGACGATCTTGATGTTGTCCGGCATACCGGGCAGGGTCGGGTTCAGAGCAGGGGCACTTCGTCTTCGTCCTCCTCTTCGTCTTCCTCGTCCTCCGGGATCGTGTACAGGGGCAGGTCCGGGACTTCGTCGGTGATCTGGAAATAGAACAGGTATTCCCGGAATTCCGTCAGGCTGGCCATGACCAGGTCGTCAAAGCGAAGACGCAGATTTTCGAGAAAATATTCGTGCAGTTCGGGCGTCATCTCGCGGGTCTGGGCCCAGACTTCCCGCCGGGCTTCGGCCGCCTTCGCCAGTCGGCGGAGCGTTTTGACGAGGAGCGGGTTGCCCTCGCCCTTGCGTACGGCAAACAGCCCCCAGACCATCGGGTAGTTGGCCAGTTCGTACCACTCCTGGCCCAGATCGAGCGTCAGCGCGCCAGTCTGCAGGGCGGGCACGTCGTTGCCGATCAGCAGACAGGCATCCTCCTCGCCGCCCAGCAGCTCGTCGCGCGTGGCACCTTCGTAGGCGACCGGCTGGGGGGTCTGGCCGTAGTGCTCCTGGAGCACCACCTGCGCGATGAACGCCTCCTGCGCGTAGCGCGGATCCAGCGCCAGCGAATTCACCTGCAGAAACCCCTGGCGCAGCACGATCCGTGCGTAGGGGTACTTCCAGGAAGAAAGCGCCACGGCAGGTAGTGCATCGACTTCATCGTTGTGCAGCAGCACGTCGAGCGTGGGCACCAGGGCCACATCGACGTCGCCGTTCAGGAGACGTTCCAACGCCTCCGGCGCCGGAGAGCGCTCCACCTCAAGCGCCACCGGCAACTGCACGTTGCCCGCGGTCAGTCCCGAGACGAAGAACTCGGCCGGCAGGGTATCCCAGATCGCCAGTCGCACCATAACGTCCCTGCTTCACCGGAAAGTTTGCGTTGATGCCAATAAAAACCGCCGGCCCGGAGTTCCGGTCGGCGGTTCGGGAACTCGTTCGTCGTTGTGTTAAACGCCGGCCCGGAGGACGGGCTCCATGGAGCCTTACTCCCGTCCTTCTTCCGGCGCAACGTAGCGCTTCTCCTTGATGCGGGCCGCTTTGCCGGAGCGCTGGCGCAGGTAGTAGAGCTTGGCCCGGCGCACATGGCCCCGACGCAGCACCTCGATCCTGGCGATCTTGGGCGAGTAGATCGGGAAGATGCGCTCCACGCCCACGCCGTTGGAGACCTTCCGCACGGTGAAGGTCTTACGGGTGCCGCTGCCGCGAATCGAGATGACCACGCCCTTGAACTGCTGAATGCGCTCTTTGTCGCCTTCCACCACGCGCACGTGCACGTTGACCGTGTCGCCCGGGCCGAACTCCGGGATGTCGTCCCGCAACTGCGTGGCCTCGACCAGGCGAATCAGTTCGTCCGACATGATGAATCCTCCGTTTTATTCGTCGTGGGTCGTTGACGGTTCAAGTTTTTCGAGCAGATCCGGACGGCGCTGGCGCGTCTTCAGCAGGCGCTGCTCCTCTCGCCAGGCGGCAATGCGTTTGTGGTCGCCCGAAAGCAGCACCTCGGGGACGGCCATCCCGCGGAAGACGGCCGGCCGCGTATAGACGGGCGCATCCAGCAACCCGTCCTGGAACGAGTCGGTCAGCGCCGACTCGGCATCGCCCAACACGCCCGGAATCAGGCGCACGACGGCATCCACCACCACCAGCGCCGGCAGCTCGCCACCGCTGAGCACATAGTCGCCGATGGACAGCTCCATCGTGACCAGGGCATCCCGCACCCGTTGGTCCACGCCCTTGTAGTGTCCGGCCAGCAATACCAGNTGCTGGCAGAGCGACAGCCGATTGGCCAGCNCCTGGTTGAACACCTGGCCGTCGGGCGTCAGATAGATGACCTCGTCGATCTTGCGCCCTTCACGGGCCGCCTCTTCCTGGATGGCTTCGATGCAGCGGAAGATGGGCTCCGGCTTGAGCACCATCCCCCCGCCGACCCCCGTAGGGATAGTCATCTATCTGCCGATGCCGGTCCGTGGTGTAGTCGCGCAGGTCGTGCACGCGGATGTCCACGAGCCCGCGCTCGCGCGCCCGCCGGATGATGCTGTACGCCAGCGGGCCCCGGACCAGATCGGGGAATGCCGTCAGAATGTCAATGCGCACGGCTTGATGCTACGTTTTGCCTCCCCTCAGTCCAGCAACCCTTCGATCGGGCGTATAACGAGCCGCCGGCCTTCAAGGTCCAGCTCNCGCACGAAGACCTCGACGTCCGGCACCATCGCATGCGGACGGCCCGGACGGCCCACCACATAGATCAGGTGGGCGGGCATCTCCAGCACCTCGACGACGGTACCGACGGCCTCGCCCGCTTCGGTCTCTACCCGCAACCCGATCAGATCGTGCAGGAANAATTCCCCTTCGGCCAGCGGGGGCAGGTCTGACTGCCGGGCGTAGACCCGCAGGCCCCGGAGCGCCTGCGCCGCGTCGCGGTCGGTGACCTCGGCCACCTGCAGCAGCACGATCAGCCCGCGCCGCGTGGGCTGGTACTGCACGCGCTGCAGGCGCACCGGACGGGCCGTCTCCGGCGAACGCCCGACGTAGATTGTCTCCAGCGTTTCAAAGCGCGTGGGATCGTCCGTTTCGGGAACCACCTTGAAGGCGCCCCGGACGCCATGTGCCCGGGCCACATAGCCCATCAGCAGCAGCTCGTCCGGATCTACCCGCTCCATGGTGTTCCCCTGCCCCGACGATCGACTGTACGGCGTACTCAGGACGCCTTTTCTTCTTCGTCGCTCGCCGACTCCTCGGTTGCCGCTTCCGGCTCGGCGGGCGTTTCCGCTTCGGCTACCGCTTCGGACTCGGCAGCCTCCGCCTCGGCTTCAGCGGCCTCCGCTTCGGCTTCGGCGGCTTCCGCCTCGGCCGCGGCCGCAGCCTGCTGCTCGGCTTCGGCACGGGCTTTAGCCTCCGCTTCGGCTCGCTGCCGGGCCAGTTCTGCTTCCAGCTCGGCGGCCCGCCGCCGCTCCTCTTCCAGCGCCGCCTGCTTCAACTGCGCCACGGTCGGCTTCGCCTTCTTCATCAGCTTCTCGTACTGGCGGGCGCGGTGCTCGGCCACCGCCTGCTGGATCTCTTCCTCCGACTTGCCTTTGCGGCGCAGATGCATGGCCAGCAGAAGGCCCTCCCGCCGCAGAATGCTACGCACCGTCTCGGTCGGCTGCGCCCCCCGCTCCAGCCAGTAGATCACCCGGTCGGTTTTCAACTCGACCGTGGCCGGCTCGTGCAGCGGATAGTAACGCCCGAGATCTTCGATGAAACGCCCATCCCGCGGCGACCGCGCATCGGCCGCCACAATGGCGAAAATCGGAAGATTCCTCCGACCCAGTCGACGCAAACGTAGTCTGACCGCCATAGGCCGTAATCGCTCCCTGGTTTGTTCCGTGAGGTTATCTTTAACGTCGGTTACAGTCTACCCCCCAGCAACTGCCGCAGATCGACCGCCCGGCCTTTGCCCATCAGCTTGGACATCGACTTCATCATCTTGCGCATCTCCTTGAACTGCCGGAGCAGCTGGTTCACGTCGCTGACCTCCATCCCGCTGCCCCGGGCAATCCGACGACGCCGACTCGCATCGATGATGTCCGGATTGCGCCGCTCTTCGGGCGTCATCGACAGGATCATCGCCTCGATGTGCTTGAAGGCGTCGTCGTCCACGTCCAGATCCTTGACGTAGCGCCCCAGGCCGGGGATCATGCCGATGAGCTCGCGCAGCGAGCCCATCTTTTTGATGCGCTGCAGTTGCTCGTAGAAATCTTCCAGATCGAAGTCGGCCGTGCGCAGCTTGCGGCGCAGCTTTTCGGCCTGACGGGCGTCGTACTGCTCCTGCGCGCGCTCGACCAGCGAGATCACGTCGCCCATGCCCAGAATACGCTGGGCCATGCGATCCGGATAGAACGGCGTGAGCGCGTCGAGCTTTTCGCCCGTCGAGGCGAACTTGATCGGTTTGTTGACGACCGAGCGAATCGAAAGCGCCGCGCCGCCGCGCGTGTCGCCGTCGAGCTTGGTGAGCACGACGCCGTCGAAATCCAGCCGCTCGTTGAAGGCTTTGGCCGTGTTGACGGCGTCCTGGCCGGTCATGCTGTCGACCACAAACAGGATCTCGTGGGGCCGCACGGCCTCCTTGATCTGCTCGACCTCCTGCATCATCGCTTCGTCGATGTGCAGGCGGCCGGCCGTGTCGATGATCACGATGTCGCGGGCCGTGCGGCGCGCCTCCTGCACCGC
>Ga0065723_100035_pt1 | contig 49616 bp, 42 predicted proteins | sample TheenrcuSG05Z960_FD_59110 | JGI IMG/M metagenome (GOLD analysis project Ga0065723, IMG submission 59110) | Thermophilic enrichment culture from UC Davis - Sample SG0.5Z960 | ecosystem: Engineered > Solid waste > Grass > Composting > Bioreactor | place: USA: University of California, Davis
CGGCGCCGACGACGACGCGGCTGGCCCGGCTCGGTCGGCTGGCGGTCAACGGTGCTCATGCGTCGCCTCCCCGCCGCCGTAGTAGTCCACGTAGAACGTCGGATCCTCGTGCAGCCGCAGCCGGTGCAGCCGCACACCGGGCGGCAGGCCGGCTTCCAGCCGCGGCCACAGGTAGGCCAGGATGTTCTCGGTGGTGGGGATCTGCCCGCCCGGCCCGAACTCCGGCACCACGTGGTTGAGGTGCTGGTGGTCCAGCGGGCGCCTCACCTCACGCTCCAGCAGCTCATCCAGCGCGCCGAGGTCGACCGAGAACCCCGTGACCGGGTCGATTTCTCCCATGACGGTGACCTCGAGCTCGTAGTTGTGCCCGTGGCCGTGCGGGTTGCTGCACGGCCCGAAGACGCGGCGGTTCTCCTCCTCGCTCCACTCCGGCCGGTGGTAGCGGTGCGCCGCCGCAAATCGGATCTTTCTGGTCAGAAACGCGATTCTCGCCACGCGAGCAAGGTACGCGGGTTCCGCAGGACCGTCCAGTAGGCCGGAGCCGGACTGGCCGACTGCGCCCCGGACGTGGCCGGCCTTTTGCGGCACCCGCGCCCGGCTGCATTGCATCGCTGGAGCGGGCATGGTGATCCACCGTGACGATCTGGACGCGCTCGCGCGCGCGACGGAGCTCTTGCTGGACGACGTCGAGCCCGCACAGCTCGCCGTCGGATTCCTTGCCCACGTGGCGGAGACGTTCGGGGCGGAGGCCGCCCTGTTCAGCATGGAGCGCCCGCCGGATCCGCCGGTGCTGGCCCGGGTGGGCCTGGAGGAGGACACGGCGCGGGAGCTCGCCGATGAGCTGGGCCGCGCCCTCGGTGCGACGGGGACGGGCTGCCGCCGCTGGATCCGGTCCGCGCGACTCGCGGCGCGGGCCGGCTGGCGCACCGTCCTGGCCTCGCAGACGGGTGGCGAAGGCGACCCGAGGGGGGTCATCGCCCTGCTGTCCAGAGGCGCCGCGGCTTTCGACCCCGCCCGCGATTGCCGCCTGCTCCAGATCATGGCGCGCCACGCCGGCACTGCGGTGGAGCGCGCCTCGCTCCGCGCCGAGTCCCGCCGGCAGGCGGCGCGCTTCCGGGAGCAGACGGCCGAGATCGAGCGGACCCGTGCCGCCCTCGAACGTCGCAGCCGCAGGCTCGAGCGCACCCTCGCGGCGAGGAGCCGGTTCCTCGCGAGCGTCACCCACGACCTGCGCACGCCTGTCAACGCGGTGCTCGGCTACAGCCAGCTCCTCGCCGAAGGCGTCTACGGACCCATGAACGAGGCGCAAGCGAACGCGCTCCAGAAGCTGAGCGCCTCGTGCGCCCAGCTCCTGTCCATCGTGGACGACCTGCTCGACCTCTCGAAATTGGATGCCGGCCGCATCGAGCTGCGCCCGGACCACGTGGATCTGCCCGCGCTCATCCGGGACGCGGTCGGCGCCATCGAGATCGACGCCCAGGGCAAGGGCATCGAGCTGCGGATCGAGCTGGCCGCCGCGCTGCCGCGGCTGCGCACCGACCCCGCGCGCGTGCGTCAGATCCTGCTCAACCTCCTCTCCAACGCGGTGAAGTTCACGCCGCGCGGCTCGGTGACGGTCACCGCGCGCCACATCGTGCCGGCGAACAAAGCCGACGGGCCGCTCCTCCCCCTGCTCGCCCGCCCGGCGAGGAGGGGTGGGTCGGGATCGCCGTCACCGACACCGGCATCGGCATCCCCGCGGCGTACCTGGAGAGCATTTTCGATGAGTTCGTCCAGGTCGCGCCACCCCGAGGGCGAGGGGGCCGCGGCCGGCGTCGGCCTCGGGCTCGCCATCTCGAGCCGCCTCGCCCGCCTCTTGGGCGGAGAGCTACGGGTCGAGAGCGAGCCGGGCGTCCGCTCGACGTTCGAGCTGTTCCTGCCCTGCCCCGCACCCGCGGTCGAAGTCGCGACCGCCGATGCCTAGATCGGGGCTGTCCGTCCCCACCTGCCGAGACCACCCGGATCCGTCATGGGACTCTACGACGACATCAGGCCAGAAGAGCTCACGGCCGACCTGCGCCGTTTCGCCGAGTTGATCCTCCGCCTCGATGGCGAGGGCCGGCTGCTGGAAGCGACGCCCAGCCTGCTCCGGGTACTGGGCGACCTGCGTGCAAAGATCTTTGCGTACGAGGTCCGCGCCACGGGCCGCTTCTTCTCCGGGACGGACGAGCCCGAGGAGGTCCGCGAGGCCCGCCGGGTCATCCAGGACGCCATCGAGCGCGCCCGGGAAGCCGAGCAGGAGTGGGGCCGGCCCTGGTCGCCCGAAGCCGAAGCGGAGTAGCGACCTGGCGCAGAACTTGCGTTCTCCACGGCACCCCGCGCGGAGAAGCTCTCCCCGGGGCAACGGCGCCCCTGCGCAAGCGAAGAGGCGAGCGGCTATGCAGCACCTGTCCAGCGCCCCACCGGAAGCGTCCCGCGCGACCATCCTCGTCGCCGAGGATCACTTCGACAGCCGGCACGCATTGCGGATGCTCCTCGAGGCCGTGGGCTATCGGGCCCTCGAGGCCACCAACGGCCGCGAGGCCGTCGAGCGAGCCGTCGCCGAGCACCCCGACCTGATCCTCATGGACATCATGATGCCCGAGTTCGACGGGCTCCAGGCCATCCGCGAGTTGCGCAGCCGCGAAGACACCCGTACGATTCCCATTATCGCGGTTACGGCCATGGACAGCGCCCAGCGGGTTTCCATGGAAGCGGGCGCCGACGACATCGTGGCCAAGCCCGTGGACACACGCGCGTTGCTCGCGAAGGTCAGGGACCTCGTCGACCAGGGGGCATGATGGACGACCGCCCGTTGGAGCAGGCATCGTTCGATCAGACGACCCGAGAGGCGTCACCTGACCCGGCCACGGCGGCGGAGGCCGCGTTCCCCTGGCCGCCGGGGCCGCGCCTCTCCACGCTCGACGCCCTCGGCGAGACGATCCGCCGGAGCCTGCTCGAGCCCACACGGTTCTTCCGCGCCATGCCCGTCTCCTCCCCGCTCGGCCCCGCCGTTGTGTACTACCTGCTGTTGGCCGTGGCGGGCGCGGGGATCACGCTCTTCTGGGGGACGGTCTTCGCTTCCTTCGTCGCCCCAGGAAGCTTCCTTGCCGTGCTCCTCGGAGTGGGTGACGGCGACTTTGGCGCGCGCCTGGTGGGCTTCCTCCTGTCGCCGCTGTCCTCTCTCGTCTTTCTGGGGATCGCCGCGCTGATCGTCCACGCCGGACTCGTCATCTTCCGCGGCGCGCACAACGGCCTCGGCGCCACGCTGCGCGCGCTGGCTTACACCGGCGCAACGCAGCTCTTCGTCGTCGTCCCGCTCATCGGCACGTTCGCGGCGATGGCGTGGTGGTTCGTGCTGGCCGTCATCGGGCTGCGCGAGGTCCACGGCACCACGACGGGCCGGGCGCTGGCGGCCATCCTCGCACCGGCCATCGCGTTGTTCGTGCTGGGCGTGATCCTGGCGGGCCTCGCCGCACTGGTGACGCTCGCCGCTTGACCCGGCGCAGCTGAGGTCGCCGCCACACGCGAAAACGTGAGAGCGGCCGGGCGGGTGGAATCCCGCCCGGCCGCTCTCGCATCCGCGTCGCGCCGGCCCGTGGTCCGCTCACGCGGCCGACGCCGCAGACGGCGTCTCCTCCGACGGCGTCACGTCCTGCAGCACCCTCAACACGTCCTCGCCGTAGAACATCTTGATGTACTTCGCCTGCACGGGCGTCACCTTCCGCACTGCCCACACCAGCTCCACGTAGTTCGGCTCCTTGGGCTCGTGCAACACGCGCATCCCCACCTCGTGCGGCAGGTGGTTGCCCTTCTTGTTGTTGCACGGCGAGCACGCCGTCACCACGTTCGTCCATGTGTTCTCGCCGCCGCGCGAGAGCGGCACGATGTGATCCCGCGTCAGGAACTCCCGGCCGCGGAGCTCCGAGCGGTGCCGCCCGCAGTACTCGCAGCGGTAGTTGTCCCGCGCGAACAGGAAGGTGTTCGTGACCTGCCGCCGGAACTTGCGCGGGACCTGGACGTACCGCACCAGCCGGATGACCGAAGGGCACGGCAACTGCCGCCGCTCCGAGCGGAAGACCCGCGTCTCATCGATCTCCAGGATCTCGGCCTTGCGATCGATCACCAACCGGAGCGCGCGGCGTACCGGCAGGATCGTGAGCGGCTCGAACGACGCGTTGAGGGCCAGGCAACCCATGGCCGTGTTCACCTACCTCCGTTGCGGCCACACCGGATGATACGCTCCGGATTGGTTCTTTGTTCGCCAGCCGCCTGCGGAGCCGACCCACTCCGGCCGCCCCCGGCACCGCCGTCCGCGCCGGCCGGACTCGTCTGCCGATCCGACAGATAGTCTAGCGCCGGCCCGGGTTCCGCACAATCGGGCGCCTCAGAGCAGGGCCACCGGGTCCCGATCGATCGCCATGCGGAGCTCGGCCGACCCGGGCCGCACGGTGAAGCGCTCGTGGAGCGCCCGGCACGTGCGGCCGATGGGCTCGGCGCGAGGGCTGCGGAGCAGGAAGTGCCAGCGCCAGCGGCCCCGTATCCGGTCGATGGGGCAAGGAGCGGGCCCGGTCACCTCGACGTCGCCGCGGGCCTCGCGGCGGACGAAGTCGCGGGTCCAGGTGGCGGCGCGCTCGGCCTCCTCCTGGACGGCCAGCTCGTCGGTCCCGCTGATGACGACGTTGACCAGGCGGCAGTGGGGGGGGTAGCGGGGCTCGCGCCGCTCCTCGAGCTCGCGGGCGGCGAACCCCTTGTAGTCGTGGGCGAGGGCGGCGCGGATGGCGTAGTGGTTGGGGAGCGACGTCTGGATCAACACCTCGCCGCCGGCGGGTCCCCGGCCGGCGCGGCCCGCCACCTGGGTGAGGAGCTGGAAGGTGCGCTCCGTGGCGCGGAAGTCCGGCAGGTTGAGCCCCACGTCCGCGTTGACCACGCCGACCAGCGTGACCCGCGGGAAGTCCAGCCCCTTGGCGATCATCTGGGTCCCGAGCAGGATGTCCACCTCGCCCCGGCCCACGCGGTCGAGGATCTCGTGGTGGGACCACTTGCCGGACGTGGTGTCCACGTCCATGCGGGCGACGCGCGCGGTGGGGAACGTCTCGATCACCGCCCGTTCGACCTGCTCGGTGCCCATGCCGCGGAACGAGAGGTCGCCGGAGGCGCACCGGTCGCAGGTGATGGGCGGCGGCTCCGCGTGGAAGCAGTAGTGGCACACGAGGCGCCGGCGCGTGCGGTGGTAGGTGAGCGCGACGTTGCACTGCCGGCAGCGCCACACGTTGCCGCACTCGCGGCACTGGACGAAGGTCGCGTAGCCGCGACGGTTGAGCAGCAGGATGACCTGCTCCCTCCGCTCGAGCCGCAGCCGGATCGCCTCCACCAGCTCCGGCGCAAGCACGTCCTGCCGGCGCTCCCCACCCGTGGCTCCCTCCGCCGGGAGGCGGGCCGGCGGGGCGGGGGCGGGGCCGGGACGCGCCCGCATGTCGATCACCCGGACCGGCGGCAGCGGCCGGCCCTCGACCCGCTCCGGCAGCTCCAGCAGCCGGTACTTGCCCGTCTGCGCGTTGTGCCAGCTCTCGAGGGAGGGCGTCGCGCTGCCGAGGACGCACACCGCGCCGCTCATCCGGGCGCGCATAATGGCGACCTCGCGCGCGTGGTACCGTGGCGCCTCGTCCGACTGCTTGTACGTGCCCTCGTGCTCTTCGTCCACGATGATGGCGCCCAGGTCCTGCACGGGCGCGAACACGCTCGAGCGCGCGCCCACCACGATGCGCCGCTCGCCGTTGCGGAGCGCCCGCCACGCGTCGAACCGCTCGCCGTCCGAGAGCGCCGAGTGCAGCACCGCGACGAGGTCGCCGAACTGGCTCCGGAACCGCGCCACCGTTTGCGGCGTCAGCGCGATCTCGGGCACCAACACGATGGCGCCGCGGCCCTGCCGCTCCACCACCTCGCGCAGCAGCTCGATGTAGACGAGGGTCTTCCCCGAGCCGGTCACGCCCAGGAGCAGGAAGGGGCGCAGATCGGGTTCCGCGCCGTCGGACGCGCCGCTCCGCGCCCCGGCGATCGCCTCGGCGGCAGCGACCAGCGCATCCCGGGCGCGCCGTTGCGCCGGCGTCAGCTCGAAGCGCGGCGGGGGCGGCGCCGGCATGCTGGCGAACGGGTCGCGCTCCACCTCGCGCTCGACGATCTCCGCCACTCCCCGCGCAACGAGGCCACGGAGCACGCCCAGCGAGAAGCCGAGCCGGCGGGTCAGGTGGGCCACCTCGGCGCTGCCGCCCAACCCCTCCACCGCCTCGTAGCAGGCGCGCTGCTGCCGCGCCCGCCCGAACAGTTCGTCCCGCTCCTGGAGACTCGGCAGCTCGCGGGTCAGGCGCAAAATGCGCCGGGTCCGCACCGGCGGCTCGGGCCGGCGCGTGTCCGAGAGCACCGTCGGCAACGCCGCCCGCAGCACCTGGCCCAGCGGCGCGGCGTAGTAGTCCGCGACCCAGCGGCACAGGCGCAAGAGCTCCGGCGGCACCGTCGGCACCTCATCCAGCACTGCGGTGACCGGGCGGACCCGGGCCGGGTCCACGGCCTCCGTGCACGGGCCGGTGACCCAGCCGATCAAGCGGCGCCCGCGGAACGGCACCAGCACCCGGGTCCCGGCCGCCACGTCCCCCTGCTCGACCCTGTACGTGAAGAGCCGCGGGATCGGCAGCGGCAGCGCGACGTCAACCAGCATCGGAGGCGGGCCCGCTCAGACGACCATTTTCACGAAATCGTACGGCGGCCACGGGCCCGTCACGTCCACGACGAGCCCGGGATGCTGGGCCCCGAGGTCGTGCGCCCGCTCGACGAAGTGCGCCCACGAGCCGCGGTCCACCAGGAACGCGGCGCTGAGGAGGCGACGCCCCGAGCGCGGGAACGGGATCGCCGCGCGCACGCCGCGGCGCAGCTCCGCATAGAGCCGGGCGGCGCTGTCCGCCAGCTCCGCATCGGGCTCGCCCTCCCTCGCGGGCGTGATGTGAAGCCGGAGCTCCCAGTGGTTCTCGACGAAGGCGAGACCCTCGTCCAGCGCGACGTACTGGTCCTCCAGGAAGCGGATGAGCGGCCGGCGCCCGCGGAACACCACACCGGCCGGCGCAGGCAGGATCGAATGGCGCCGCATCGCCTGCTCCACGGCACGCTGGTGGGAGAGCAGCACCTGCCGATCGAGCGCCGGCAGCTCGAACGGCGCCGGCCGGACCAGCGCCGCCAGGTCGCGGTAACGCACGCGCTGCACCCCCTCCTCGTCGCCCCCACGCCAGGGGCGCCAGCCGCTGGCCCGGACCACGCCGTACAGGTAGAGCCCGGTCTCGGTCCGCGCCGCGCCGGCAGGCGCCGCTCCGGGTGCCCCCTCGTTCGACATCACGATGCGAGCAAGGCGGGCAGCTCCACTTGCGGCGACGTCGGGGTCACCTCCGGCCCGGCCTCGCCCATGTACACGTTGATCTCGCTGCGCAGCCCCACGTCCCCGCGCAGGTAGATGCCCGGCTCGATCGAGAAGCCCACCCCCGGGATGAGCAGCCGGGTCTCGCTCGTCTCGAGGTTGTCGATGTTGGGCCCCATGCCGTGCGTCGCGGAATCGATGGAGTGCCCGGTCCGGTGCACGAACGCCTCGCCGTAGCCACGCGCGGTGATGACGCCCCGCACGACATCGTCCACCTCCCTCCCCTGCACCGGCTGCCCGGCCGCCCACCGCTCCCGCAGGAACGACACCCCGGCATCCCGCGCATCGCGCACCACCTCCCACAGCGCGATGATCCGCCCCGGCACCGACTCGCCCAGGTACGCCATCCACGTCTGGTCCGCGTACACCAGGTCCTCGCGCTCCTTCGCCCACAGGTCCAGGAGCAGCACCTGGTCGCGGACCAGCGGCGCGCCCCGCTCGCCCGTCTCGTAGTGCGGGTCGGCCGCGTTCGCCCCCACCGCCACGATGGCGTCCGCGCCGACGCCGCAGCCCCGCGCCGCGAGTTCGTCCAGCACCCAACGCCGCAGCTCCCCCTCGTACATCGTCTCGCCGGACCGGAGGGCCGCCGCAGCCCGCTGGAACGCCTCCGCCGCGACCGCGGCGAGCACGCCGGCGGCGCGCCGGTGCGAGGCGAGGCCCTCCGCGGTCCAGCGAGAGTAGAAGCGCGTGATCAGGTCGCCGGAGGAGACGACCTCCGCGCCCGCGGACCGGACCAGCTCCAGCACGCCCGCCGGCACGACGTCCACCGCCGGCACGGCGTCGCGCGGCGAGATCTCCATCGCGACGCGCTTGCCCGCCAGCAGCTCCGCGAGCACCGCGTCCAGCTCGCGCCACGCCGAGTACTCGTGCCGCACCCACGGCCACTCCACCCAGGGCCCCTGTTCGATCCGGTGCGTCACCGCGTGCGGCTCGCCCTCCGCCGGCAGCAGCACGAAGTAACGCCGCGTCAGGTCGCCCAGCCCCAGCAGCCGCGCTGCGACCGCGTTGCGCGCGTGCAGGTCGTACAGCAACCACCCGTCCAGCCCCTGTTCCCGCAGCGCCGCCTGGATCTCCTCGAGCCGCGCGGAGACGCCGCCGAAGCGCCCGCCCGCTGCACGCCCGGACGCCGTACTCATCGTGCTCCTCCTCCGGATCCGCTCAGAGCCAACGTTTCCACCACATGTAGATGACGAAGCCGCCCGAGATCACCGCCATCGCGAGCAGCGCCAGCCAGAACCCCCACGGGTGATCCAGTCCGGGCATCCGCGCAAAGTTCATCCCGTAGATGCTGGCCACCAACGTGGGCGGCAGGACCACTGTCGCGATCACCGACAGCGCCTTGATCACCTCGTTCATCCGGTTGGAGACGGATGAGAGGTACCCTTCCATCGCGCCGGACAGGATGTCCCGGAACGTCTCCACCGACTCGACCTGCCGCACCACGTGGTCGTACACGTCGCGGAAGTAGATCTGCGTCTCGGGCCTCAGGTACGCGGACGGCCGGTTCGCCAGCGTCGCCGCCACCTCCCGCATCGGCGCGAGATGCCGCCGGAGCGCGAGCAGCGAGCGTTTCAGCTCGAAGATCCGCTCCATCGTGTCCTTGCCGTGGTGCTCGAAGATCCGTTCCTCGAGCTCGTCCACGAAGGTGTCGATCTCGTCGAGCAGCGGGAAGTAGAAGTCCACCAGCGTGTCGAGGAGCATGTAGGCCACGTGGTCCACGCCACGCGCCATGAGCTCCGGCGCGGCCTCGACCCGCGCCGCCACCGTCTCCACCGCCCGGGACGGCTCGCCGTGCACCGTCACCAGGTAGTTGCGCCCGAGGAACAGGTACGTGTTGTAGGAGGCGATGTCGTACGGCTCCGGCGTCCAGGTGGCGAAGCGCACGGCGCGCGCGACCACGAACAGGTAGCCGTCGTACTCCTCGACCTTGATGCGGGATTCCGGCGAGCGGGTGTCCTCGATCGCCAGCGGGTGGAAGCGGAAGACGTCGCCCAGCAGCCACCACTCCGCCTCGCTGCGCGAGTCGATGTCCACCCAGATCTGGCCACGGCCCGACGCGAGGCGGCGGGCCAGCTCCTCGCGCGTCGCCAGCCGCTCCAGCCGGCCGCCGGGCTCGACGGCATAGGCCAGGGACGCGGCGAGCGCCCGCTCTACGGGCTGGTGGTGGCCGGCGGCTCCTGCCATCGCGTCCCCTTGATCAGCGAGAGGCCGAGCGCCCGTTCCCGGGTCAGCAGCGCCCGGACCTGGCGGTCCCGGGCCAGCGCCTCACGTACGCCACGCCAGCCCCACCGCCGGGCCGCGTGCCACACCGTCGCGCCGAGGTGCCGCAGCGACAGCAGGTCGGCCAGGCCACGGCCCCCCCCGCTCCGCGGCCCCGCCGCATCCGCCCAGTCCTCCACGTGCAGGTCCACCACGCCCGCCTCGCGCAGCAGCTGTTTCCACTCCACCAGCACCAGGGGCCGCAGCCCGAGGTGCTCCGCCACCGCCTCCCGCCGCTCCGGCGTGACGTTCCCCGTCCACACGAGCTGGATCAGCACCACGGACCCCAGCGGCCGGGTCACGCGCACCAGCTCACGCACCGCAGCCTGCACGTCCCCCGCCGCCGCCAGGCCGATCTCGCCGATCGCCACGTCGAACACCGCGTCCTGGTACGGCAGGTCCTCCAGCGGCGCGGCCTCGTAGTGCAGGCGCGACGCCAGCCCCGCCTCCTTCGCCCGCTCCACCGCCCGCTCCACCAGCTCCGCGTCCGGGTCCACACCCGCGCCCGTCGCTCCCGTGGTTCGCGCGAGGAACTCCGTCGTCACCGCGTGGCCGCACGGCACCACGAGGAACTCGCGCTCCGGCCCGAGCTCCACCAGCCGCGCCACGTGCCGGTACAGCTCCTCCCCCCCGGGCGGAAGCACGCCGCGCGGACCGAGCCGCGCCAATCCCAGCAGCGAGGGACCCTGCTCACGTGAGAGCATGGCGCGGAATGTAGGCGCGGTTCGCCGCACCGGTCAATCCGCGGCCGCGGACGGCGAAACGGTAGAAAAAACGAAAACCGCGCCCGATCCGCCGGACGCGGTCCACCGCCTGCGCGCGGCGGGGCCGGTCGCCCGCCCCGCCGCCGTCACACCTGCTCGATCGTGTAGCAGACCCGCCACTTGCTCATGTTCTCCGGGTCCTCTGGCCGGACCTGGGTCTCGTCCCCCGGGCCGTACCAGCCCACCCACGACGAGGCCGGACCCGTGAACTCGCGGCGGTAATGGTCCAGTCGGTCGTTGGCACTGAGGGTGTCGAGCTCCTCCCCCGTGAACTCCACCACGAGACCCTCCGCGCCGGGCTGCCCCTCGAACACCACCTCGTCCAGCGTCACACGGTTCCAGCCCGGGCGGTCCGAAATCTCGAGGTGCCCCTCCTTCGGGAGCGTCGTCTCCGAGAGCACGCGCCCGTCCGGCGTCGAGACGCGCGCCTTGAAGCGGAACTCGCCGCGCTCCTTGTAGAAGGGCTCCAGCTTGTCCAGGATCTGGATCCACTTGAGGGTGATCTTGACGCGATCGCTCCGTTCCATCGCGACGCTCCCTTCCCTGGGAAACGTAGACGTTGCGCCGCAGATCCCCCTCGAACGCGGGAGGCGAGCCACTCGACGGCGCACGTACGGGCTCGGCATTCTAGCGCCCGACCCGGGTCTTGTCCAGAATCCCGCCGCCTCACCCCTCCGGCGGCAGACCGGCCAACGCCCGCAGGACCCGGACGACGCCCGCCCCGAGGCGAGCCGGCACGTACCCGCCCTCCAGGACGGCCACGACCCGGCCGCCGGCCGTCGCCGCCGTGCGCTCGATCACCAGCCGTGTCATCGCGTACAGGTCCTCGGGCTCGAGCAACAACCCGCCCAGCGGATCGCCGGCCAGACAGTCGAACCCCGCCGAGATGAAGACGAAGTCCGGCTCAACCTCGGCCAGCGCCGCCTCGAGCTGCTCCTCGAAGATCCGGCGGTACTCCGCGGCCGGGAGTCCGTACGGGAGCTCCACGTTGCGCGTGGCGCCGATCCCGGCGCCCACGCCGCGCTCCTCCGCCGAGCCCGTGCCCGGGTAGTGCCCGCGCAGGTGCAGCGAGAGCACGTAGACGGTCGGGTCGTTGTAGAAAATGTCCTGCGTGCCGTTGCCGTGGTGCACGTCCCAATCCACGATCAGCACGCGCCCGACGCGCCACTCCGCCTGCACGTGCCGCGCAGCCACGGCCACGTTGTTGAACAGGCAGAAGCCCATGGCGCGGTCCGCCGTCGCGTGATGGCCCGGCGGCCGCGTGAGCGCGAACGCCGTCCGGGCCTCGCCACGGAGCACCAGCTCCGCCGCCGTGATCGCGCAGCCCGCCGCCGCCCGCGCCGCCTCCCACGACGCCGCCGAGACCACCGTGTCCGCGTCCAGGAACACCGCCCCGCCCTCCCGCGCCGCCCGCGCCGCCGCCGCCTCGATCCGGTCGAGGTGCTCCGGCGTGTGCACCCGCAGCAACGCAGAACGGGACGCGGGCTCCGCCTCGCGCTGCAACACCGCCTGGTGCAACGCCGGCGTCTCCTGGTAAAGCGCGTTCACGATGGCCGGAAGCCGACCCTGGTGCTCCGGATGCTTCCAGCCCGTGTCGTGCAACGCACAGGCGGGATGCAGCACCAGCGCCGTCGGCGCGACTCCACGCTCGCTGCGTCCCCCGAGGCTCCGCGGGAGACCGCCGTTCTCCGCGCGCCCTCCGCCCACGCTGCGTGCCTCCCGGAACCGCTCACTGCCCGCCCATCGCCTCCGTCGTCACCGCCCGCGACTTCGCTTCCGCGACCATCCGCGCCACATCGGCGAGCAGCCGCTTCGCATCGTAGATGATGCCGTCCTTGATGGTGTAACGCACGCCCCCCACACGCACGGGGTGGTTCTGGTCGTTCAGCCGCACGTGCCCGGTCCCGTACAACACCTTGAAGTTGTGCAGCGGATTCTCCTCGACGAGCACCAGGTCCGCCAGCATCCCGGGCCGCACCAGCCCGAACTCGATCGGCCGGCCCTTCGGCTCCATCAGCGTTTCAGCGCCGCACAGCGTCGCCGCGCGGACCACCTCCAGCGGATGGAAGCCCGCCTCCTGCAGCAGCTCCAGCTCACGGATGTAGTCGAAGCCGTAGAGCTTGTAGATGAACCCGGAGTCCGAGCCGGTGCACACCCGGCCACCGCGGTTCTTGTACTCGTTGAGGAACGTCATCCAGAGGCGGTAGTTCTCCTTCCACTCGATCTCATCGCGCGTGGTCCAGTCGAACCAGAAGGAGCCGTGGCTCTCGCGGCTCGGCTGGTAGAAGCGCTCCAGCGAGGGCAGTGTGTACGTGTCGTGCCACTCCGCCTCCCGGGCGCGCATCACATCCCGGGCCGCCTCGTAGATGGTGAGCGTGGGATCCAGCACGAGGCCGAGCGCGAGAAGCTCGTCCATCACCGCGTTCCACTTCTCGCTGTACGGCGGCGCCGCCTGCTTCCACAGCCGCCCCGCCTCGCGGAAGCGGTCGTACTCGTTGTTGTAGTTGTAGTCCGCGGGGTAGTCCTGGACGACCCGATCCACGAACAGCGCTTCCGGCAGGCCGTACCAGTGCTCCAGCGACCCGAGCCCGAGGCGCGCCGCGTCCAGCGCGTTCATCCGCGCCACGCCCGTCTGCGCCAGGTGCGCCTGGGTGCCGAGGCCGTGCTTCTTCGCCTCGTCGATCAGCGCCGCCATCACCTCCGGGTCGTGCGAGCTCAGCTTGAAGCCGTCCACGCCCTTGGCCGCCGCCCAGCGCACGTACTCCCGCGCCGCCTCCGGCGTGAGGACCGGGCCGCGGTTCCAGCCGGCGCCGGGCCGCACGTACACGAAGATGCGCGGCGCGACGATCTCGTTCCTCGCGCTGCGCTCCCGCTCCCGCAGCGTCCAGTCCACCCCGTTGCCCGAGCCCGGGTCGCGGATCGTGGTCACGCCGTGCGCCAACCACAGCTTGTAGACGTACTCGGCCGGCGTGCCCTGCGGCACGCCGCCGATGTGCGCGTGCAGGTCCACGAAGCCGGGCAGCACGTACATGCCGTGGGCATCGATCTCCCGCGTCGCGTTCTGCGGCCGGCGCTCGGGCCGGATCGGCAGCCCGGGGTAGCCGACGCTCCGCACCTCCCGGATCCGGTTGCCCTCGATCACGATGTCCACCGGCCCCACCGGCGGAGCGCCCGTGCCGTCGATCACCGTCGCACCGCGGATGATCAGCCGCTCGAACGGGCCCTCGCCCTCGTTCGGGCCGCGCGGAGGCGCCGGCTCGACGCCGCGCCCCTGCGCCCCGGCCGGGCCCGCAGCGAGGACCGTCAGCGCAAGGATCAGTGAAATGGAACGTGCCAGGTGCATCGGGTCCTCCGGGAATGTCGCCTCCGCCCCTCAATCTCGGGCGTGGCGCCGGAGCACGCCAGACGCGGCGCCCCGCCGCCCCCGACGGGACGGCGAGGCCGCCGTGAGATGAATGTGGATCTCTCGAACGGGAGGGCCCAGGGAAAGGGAAGACACGCGGGGGCGCCGACGGGCGCCCCCGCCGTCACGCCACGACCGGCCTGCGCTTCGCCGGCGACTGCGCGGCCGCGAACCGCTCCTGGAGACTCCGCACCTGCGGCTTGCGCGAGCGCAGCGCGATCACCGCCTCGCACGCGGCGGCCGCCGCGGACATCGTCGTGCAGTAGGGGATCTTGTACGCAATGGCCGCGCGCCGCATCGCGTAGTCGTCGTATTGCGAGCGGGCGCCCAGCGGCGTGTTGATCAGCAACTGGACCTCGCCGCTGATCATCAGGTCCACGATGTTCGGCCGACCCTCGCCCACCTTGAACACCCGCTGCGCCGGCACGCCGCGCGCGGCCAGATACCGCTGCGTGCCCTCCGTCGCGAGGATGCGGAAGCCCAACTCGTGGAACCGGCTGGCGATGGGCATCACCGTCGGCTTGTCGCTGTCGTTCACCGTCACGATCACCGTGCCCTCCAGCGGCAACGGCATTCCCGCAGAGATCTCCGCCTTGGCGAACGCCAGCCCGAACGACTCGTCGAACCCCATCACCTCGCCCGTCGAACGCATCTCCGGGCCGAGGATCACATCCACGTCGAACTTGTTGAACGGGAACACCGCCTCTTTCACGGCGATGCCCGGGATCGGGAAGTCCGAGCCCGACCCATCGCCCGTGGGCGTGATGCCCAGTTCGTCCAGCCGCTTCCCCGCCATCACCCGCGCCGCCAGCCGCGCGAACGGCACCCCCGTCGCCTTCGCCACGAACGGCACCGTCCGGGACGCACGAGGGTTCACCTCCAGCACGTAGACCGTGCCGTCCTTGATGGCGAACTGGACGTTGATCAACCCGACGACGCCCAGCTCCTTCGCGAACAGCGTCGTCAGCCGGCGCATCTCCTGGATGTCCGAGTCGCGCAGCAGATACGGCGGCAGCACGCAGGCCGAGTCGCCGGAGTGGACGCCCGCGTCCTCGATGTGCTGCATCACTCCCGCAATCACCACCCGCTCGCCATCGGACAGCGCGTCCACGTCCGCCTCGAACGCGTCCTCGATGAACCGGTCGATCAGCACCGGGTGGTCCGGCGACGCCCGCACCGCCCGCTCGAAATAGTCCAGGAGCGAGGCCTCGTCGTACACGATCTCCATCGCCCGGCCGCCCAGCACGTACGATGGCCGCACCAGCACCGGGAACCCGATCTCGCGCACGACCGCCAGCGCCTCGTCCGCGCTCGTGGCCACGCCGTTCGGCGGCACCGTGGCACCGATCTGGCGACACACCTCCGCGAAGCGATCCCGATCCTCCGCCCGGTCGATCGCGTCCACGCTCGTGCCCAGGATCGGGACGCCCAGCTCCTCCAGCGCCTTCGCCAGCCGCAACGGCGTCTGGCCGCCGAGCTGCACGATCACGCCCACCGGCCGCTCCCGCTCCACGATCTCGATCACGTCCTCGAGCGTGAGCGGCTCGAAGTACAGCTTGTCCGCGACGTCGAAGTCCGTGGACACCGTCTCCGGGTTCGAGTTCACCATGATGGTCTCGAACCCGTCCTCCTTGAGCGCCAGCGCGGCCTGGACACAGCAGTAGTCGAACTCGATCCCCTGCCCGATCCGGTTCGGCCCGCTGCCCAGGATGATCACCTTGGGCCGGTCCGACGGCGGCGCTTCGCTCTCGTCCTCGTACGAGGAGTAGAGGTACGGCGTCGCGGCCGGGAACTCGCCCGCGCACGTGTCCACCATGTGATAGGTCGGCCGCACGCCGAGGGACCAGCGCAGCTCGCGCACCTCCTTCTCCGTCACACCCCGCAGCTTCGCCAGCTGCCGGTCGCTGAAGCCCAGCCGCTTCATGCGCCGGATCTCGTCACGGCCGATGCCCTTCAATCCGAGGCCACCCTCGCCCCCGCCCTCGCCCTCGTCCCGGCCCAGCTTCATCCACCAGCGCTCGGCCTCCACCAGCTCCGCGAGCTGCGCCAGGAACCACGGGTCAATGCCCGTCAGCTCGTGCAGCTCCGAGATGCTGAACCCCTGCTGCAGCGCGCGCTTGAGCTGTGCCGGCCGCTCCGCCGTGGGCCGCCGCAGCGCGTTGCGCAGCGTCTCGGGCGAGTCGTCCGCCAGACCGTCGTCCTGCGGCCGCGCGCCCGTCTCCCAGCCGGCCAGCCCCGTCTCCAGCCCGCGCAGCCCCTTCTGCCACGCCTGCTTGAACGTGCGGCCGATGGCCATGACCTCGCCCACGGCCTTCATCTGCACGCCCAGGGTGGGATCCGCGCCGGGGAACTTCTCGAACGCGAACCGCGGGAACTTCACGACCACGTAGTCCAGCACCGGCTCGAACGACGCCGGCGTGGACTTCGTGATGTCGTTCGGCAGCTCGTCCAGGCGGTAGCCCACGGCGAGCTTCGCGCCGATCCGCGCGATCGGGAACCCCGTCGCCTTCGAGGCCAGCGCCGAGGACCGCGAGACCCGCGGGTTCATCTCGATCACCAGCATCTCGCCGTCCGCGGGGTTCACCGCGAATTGGATGTTGCACCCGCCCGCCGCCACGCCGACCTCGCGGATGATCGCGATCGCCGCGTCCCGCATCCGCTGGTACTCGACGTCGGAGAGCGTCTGCGCCGGCGCCACCGTGATCGAGTCACCCGTGTGCACGCCCATCGGGTCGAAGTTCTCGATCGAGCACACGATGACAACGTTGTCCGCGCTGTCCCGCATGACCTCGAGCTCGAACTCCTTCCACCCGATGACCGAGCGGTCGATCAGCACCTCGCCGATCGGCGACTGCTCCAGCCCCCGCCGGACCGCCTCCTCCAGCTCTTCCCGGTTGTAGGCGATCCCGCCGCCCGTGCCGCCCAGCGTGAACGACGGCCGGATGATCGCCGGGTAGCCGATCTCCTCGACGATCCGCCAGGCGTCCTCGAGCGAGCGGGCGAACCCGCCCGTCGGCACCTTCAGGCCGATGCGACGCATCGCGGCGGCGAACTCCTCCCGGTCCTCCGCCACGCGGATTGCGCGGGCGTCCGCGCCGATCAGCTCGACGCCGTGCTTCTCCAGCACGCCGGCGTCGTGCAGCTCGAGCGCCACGTTCAGCGCCGTCTGCCCGCCCATGGTGGGCAGCAGCGCGTCCGGCTTCTCACGCTCGATGATGCGCTCGACCCACTCGGCGGTGATCGGCTCGATGTAGGTGCGGTCCGCAAGGTCCGGGTCCGTCATGATCGTGGCCGGGTTGCTGTTGACCAGCACCACCCGGTAGCCCTCTTCCTTGAGGGCCCGGACCGCTTGCGTTCCGGAATAGTCGAATTCGCAGGCCTGCCCGATGACGATCGGGCCCGATCCGATGAGGAGGATCGTGTGGAGGTCGTCGCGGCGCGGCACCGCAGGTCACCCTTCCCGGCCCTTGCGGCCTTCGCTGCGGGCCGCTGTGGCCAGAATGACGAGCAACCCGCCCCACACCACGCCCGCGATCAAGGCGAATGTGACGGTGGCGGTGGGCGTCATGCTCTCCCGTAATACGCTCGCTGTGGTTCAGCCCAAGTAAGATGGTGGAGAGCCCCGGCCGCCGCAAGGCGCCGCGGCCGAGCTCTCCACCGGCCCTCCCCGGCCGCCGGCGCCCGCCGGTTCAACGCACAGGCACCGCCGCCCGCCGCCCGAGCCCGTCCAGGGACGGCGGCAGGCCACGCATGGTCGCGGCCGACGGGACCGGCGCCGAGAGCTTGAACGGCCCGGCCGACGAGGCGGGCGCCGCCGTGATCCGGAGGCGGTAGGTCGTCGCCTGGCCGTCGAACTCGTCCACCACCACCGTGTAGCGCCCCGGCTCGACCGTCACTTCAAGGAACTCCACCGGCCCCGGCGAGGTGCTCGCGGCCACGATCTCGACGTTCTGCAAGAAGAGGCTCGTCGAGTCCCCACGGATCAGCCGCAGGTCCGGGTTGGCCCCCGCACCCTCCAGCTCCACCGTGAGCGTCGTCGGCTCGGAGACGTCGAAGACATAGTTGTCCACCGAGTACGGATTCTCGAGGGCCAGGTCCGAACGGTCGAACGGCAGGCTGATCGGCGCCGCAGCGGCCTCGCTCGGCGTGTCGTTCGGCTCGAACTCGTCCGGCTCGATGTCGAACTGCGCCGTCCTCGTGATGGTGAGGCCGTAGGGCCGACGCACGGACTCGCCGCCTTGCAGGGAGACACCATAGACCTGCACGAAGTACAGCCCCGGCGGCAGGTTCGGGTGCGAGTACACCACGCTGTCCACGTACGCGAGGTCGACGAAGTTTGCCGCGATGATGTGCCCGCCGACGCTCACCGGCCCCGGCTCCGCGCGGACGAAGAACGCCGCAATGACGTCGGTCCCGTTCCTCGCGCCGCGGTCCACCAGATAGATCGAGATCGGCGAGGGGCTCTGGAGCTCGAAGCCGATGTTGTCCCTGTCATCGCGCGCGGCCACCAGCGACGGGTTCTGGTACGGGACCGGGACGAGGTAGATGCACGTCGGGGCCCCGCAGTCCGCGCCCTCGAAGATGTCGTCGTTCGCCGTGATCTCGAACCGCCGGCTGGTCAGGAGCGAGTCCGTCGCGGTTCCCAACCAGAGGGGGCCGGTCCCCGCCTCCGCCGGCACCCACACCTCGACGGCGGTCTCGGAGGCGCTCCGGATGAACGCGGGCACCCGGCCGTTGCCGGCCGCGGCGGTGAACTCCACCCGCGAAACGCCGGGCGGGAGGCCCGCCCCCTGGATGCGCATGATCGAGCCGTAGCGGCCCGAGTCCGGCACGAAGCCGGTGACCGGCGTGACGTGCACGCGCGCCTTCCCCGTCACGCCGTTCCACGCCTCTGCCTCCACTTCCGCGACGCCGGGCGACACGCCCTGCACGCGGCCCGTCGGCTCCACCGTGAGGATCGAGGAGCTGCTCCGCCACGTCAGCTCGACGTCCGGGATCGCCGTGCCGTTGGCGCTCCGCGCCGTGGCGCGCAAGGTCAGCGTGTCCCCCATGTCCACCCACGCGGTCTCCGGCGTAATGTCGATCCGCGCCACGGGGACACCCACCACCGAGACCGAGACGCGGCCGGCCGGCCCCACCACGCCGAGCGGTTCGGCCACGATCTCCGCCTGGCCCACCTCCACGCCCTGGACCAGCCCGTTCGCGTTCACGGTGGCGATGGTCGGCGCCTCGGACCGCCACTGGAACTGGACGTCCGGCACCTCGGCGCCGCCCCGGAAGGCGCGCGCCCGGAGCTGGACCGTCGCGCCGCGCTGGACCTCGATGTCGGTCTCGCCGGCGACCGTCGTGACGCGGACCTCGTCGATCCGCGCCGGGCCGGACGAATCGTCATCGCCACAGGCAAGGAGCAGGAGCAGGAGAGCAGCGGACGCGAAGCCGATGCGCGCGTGCATGGTGGGCCTCCACGGCAAGGATGACGATCCTGGTTGCGAGGGCGCGCCAGGACCACTGCAAGGCCGGTGCCCTGCGCGGGCCGGCGCGCGCCCCCGACGATGGAACGCGCGGCCGCCAGACTGGTGACGGCCGCGCCGCTGTTCTCCTTCCGGGCTGCCGCGGCGCCAGGCCGCGGCGCGCTCACGACGGACCGGGCCTCAGCTCCCCGACGCGCCCGCCCCGCTCGTGTCCGGCGGCGGAATGTCCACCACCTCCGGGAGCTGCGGCTTCGCGTACTCCGCCATCGGCGTCGTCGGTTCGCTCTTGATCCGGAGTCCCGGGTCCTCCAGCGGCGCCTTGGTGTAGCCGCGCCGGTCCGTCGTCGGTGCATCACCACAGGCAGCGACGAACAGCGCCGCCGCCAAGATCGTCATGGCTTTCGTCGCCTTCACCCGCCGCATCATCGCTCCTCGCACGTTTCCGTTCAGAGCCGTTCGACGGGCCGGTAATATGGGGCCGCGGTGCCCGGAGCGCCATGCCCGCCGCGCCGCGCCGTCCCCGACCGCCGGCCGCGCGCCTCACCCGCCCTTCGCGCTCACCTGCGCGGCCGTGAGCCCCAGCTCCTCCGCGATCTCTCGCATCGCCGCGATCACGTTGGCGATGTGCTGGTCCAGGTCGATGCCCAGCAGCTCGGGGCCGCGCTGGACGTCTTCGCGGCTCACTCCGCGGGCGAACGTCGGATCCTTCAACTTCTTCTTCACCGACTTGGGAGTGAGGTCCTCGATCCCGTTCGGCCGCACCAGCGCGACGGCGGTGATCATGCCGGCCAGCTCGTCGCACGCCGCCAGCGCGCGGTCCAGCGGCGTCTCCGGCTGCACTCCGGTGAAGTCCGGACGGTGGGCGAGGATCGCATGCAGCACCTCTTCCGGGTAGCCCCGCTTCCGCAGCTCCTCGACGGCCTTGAGCGGGTGCTCATCCGGGTACTTCTCCCAGTCCAGGTCATGGAGCAGCCCCGCGAGCCCCCACAGCTCTTCATCCTCGCCGAAGGAGCGCGCATACCACCGCACCGCCGCCTCCACCGCCTTCATGTGCCCCCGGAGTCCGGGGTTCTCGACCCACTCCTCGAGCAACTGGAGCGCTTCCTCACGCGTCGGCACGATTCATCCTCCCGCCGGCTCCCGCCGGCACGTTCGCCTGGTCGCCCGTCTTCCGACCGGGATAGATCACCGTCTTGATCCCCTCCGCCTTGCCCCGCGCCCGCTCCAACGCCTCGGCCACGTCCTCCAACCCGCCGCGGTGCGTGATCAGGGACGCGACCTCCACCTCGCCAGACTCGATGAGCCGCAGCGCCTCCCGCGTCTCGTCCGGCCCGCACGAGTAGCTCTGCGTCAGCGTGACCTCCCGGAAATAGAGCGGCGAGAGGTCCACCTCGAGGTACTCCTCCGGCGACAGCGGCGTGAAGCAGACGACCCGACCGCCCGGCGCTGCCGCGGCGAGTCCCGCCCGGATCGCGCCCGCATCGCCGGGGCACACGATGACGACGTCGGCACCTCGGCCGTGCGTGGCCGCGCGCACCGCGGACGTCACGTCCTCCACCCCCGGGTCGTACACCTCGTCGGCACCGCGCCGCAGCGCGAGCTCGCGCCGATCGGCGACGAAGTCGCTGCCCAGCACCGGGCCCGCGCCGTACGCCCGCGCCGCGCTCAGCATGAGCAGCCCCATGGCGCCCAGGCCGATGACCAGCACCGCATCCCCTGGCTCCAGCCGCCCCTGCCGCCGAACCGCGCGGATGCACGTGGCCAGAGGCTCGATGAACACCGCCTGGTCGAAGCTCACCGTGTCCGGCAGCACAAGCGTGTCCCGCTCGAGGTTGAGCGCCGGCACGCGCACGTACTCCGCGAACGCGCCCGGGTCCAACGAGCTCGCGCGCCACGTCGGGCAGCTCGACCACAGCCCCCGCCGGCACTCCGCACACTCCAGACAGGGCGCGTGATGATGGACGAAGACCCGGTCGCCCACGCGAACGGACGCCACGCCGTCCCCCACCGCCACCACCACCCCTGCCGGCTCGTGGCCCAGCACCGCGGGCGCCTTGCGCTCGACGTACCAGACCAGCGCGTCCGTGCCGCAGACGCCGCACGCCTCGATCCGCACCAGCGCCTCGCCCCGCCCCGGCCGGGGCACGGGCACCTCCTCGACGCGCACGTCGCCCCAACGGTACAGCCGTGCGACGCGCATGCGCTCCGGGATCCGCTCTGCCGTTTCCACGGCGCCTACGGCTCCACCGCCACTTTGATGGCGTCGCGCGAGGCCGCCAGCTCCAGCGCCTCGCCGAGCGCGCCCAGACGACGACGATGGGTGATCAGCGGCGCGACCCGCACGGCGCCGCCGGAGAGCAGCTCCAGCGCGCGCCGCACGTCCGCGCGCCCGTAATGGAACGCGCCCTTCAGGTCCACCTCACGATAGTGCACGGCGTACGTGTCAAAGCTCGCGCGCGTGCCCGCCGCACACCCGCCGTATAACAGGACCTCCGCCCCCGGTGCCCGCCAGCGACGCCGTCGCCTCCCACGTCTCCGGCCGGCCCACGCACTCGATCGCCACGTCCGCGCCCTGGCCGCCGGTCCATTCGTTCACCGCCTCCTCGAGCGGCGTCGAGGTGACAGCCAGCACCGCATCCGCGCCCAACGCCCGCGCCACCGCGAGCCGACCTGCATGCTTGCCAGCCACGAGCACACGGCCCGCGCCGCGCAGCTTCGCGAGCTGGAGCATGAGCAGCGCAATGGCGCCGTCGCCCACGATCACCACGGTCTCCGCGCGGTCCAGCGCCACCCGGTCCGCGCCGTGCACCACGCACGCGAGCGGCTCCAGCGCGGCCGCGACCTCGGGCGCCATGCCGGCCGGCCGCGGGAAGACGTTCACCGCCACGATGTGCGCCGGCACGCGCACGTACTCCGCGAAGGCGCCCAGCAGCATGCGGCCAACGGCATCCGGGCAGAGACTCTCGCGGCCGCGCCGGCACAGCCGGCACGCGCCGCACGGCGCCGTCGGCACCAGCGCCACCGCATCGCCCTCGCGGAACGCGCGCACGCCCGCGCCAACCGCCGCGACCACGCCCGAGAACTCGTGGCCCAGGGGCGAGGGCAGCGGGAACTTCGGGTGACCGCGCTGGAACGTCTTCACGTCCGTCCCGCACGTCAGCGCAGCCTCGACCCGCACGACCAGCTCGCCCGGCCCGGGGTCCGGCACCGGCGCCTCGCGCAGCTCGAGCGCGCCCGGCCGGTGCAGCACGGCGGCGAGCATCAGGCGCGGCCGGGGGGCCGCGCGGCCGCGAGATCGCGCTCCACGCGCATCCCGAGTCGACTCCGGCGAAGGTTCCCTGCGTCCGCTGCCCGACGGTAGCGGCCGGAGCGCGGCGGCGTCAATGGCGGACGGGCGGGTCGGGCGCCGCGGCCCGCGGAGGCCCGACCGTATGCCGCGTGACGGCGGCGCCAGGGATGCCGAGCTCGCGGTGCCGGTTGCGATGGAGCCGAACATCTCTATCATCCATGCTCACTGAGTCGCGGGCGCGCCGATGTGGGCGGGGCATGGGAAGATCGCGGTCCGCACGGATGGGGGCTTCGTCGACGGGCTCCCCCTGGCCGGCGCGCCGAACCGGGATCGCGGCCGGGCGCGAAGAGCGTCTGCGGCCTCCGGCAGGAAGGGATGCTGCGGCGCTGCCGGCGTGCAGAGCGAGTGCATCGATGAGGAGCCGTCTCGTGGAGTTTCGCCGCCGGGGCGGGCGGTCATCCACCCGGCCCGTTGCGCCCGCGGCGCAACGCGGTGGGCGTCGCGTGCGCGCATGGTTCGCGCGGCTGCTCGCGGCGGCCGTCTTCGGTCTGGCCGGCACGGCGCTGCCCGCGCATGCGCAGGGCCCCTCGCCGTTCGTCGCGGGAGACCACTGGGTCCAGCACGCCCTCCGCCGGCTGAACGGGCTGGGGCTGCTCGAGCAGGGTCACGACCCGGGTACCCGGTCCATCACGGAGCACCGGGCGGCCCGCATGCTCCGCGACGCGCTGCTCGCCGCCGCCGGCACCCCCTACGAAGACCTCGCGCGCGCGTACCTCGACCGGTTCATCGAGGAGGTCGGCGGCGGGTGGGACCGGCCGGCCGGACAGGACCCGACCGTCGCGCTGGCCGGCGCGCTGGGGCTGGGCTTCGCCGCCGAGAACGGGGGCATCAGGGCGGGCTCGGGCTACTGGAACGGCGGCGACTGGAGCGGTCCGACGGCGATCCCGTCGAGCGACGACGTCGTCTCCACCATCGATGTCCGGGCATACGCCGGCCGGTACGCGGCGGGCCGCATCGCCTTCGCCGCCTGGCCGGACAGCGCAGCGCTCGGCGACGCCTACGCGCTGCTCGCGGCCGGCAAGGTCGGCGCCTGGCTGGGCCGGCGCGCGATCGGTTTCGGCGTCGCGGCCGGCGGCGGGATCGTCCTCTCCGGCGGGCACGCGTTCACCGGCGGCGGCCTGGGGTTGCTGGAAGGCGTGACGCTGCCGGGTGTGCTCCGCCACATCGGCCTGGTGCGGGTCGAGACCTTCCTCTCGACGGTGCACGAGAACGGCGCGGTCGTCGAACCGTGGTTCTGGGCCGGCCGGCTGTCCATCCAGCCGCATCGGCGGCTGGTCGTGGGCGTGAACCGCGCGGCCATGTTCGGCGGTGACGGGAACACCCCACTGGAGTTGCGGGACCTGCTGTACGTGATGATCGGCAAGCACGCCGGCGAGGGCAGCGAGGTGGACAACCAGATCGCGGCGGTGGACGTGTGGTATCGCGTGCCGGTCCGCTTCGCGCCCATTGCCGTCCATGCGGAGTGGGGGTTCGAGGACAGCGCCGGTGCCTGGAAGGACGTGCCGGGCATCGTCGCCGGCGCCGAGGTCGCGAGCGTGCCGGGACTACCGTGGCTCTCGCTCGGCATCGAGCGGGCGTCCTTTGCGCCCCACTGCTGCGGCAACCCGATCTGGTACCGGCACTGGCGGTTCCTCGACGGCTGGGCGGATGACGGCCGCCCGCTCGGCCACCTGCTGGGCGGGCACGGCACCGAGTGGCGGCTCACGGCCGGGCTCGATCCGTGGGGCGCGCGGCTCCGGCTCCGCCTCGAGGCGTTCACCCGGGACCGGGGCGAGGAGAACCTGTTCGCGCCCGACCGGGCCGGCGAGAGCCGCGGCGGTGTCCTGCACGCGCTGGTGCGTGCGGGGCCGCGCATCGAATTGGAGCTGCGAGCGCTTCACGAGCGAGGCGAGGCCGGCTGGCGCGAGTCGCGGATCGACGCCTCCGGGCGGTGGCTGCTGCCGTGAGCGGAGCTCGCCGGAAGCGGATCGCAACATGCGGATGCGAGCCATGGGCGCGCGGCGAGATCCTCACCGCATCGCCCGCGCGAGCCGAGCGACGCGCGCCCACAACCCGGCGCGCCGGAGCCGCACCGGCGCGACCGGTATCGGCGGCTCGCCCTCGAGGATCCGCGCCGGGTTGACCTCCGCGAGGAGGCGCGCCTGCTCGGCCGCGCCCTGCTCGTCGAGGAAGGCGACGAGCTCCGCCAAGTGCACGCGTCCCCGGGCGTGGTAGTCGCTGGCGACGCAGTCCACCCAGCCGCGCTCCAGCAGCGTGGCCGCCCGGCGCCGGGCCTCCTCGCCGTAGCGGCCGAGCAGCGAGCCCGCGTTGACCTGGAGCACCGCACCCGCCTCGCGCCACGCGCGCGCGATCGCCAGTGCGGAGTCAACCCCCTCGTAGCGCTCCGGGTGCGCCAGCACGGGCGTCCACCCGGCCGCGCGCAGCCTGGCCAGCACGTCCTGCGAGTTCGGCGGCACCGTCATGTACGGGAACTCGACCAGCACTGCGGGCCCGCCGCCGAGCCGCAGCCGCCCGTCGGAGACGTCCGGGTCCGGCGTGTCCAGCTCGACCTCCGCCCCGCGGCGCACCGCCAGCCCCTCAACGGGCGGGAGCACCTCCTCCGCCAGCGTGCGCCAGCCCGCGTCCAGCTCCGCCAGTCTCGCCTCGAGCGCGGCGGGCGAGCCCGTGAGCGACGCCTGCACGTGCGGCGTCGCGACGACCGTGCTCACGCCGGCATCCTTCAGCGCGCCGAGCGCCGCACGCGCCTGCTCCACGCTCTGCGCCCCGTCGTCGACGCCCGGGATCACGTGACTGTGCAGGTCCGTCAGCCCCATGGTGCTCCCCCTCGGCCGCGCGCCTCACACGAACCGGTCCGACCCGTCCCTGCGCGACACGGCCCGCATCCTATAATCTCGACAACGGCACCAATCTCGACAACGGTACGCCATTTGACCACCCGGCCCCACGCGTCGGCTCGACACGCCGTTCGGGGCCTTGTGATCGCGCCGTCGGCCTTCTAGTTTTCATCTTGGCGTACCGTCGAGCGCGGACCCGGTACCAGCCACGTTCGTGTGATTCCCAGGAACGCGAACAAGCGTCGATGTCGCGACTGAGTTGGATCCTGGCCGTAGCCATCCTCCTGGCCGGCGCCGATGCCGTCGCCGCGCAGGACACGACCACGCCCCCCCACCGCGATCTCGCCGCGGATCAGGTCCTGCGGCCAGGCGACGTCGTGCGCCTGCGGATCTGGCGCGAGCCCGACCTCTCGGGCGACTACCCGGTCGACGAGCAGGGCGTCGTCGTCTTCCCGCTCATCGGCCCCCGGACCGTCACGGACATCTCGCCCGACTCGCTGAAGCGTGACCTCATCGAGGCCTACGCCGTTTACCTGCGCCACCCTTCCATTGACGTCGTGCTGCTGCGCCGGGTCAACGTGCTCGGCGCCGTGGCCAGGCCCGGCCTCTACTCGGTCGATCCGACCATGATGGTAGCCGACGTCATCGCCCTGGCCGGCGGCACCACCCCGATCGGCAACCCCGACGAGATCCAGCTCGTCCGCGACGGCCGCACGATCACAACTCGGCTCAGCCAGCGCGCTCGACTGGCCGAGCTCTCGATCCGCTCCGGCGATCAGTTCTACGTGCCCGAGCGGAGTTGGATCGCGCGCAACTCGAACATCGTGGCCGCCGCGATCACCGCCACGGTCAGCCTGATCATCGCGCTCGCGCTGTGACCGACCCGCCGGGCGCCGTGGCCCCAACCTGAAGCAGGAACGTCGCCGCCGAGAAAAACGATGGATCGTCATCCGCCACAGCCGCAGGCGCTCGCCGCCGAGGACGAGATCGATCTGCGCGAAATCTGGAACCTGCTGGCCCGCAACCGCTGGCTCATCGCCGGCTGCATCGCCGCCGTCGTCGCGCTGGCGAGCGCATACACGGTGCTCAGCACGCCCGTCTACGAGGCCGCGACCTCGATCCGGATCGACGAGGAGAAGTCCGGCGCGGCCGTGCTGGACATCCTCCAGACGCTCTCCACCGGCAGCGAGGTCCACACCGAGATGGAGGTCCTGCGCAGCCGCACGCTCGCGGAGTCCGTCGTCGAGCAGCTCGGGCTCCAGCTCGTGCTGCGGGAGCCGGACCGCGCGGCCCGCGCCGAGGTCTTCCAGGCGGTGCGCGTGGCACGCGACGCGCCGCCTGCCGAGTACCGCGCCCGGCGCGGGGAGGAGGGACGGTTCCGGGTCGAGAACCGGACCACCGGCCGCGTCGTGGGCGACTTCGCGCCGGGCGACGCCATCCCCCTCGACGGCGCGTTCGTGGTGCTCGCGCCGGGGGCCGCGGCGTACCGCCAGATCCGGTTCGAGGTGGTGCCGTTCCGGAGCGCCGTGGACGCGCTCCGGAGCGCGCTCACCGTCACCCGTCCGAACCGGGACGCGAACGTCGTCATCGTCCGCTACGAGAGCACGGACACCGTGCTCGTCCACGAGGTACCGAACGCGCTCGCCCGCACGTTCATCGAGCGGCGGCAGGAGGTGCAGAAGACCGAGGCGCGGAGCACCGTCCAGTTCCTGCGGGAGCAGATCGACACGATCGCGGGCCAGCTCGTGGCGGCCGAGAACGCCCTCCGCGCCTTCCGCGAGGACCAGCAGGTCGTGAGTCTCGAGGCCGAGGCGAGCGCCCAGGTCAGCCGGCTGGCCGACCTGCAGGCGCAGCGCAACGCCTTGGACGCCGAGCGCGCGGCTCTCGCCAAGCTGCTGGACGACGTGCGCGCCGCCGGCGCCCGCGACCCGGCCGGCCCCTCGCCGTTCCGGCGGCTCGTCGCCTTCCCCTCCCTGCTCCGCAACCAGGCCGCCTCCGAGCTGCTCCGCTCGATCGCGACCGTCGAGAACGAGCGCGCGGAGCTCCTCAAGCGCCGCACCCTCGCGGACCCGGACGTCCAGGTCGTGACCGCGCGGATCCGCGAGCTCGAGGAGCAGCTCCGCTCCATCGCGGTCACGTACCTCGAGGGGCTGACCAACCACGTCGCCTCGCTGGATGCGACGCTCGCCCGCTTCGGCGAGCAGCTCGAGCGCATTCCGGCCAAGGAGGTGCAGTTCGCGCGGCTCCAGCGCCAGACGAAGGTCCTCGAGGAGATCTACCTGCTGCTCCAGACCCGGCTCAAGGAGGCGGAGATCGCGCAGGCCGTCGAGGACCCGAGCGTGCGCGTCGTGGACCCCGCCATCCGGCCGACCGAGCCGATCAAGCCGCGCACGCTGCTGAACCTCGTCCTCGCCCTCGTGCTCGGCGCAATGGTCGGCACCGGCGCAGCGTTCCTGCGCGACTCCATGGACACCACAGTCCACACGCGCGAGGACATCCAGGAGGCCACGGGGGGCGTGCCCGTGCTGGGTCTCATCCCCCGCATCCGGCCGGTCTCGCCCACGGGCAACGGCCGCGGCCGGCCCGCGCCCGTCGTCGCCCGCGGCACGGAGGGACTCGGCGAACGCCTGGTCGCCGGCCGCGACCCGCGCAACCCGGTCTCCGAGGCGTACCGCTCGCTGCGCACGAACATCACGTTCGCGCGCCCGGACCGGCCGCCCAAGGCGCTCGTGTTCACGAGCCCCACGCCAGCGGACGGCAAGACCACCAGCGCCGCGAACCTGGCCGTCACGCTCGCCCAGCAGGGGATGAGAGTCCTCCTCGTCGACGCGGACCTGCGGCGAGGCGTGCTGCACACCGTCTTCGGCACCGGCCGCGAGCCCGGGCTCTCGAACGTCCTGGTGAACGGCGGGGACCCGGGCGAGGCGATCCATCGGATCGACCTCGGCGACAGCGGCACGCTCGACTTCCTGGCCACCGGCACGCTGCCGCCGAACCCCGCCGAGCTGCTGGGCTCGGAGCGCATGCACGCCTTGCTCCAGCGGCTCGAGGAACGCTACGACGCGATCCTCCTCGACGCGCCGCCGCTCAACCTGGTCACCGACGCGGCCGTGCTCGGCACCCACGCCGACGGCGTGCTCATCGTCGCACGCGCGGCAAAGACCCACAAGGGCGCGCTGGCCTACGCCATGGACCAGCTCCGCAACGTGCGCGCACCCGTGCTCGGCGCGGTGCTCAACGACGTGGACTTCAAGCGGGACGGGCGGTACGGCGGCCGGTACGGGTCCTACTGGGGGTACTACCAGTACTATTACGGCGAGAGGGGCGCGTGAGGGGAATGCGGCCCAGGCGGGAGACGGCTGCCGCTCACACCACGCGCACGCGGTACCCGAAGGGCCTCCCGTCGTTCCGCTCGACGCGCATGCGGATCGCCGGCGCCGGCACGGCGACGCCGAACTCCGGGCAGTACCACCCTTGCGGCGGGTCCATCCGGCCCGCGCACCAGTCCACGGCGTCGACGCCGAACGGCTCGATGACGACGACGTCGCCGCCCGCGCGGGCCGCCAGCCCGCCCTCCGTGGGCTCGAGCGTCCAGTCCGGGTGCAAGTGCAGCCAGCTCTCGAGGGCTGCCCCGTCGGCACCATGGACCCGGTCCTCGACGCGCCACTCGCCGCCCGCGCCCTCGATCGTCCGCTCGTGCACGCACCGCCGGTCGAAGTAGGGTATGTACGCACCGCTCACCCGGTAGGCGCCTCGGCCGCGGCCTTCCACGGCACGGCCGTGCCACCCACCTCCCCCGCTCGCCTCCGTGCCCACCGTGGCGCCCAGCACGCGCGCTCGCCTCGCCATCCGGAACGCCCCCCAGATCTCGGACTGCTCGCGCCCCGCGATCACGACCGTGTTGTGCGCGCGCGTGCTGCGCACGTACTCGCGCAGCGGATGGTCCGCGTAGCCGGCCACGCCGGCATCCACGGCGAAGCGGCGGCCCGCGAGGTCCAGCTCGAAGCTCAGCAGGTCGCAGTGCGCGTGTCCCGGCTGGTAGCGCGGCCCGGGCTCGCCACAGTCGACGACGAGCCGCGTACCCGTGGCAGGATCTACGTACGCGTAATAGCCCGCGTCCCGGAGTTCGATCGCACCCGTGGGCGCCGGAACGGCGCGTCCCACGATCGCCCGCGCCATGCCGTCGAGCCAGCCCCGCGAGGGTGCGATGCCGTCCGCGGCGTCGTTAAAGCGATGCAGGGAGCCGTCGGGGCGGGACAGGACGCCGAGCGCCTCCACCATCCGGCCCACCCGCGCCCGCGCGTCCTCCGGCACCGGCTCGCCCACGGCGTCGAGGAGCGCGACCACCTCGAGGAAGTCCGCCAGCGCGATGGCGTGGTACATGGGCGAGCGCTCGTAGTGCACGCCGTCGCGCAGGACTTGCTCGAACAGCTCGCGCCAGAGGAGCCGCAGGCCCCTCCGGAGCCAGCGTTCCGCATCGCGGCCCGAGAAGAACAGGCCCGCGATGACGAGCGCCTTCAGGTTCTTCAGGAGATGGTTCGCGAGGATGTGGAACTCGAGGCGCCGCTCCAGGTACGCCGTCTGGACCGCCACGCTCGCGCCGATCCGCTCCCGGTCGGCAGCGTCCACCCTGTCCCCCAGGAGAAGGAGTGCGTAGATCCAGTTCACGATCCGGAGCGAGACCGGGTACGGCTCCCAGCCGTCGCCCTTTCCCGGCGGGCACGCCGCGATCCACGACGTGGCGAGATCCACGAACCGATCGACGAAGCGCCGCTCCCCGGTCGCGCGCGCGGCCCAGGCGAGGTCCAGGGCGTAGTCGAAGTAGTGGAGGTTGTAGCTCCACAGGTGGCTGACATAGCGCTGGGCCCAGTCGACCTCCCGCAGAATCTCGGTGTGGTTCAGGAAGCGGAAGACGCCCTCCCCGATTTCGTCGGCCCGCCGCACGCGGGCGGCCGGATCTCCGCCGCCCCAATCCGCCACGACCTCGCGGAGGCGGGCCCAGCGAGCCGGATCGATCGAGCCGGCGGGCGTGGGCACGCGGGGGAAACGCTGCTGGATGCGCCGCAGGGGCCGGTACACCCACTGCTCCCAGCGCAGGTGGCGGGCGGTACGCGCGTAGAGGAGCGCGCGAGAGAACCAACCCATCGCCGCCTAGTCGAGGCAGACCGGCACCGGCCGGCCCGTACGGAGGGATTCCTCGATCGCGAACGTGGCCCGGGTCGTGGCGATGATCGAGCGCAGGGGAATGGGAGGCTCCCTTCCTTCCTGGACAGCGGCCAGAAACGCAGCGATCTCCTGGTCGAACCCTTTGTCCTGCGATAGCCTCCGCACCTTCTCCCTCTTGCCGCCCTGGCTGATCACGAGTTCCCGGAAATCATCCAGCACACCGATCCTTCCGCCGCCGAACACCTCGATCCGCTCCTTGGGATACGACCGGTCGCCCGTGGAGAAGTAGTTGATGCTCGCGATCGAGCCGCGGCGCAACCGGAGCGTGATCGTCACCGTGTCGTGCAGCCCGGCGGTCGGGCCGCCCAGCCCGTGCGCGAAGACCTCGACCGGCTCGTCTTCCGTCAGGAACTGGATGAGGTCCACGAAGTGACACACTTCCCCGATGATGCGCCCGCCTCCCTCCTCCGGGTCGTGCACCCAGACGCTGGCGGGGATCGGCCCGGCATTGACCCGGTACTGGATCGCCAGAGGCCCGGCGCCGCTGAACGCCTCTTTCAGCCGCGCGCTGAGGGGCGAGAATCGGCGGTTGAAACCGACCGTGAGCAGACCGCCGGTCTCGGCCTGCGCCTCGAGCACCCCGGCCAGCTGCTCCTCGTTGATGGCCAGCGGCTTCTCGACGAACACCGCCTTGCCCGCGCGCAGCGCGTCCGCCGCAAACCGGGCGTGCGAGCCGTGCCGGGTGGCGATGACGACGGCGGCGACGGACTCATCCTCGAGGAGACGCGCAGCGTCGGTCGTGCAGTACCGGAATCCGAATTTCTCCCCGGTGGACCTGGCGGTCACCCCCCTCGCCGTGCACACCCCGACGAGTTCGGCATCCTTCGCCTTCGCGAAGCGAGGCAGCAGGACCGCCCTGGCGAAGTTCCCGGCGCCGATGAACCCCACCCCTACCCTCCCCGCCCTGGGCGCGGGTGCCCTGAGCTGCACCGTGCGCACCGGGCTGCCCTTCCGCTCCTCCGGATAGGTGAGAACGATGCCCAGGAAGGGTTGCGGATCCTTGCCCGTGACGATCGCGTAGGCCTTCTCCGCTTCCTCGATCGGGAACCGGTGCGTCGTGAGCCGCGACGGCGTGACCTGACCCGTCGCGACCAGACGGAGGAACTCCTGCATGTTGCGGCGCTCGGTCCACCGGACGTACCCGATCGGGTAGTCGTGCCCGCCCTCCTCGTAGGACGGATCGTAGCGCCCGGGGCCGTAAGACCGGGAGAGCCGGAGCTGGAGCTCCTTCTCGTAGTAGACCCTCCGGGGCACGTCCATCTTCACCGCGCCGACCACCGACACCGTTCCCCGATCCCGCGAGATCTCACCGGCGAGCTCGATGGGATCGTTGCTCTCCGTCGCCGCCGTGATCACGACGGCATCCACACCGATCCCTTCCGTGAACGCGGCCACCGCGCCGGCCACGTCCTCCGACCGGAGGACCGCCAGGTCTGCACCCAGGTCCCGCGCCAGCGAGACCTTCGCAGGGTCGAGGTCGATCCCGATCACCCGGCACCCGGTCGCCTTGAGGATCTGGACCGTCAGCTGGCCGAGGAGGCCGAGGCCGATCACCGCCACGTTCTCCCCCAGCCGAACGTCCGCGATGCGCACGCCCTGGAGCGCGATCGCGCCCAGCGTGACGTACGCCGCGTCCTCGAACGAGACCCCATCGGGGATCCGGACCACCAGGTTCTTCGGCACGAAGACCACGTTCGCGTGGGAGGCGTAGCCCATGCCCGCGCACGCGACCCGATCGCCCGGCTGGAACTCAGCGGCGCTCCGCCCCACCTCCTCCACCACCCCGGCGCAGGAGTAGCCGAGCGGGATCGGCTGGTCCAGGCGGCTCAGCACCGCCTGCACGGTGGGGATGAGCCCGTCCTTCTTGACCTTGTCGAGCACCTGCCGAACCAGGTCCGGGCGCTCCTTCGCCTTGCCGATCAGCGACTTGCCGGCGAAGTCGATCGTCATCTTCTCCGTGCCCGCGCTGATCAGCGAGGCAACGTTCCGCACCGTCACGCCGCCGGATCTGCTGGACGGCTCAGGGACCTCGGCGACTTCGAGTTCGCCGCTGCGGACGTGCTGGAGAACTTGTTTCATCGGTGACCGGATGCGAAGGTGCAAACGACTACGCGGTGTCGGGACGACCGCCCGAGGCGACCGGGCGGCCCCGGCCGCACCCGAAAGGCGATCAACTCTCTCCCGATCCGACCGAACTCAGCTTGCCGGACGCGATATCGGAAACCACGAAGCGGAGCTTCCCCGTCCTGGACCGTTCGAGGCGCTCCCAGTACTCGACCCGGATCTCGGTGTCGTCCCCGACGCGCTTGCGTGTCTCTTCGAGAAGACGCCGCTCATCCACCTCGGAATACCCGGGGCGGCGCACGACGCGCAAGGTGATCACCCCCGGCTCGCGCTGATAGATCTGCGCTTCGCGGATGTTGACCATGTCCTTGAAGATGTGGTCCATCCGCCCCAGGCGCGCGCCGTTGCGCAGAATGATGTAATCCTCGTTCCGTCCGTCGATCGCGGCGACCACTCTGCCCGGGCGGCCACAAGCGCACGTGCCGCCGAGTGTGACGATGTCCCCCACCTCGTACCGAAGCAGAGGGGTCGCGGGATTGCTCAGGTTCGTCCCAATCACCCGCTCACCAGCTCCATTGGGGTTTGGAAGGAATTCGACCGCGGCGAAGTCTTCATCCACATGCAGGCATCCGAGCTCACACTCGGAAATGTTGGCGACCGCCTCCGCCATTCCGTAATGCTGCCTGGGCCGAACCCCAAATGCCTTCTCCAGCAAAGCGACCTGCTGGGGGAGGACGTTCTCGGCGCCCAGCGTGATCCAGCGCACCGAGTACCCCAGGTCCAGGCCTTCGTCAAGGATGTACGCGGCGAGGACGGCCAGGAGCGAAGGGTAGCCGTGGATCCACGGCAGGCGACGGCGACGCAACTCATCGACGTACGCCCGAAGGTTCTCCGGGCTCATGTGGTAGGCGCTGAACATCACCTGGCGAGCCGGGATGTTGTACCGCCAGAAAGGGGGCTTCGAAACCCCAACGGGAACCACCAATCGCCCCCCGAAATAGGCGCACCACGTCCCGGGCTCGATGCCGTGCCAGCGGCGATATCGCCACCAGATCGCCCACTGCTCGCGGAGCGCTCGCCGGGTCGAGGCGAACCTCAACCCCGCCCCCGTCGTTCCGCTCGTGTGGACAATCACCCGATCCCTCGCCGGTACAGCCTGCGAGAGAAGCCGGGAATACTCATCCTGAACCTCCTGCTTGGTGAGGATCGGCAGGTGCCGCAAGTCGTCGAGGGTCCGAATTTCCTCAGGCGCGATCCCGGCGGCGCAGAACCTCTCGCGATAGAAAGGGACCGTATCCACGCAATGCCTGACAAACTCGCGCAGTCGGCGGTCCCGGTATTCCTGGATCTGTTCAGGGGATAGATATGTCCTGCCCTCCGCCTCGGCCAACAGCTGGTAGAACTCACGAGAGTACCTCGTCCTCCCGATTCGCCAGCCCTCCATACTGACCGCGAGGTTCTGGAGAGGAACGGGCAGGCGCAGATAAAGCTTCTCCAGATTAGTCATGGGTAGCTACCAGGGCTCTCTCTGACCGATGCTCGCTGTGTCCCACTCAGCCGAACGAGAGTTCGAAATGACCGGCGGTGACCTCACCGACTAGGACGAAATGCGCTTCTGGACCGGCAGCTCGCCGGGCCCAAGGGTCTCGGCGGCGCCAGCCCATTGAGGCGTCTTAGTGAGATCGGCAAATATCCGTCAGACAATCTCTTTCACCCAACCGTTGCCCTACGAATCACCACCTTCCGCATCACGCGAAGATGCCCATACCCACGCGCCTGGTAGATCCATAGTCTTCGCATGAGAACATGCCGGCAGAGCCCGCGAAAGAACGGGACGATAGCCCTCATCGTGTTCGGAGCCCACCGCCGTCTGCTCGTCCAGCCTATCGCCAGGTGGTCCTATCCAAGAAGGCGGACGAACGGCCGAAGACAGTATTCGTCTGCGGCACGCCACCACGGAGGACGCTGCCACCCGAAATCACGTAGGATCTTCTATGGTCCCGGTTGTTTTCTATTGATCAAAGACCGCACTACGGAACAGATCTTCGTTTGCCACGATTGTATCGCTCGCATCCATACAATCCACACCAAATCGTCGTGCCCGGTCACGCCACCGAGCGTGCTCTGCCTCATCCATGTCGACGAGGCGTTCTAGTACTTCCACAAACGCGCTTCGATCCGTGAGCGGCAGGACCCAGCCCACGCCACGCGCCTCCAAGTCCCTCCACGGCGTGGTGTCGCTCATCACCACCGGGCAGCCGGCACTGAGCGCCTCGAGGACCACATGCCCGAAATTCTCACCGAGGGTCGGGAAGAGGAAGGCGTCGTATTCACTGAAGATCGACCGGACCATCTCGTGCGGCGCCACGCCCTTGTAGCGTACGCGCACATTCGCCGGCATCTCCGCGATGATTTTGCAACACTTCTCCCAATAGATCGGATCCGCTACCGATCCATAGATATCGAATTCGACTTTCCCTCGAATCGATCGCAGGAGATCGAGTGCCCAAAGAAGATTCTTTTTCTCAGTGATTCTCGAGAGGAAGACCGCCCGCAGTCTTCCCGGCTCCTTCCCCTGTCGCCGCAACACCTCCTCGATATCCATCCGATCCGGGATATTCGGTGCGACCTTAATGCGAGCTGTCCGGCCCATCCAATGCCGAATATCCTCAGCCTCAAGATCGCTCGAAGCCTGCCAGAGCACCCCTCGATACAGCCCCATAGCCCGGGCCATCACGATGAACGTCTTCTTCTTCGCCCGTTTGAGCGAAAGCGCTCCTGGCGAGAACTCACCCCGAGGTGCGACGACCACCGGCCGCCGCGGAACCCACCCTAGCCGACGCAAGGCCAACGGGATGATCGTATACCAGAAGGAAAAAAAGCTATTCAGGTAAAGTACGTCGTAATCAACCGAGCGCAATAGGCGCCGAATGGTCCAGATGGAACGTTGGCTGGGCGCCAGGTAATACACCTCCGCCTTGCCGACAGCCTGCCATTCTCCAGGGCGTGCCGAGGGATACGGCGCCACATCACCGGAATCGCGGTCTCCCGCTATGATCTTGAACCGGAATTCGTCGCCCATCCGCTCGACCATGTTCGCCAGAGTACGGATGGGCCCTCCGGCCTTGTAGCCAGGAAGGTAGTATTGATTCAACGCCAGTATCGTCATGCTGCTCTTTCTTGGCCCGTGGTCGTCGGAGCCAAGCAAGGGATTAACTCGCGCCACCTACACCCGATCTATTATGATCGACGCTCACGGCACGGTGGCTATTCTCGCTTGCTCCACGGGTTGACCGACTGAGGCGTAAGTCGAACTCCCGTATGAGTAGACCAACATGGCATGTGCAATAGCGAACATCGGGGTGAGTACCTCACTGTGCACTGCGAACACTATCAGCCATGCAAAGTACTGACCCACCAGAACGGGCGCATCCGGCCGTTCCCGGAACGCACGGGATACTCCCGCGCGAAACAGTGGAACCAAGAGAAAAACAGCCATCAAACCCAATCCAAAAATACCTGAGCTATACAGAATATTCAGGTACAAGTTGAGGAAACTGGATACGACGGGCCATCCCAAGTACTGGCTGAATGCCAAATTGGCGTGCCCCACTCCTTTGCCCAACAGCGGAGGCGGTTCATCGCTCACATATTCGTATACATACGCACGGTTGGTTTCCAACACACCGCCGCCGGAAACAATAGGAGCCACACGGGAGACGACGACATCCACCAAGCCCGTCGAATCGTCCGCGTATCGCACAGCAACCCGATCGAACACGGCCAACCCGAAAAGTACCACGAGGCTGGTTGTAAGGATCAATTTAATGGTACTCTTACGGATTGGACCCATTAGCACCGTTGCCAGCCCGATTCCGAGGAGTGCGCTCAGGATTCCGGTGAGGCTGCCGGTCAGGAGCAGGATGGAAGCAATGGCAGCGGTATAGAGCTTGAAGCTCCTTTCTTGGATTCCCCGAACGCCGAGAAAGAGCGGCACGATCAACCATTCAGCCAAATGGGATGGCTCTCGAAACGTTCCCATCGCCCGATGAAACGCGTAAGTGAAGACAGTGGCCTGCTCGCCCCCTCTCGTCCCCATTCGATTCCTCGGCGGCTCGGGAAGACCAAACACCTGTGCCAGGTAAATGTACGCAGCAGCAAGCGATACAATGAAGCCCAGGACTACCAGGTATCGGCTGACGGCTGCCTCGTGGCCTCGCGAGAGCAACCAGTACACGACCTGAACGGTGCCAGCGAACGAGAGAATCTCGAGGAACCGCAAAGCGACAAACACGGGGTAAGGGGTGGTCGCAAGCGGCGGCATCAAGCTCTCGTAATCCGATACGGAAGCCGTGGCGATGGTCACGACGGCGCTCCAGACGATGTAAGCTATAAGCCACCCGGTACCCGGAGCAGGCCGCACCCTGCTGAATACCAGGAGCCCGAGGGCGAACAAACCGGCATCTCCAATCCAGCTGATTGGGATCGGACCGACGTTATAGGCGGCCAGCGCAGTGGCGAGTATGCATACTGCGAAACCACCGAAGACGAGCGTCGCGAAACTAATGCTCCTTCGTCGCCGGGTACCCGGCCCCATGACGCGCTGACAGCCCCTCTGACCGTTAGGATCCACGGCGAGCATTTCCTGTCTTCGTTCCCTCGTGCGCATCGCTCAGGCCCCGACGTATTGCCGCGCTGTGCCGCTCGGGCCGCTCGACCTGCGTCAGACGTCTCCAGCTTCGCGCGGACCTTGTGCCCTTCCGGACAAACCGTAGAAGGTTATGGAACTGTTTGGGCGGCACAGGCCACTCAAAGCGCCCGAGCTCCTCTATCCAATTGTCAGAAAAACCTGGACACGTTGAGGCAGCTCTCGCACGACCTCAACTGCTGCCCTCCTCCGCCGGCACCACGGATCTCCCCGGCTCTTTTGCGTCGAGGCGTCTCGCCAATATCACTGCGTAGGCCAATTTGGTGACATAACTCACCATTACCGCGCCCGCGGCTCCGTAAATCGAATACCGTGGGACCAAAGCCAAACACCCCACGACCGTTGCAATCGTCATCCCTATCTGAATGGCCATGAATCCGCGGTACGCGTGGGCGGCCATTAGCCCGGCTTCGTACATCATCGCCACGAAAAACAATCCCGACGCAAACGTCAGCCATGCCAGGACACCGCCATAATCACGATATTCTGGACCGTACACGAGAGCGAGGATGACATCGCCAAAAAAAATCGTCAGCAAAGTGCCGGCAACTCCAATGATCGCCGCCCCCAAGACGAGACGGCTCAACGTCTTGCGAAAAGCAACTCGATCGCCGATCCACAGCCTAGCGAGCCGGGGTCGCGCGGACCGGCCCGCCGACCCAACGACCGTCCGCCCGATGAACGTCAGATACAACGCGGAGGCAAAATAGCCCAGCGCTTCCTCCCCGTGGAAATACTGGATCGCATAATGCGGCAGGTGCGCAGTGAAAGACGCAAGTCCGCCACCCACGGCCAGAGGCGCAGCACGAGCCAATAGCTCCTTGGCGACGCCGAGCGTCGTACCCTCCAGCGCACTCCCGCCCCCGAGGGACGCTATCAATCGCAGATCGCGTCCCCAAACGACAGCCGCCATCGCAACACCTTGCGCGGTGAGAGCGATCGGCAAACTGCGCGATACATAGAGGATGATCGCAAACGACGATATGCCGACGATCGCTCTCAACCCCGATGCCCTCGCCATCTCATTCATACGTTCGATTTTTTGATAAAATCCGCTGACTATGTCGGCGAAGGCATCGACACCCTTAACGAGAGCCATTGCGGCTATTACCCACCGAGTGGACGCATCACCATCCACCAAGAGACCGATGATCCATATTGCAATTGTGGCAATCGCCGTAGTGACACATCTCAAAATGAAAAAATCAGAGAACCTGAATTCTCCTTTCGCATCAGTTACCTGGACGTTAGCGAGTTCGAGCATACTCACGGTCATGACGGGCGTGCATATGGCCAACGCCAATGCGTATTGCCCCACGACCGTCGGATCTGTGAGCCTAGCAGTTATAACTAATGCTACCGCATGCGCTGCCTGGGTTAGAGCATTGGCAATAAGAGTCCAAGAAATGTTTTCGCGAAGGCGCAGAGGCGTTATTTCATTCTGCAGCCGTCGCCTCCGATCCACGGCAACTCTCCTTTCTATCTGGCGCGATCGCCTCGACACCAGGAAATCGCTCGTCCCGCTCGGCGTCGAATGGCCCTATTGCACCGAGTGGGATGGATTTATGCGCCGATGGTACACACGGGCCTTTCCCGTCTACGGGCAATCGTAGTTTGCGCCAAGGCGATCCCAAAAACGTAACCTTCCCCAGATCAGGTATCGGCGCGAGAACTGCCGCCCTTCCCTATCGGCCACTCAACGCCGCCCCCGTGAGGTGCAATGACACGTACGAGAAAGCGCGCCACGGACCCACATCCGTCGCGTCCGATACGCTGCTCCTACCGCTCCGACGTCGAGTTTCTCACGTCCGGGAGCAGCGTAAAGCGGAAAAGGAAGAGTCTGCTCCCGTCGCCCGATTGCTACACATCACCGGGTGCCCAATTCCGATCACCTTCACCAGCTCGTCCACCATGCGCCGCGCCAGGACGGGTCGCAAGTGCGCTTTCAGCACGAACTCCCGACCCCTCTCGCCCATCCTCCTGCGCCGATCCAGATCCGCCCGGAGATCCTCGATCGCAGCGACCAGGGCCTCCTCGTGCTCCGGCGGTATCACGCGAGCCCACCACCCGACCGTTCGACCAGCCTTCGCGCGTCTCCCGGCACGCTGCAGATGATCGGCGTTCCGCCGCCGAGGATCTCGAAGACCTTGGACGGCAGGACCTTCCTGAACATTGGCAGGTCGCGGAGCGGAACGATGCACACATCGGCCGCGCGGTAAAGCCCCGCCACGACCTTCCGGGGAACCAGGCCCAGGCAGGTCACGTTCTCCAGCTCCATCTATCGCGTCCGCGCGACGAGCCGCTCCCGCTCCGCACCGTCACCCGAGAAGGGGAAGTGGATGCCCGGATCCCCCTCCTGCACTCGGGCGGCGTCCAGCAAGATGTCGAGTCCGTGGGACATCCCGTGCGTGCCGATGTACGCGACCACGAACTTCCTCTCGAGGCCGTGGCGCGCACGGAGCGCATCCGGCGACTCTGGCTCCTGCTCGAGAAAAGCGGGATCAATGCCGTTCGGAATGTAGACGATCTTCTCCTCCGGAATCCCCACCTCGCGAAGGTGCGCACGGAACCCGTCGGATCGGCCCTGCGCAGAGCCAGGTCCGGATCACCTCGATGCCGTCCACCTCCTCACGCCTGAGCTCCGCGCCACGGTCTCGCGGGCAAATGACCCCGTGCGACCGATTCGGGGAGCCGGTAATCACAATCACCTGGTGGCCGCGTCGGACCCACTCGCGCCCATACTCGAACGTGCGAACCGCCGGAGCGTTCAGCTCCGGCGGGAGATAGTGACAAACGGCGGTGATCCGCATCCCGTCCCTCAGCCTCCCGCATCGCGTCACGTTGCGCGCGCTCGATGACGACCGAGGACCGCCACCCGCGGCACGGCCGATTACGTAGGTGCCGCCCGCGATCGCTGATCCTCCTCAGCGCACGGAATAGCTCCGGCCGGAGCTGCGCTGCGATCAGCCGAAGGTCGGCCAGTACCGGCAACGGGTCGGCGGCCCAGCACCAGCGGTACCCGGCGAGCGCACGCTCGACGCCTCCAACCGCCGCCAGCATTCGTCTCACCCGCTCCCGAATCCGCATTCCGCTCCCACGAATGTCCGCGTCCCAAACCGCGTGCTCGACCGCCGGATGGCAGACGCTGCGGCCCACCATGCGAAACGACCCACCTCGATATGCCGGCCTGGGCCGGGACTAGCAGGAGCAAGAGTTGCGAGCACAGGGCCGATACCCGTGGAGGACCGGCGCAACCGTTCGCGGCGGCCACCCGAGCTCGGGCGGCCCGTGGTGCATGGGCCCGCGGTCGGCCTCGAACAGCAACTCGCCGCGAAGCAGGTGCCGCACGATGGCGAACAGCGTGTCGATCATCACGTTGCCGACGAAGCGGATCCGCTCCTCCGGCATCCCCTCGGCGCGGATGTTCTCATCGGCATCGCGGCTGGGGGTGAGGAGCGGGTCCGAGAGCCGGTCCGTCAGCACCCGGATCACCTCTTCCGGCATGCGCCAGTCGTGGCTCCTCAGTCCGGCCTCCACGTGCGCCAGCCGGCAGTCGATCTCGTACCTCAGCTTGGCGGTGATCAGGGCGCACGCCAGCGTGCAGTTGACGTCGCCCACGACCACCACCCAGTCCGAACGCCTCCGACATCTGCGCATCGCAGGGCTGGCCGGTGTGCACTAGGATCCCCTCGCGCCCGGCCTCGCGGAGCGCGCGCAGGATTGGCGCGACTTTCATGAAATTCGGCCGCGCGCCGGCAACCAGGAGAACCCGCATCAATCGCCCCCTCCAACCGCCACCGCCCGCGCCAGCTCCCGGCCGCTCAACCCGACGATGCGGGCCTGCCCGGCGTAGCCGCGCATGACGCCCCGAGAGTCCACCACCAGACGGGCCCTGTCTGCCACGTGCTGGTAGTCCACACAGCTGTGGTCCGTCACGATCACCACGGCGTCCGCCCAGCGGAGCGCCGTGTCCGTGAGCTCCACGCTCCGGAGCGGGAGGTTCCGGAGCGGCGTGTGTCCGTCGTCCTCGATCACCGGACAGAAGGGGTCGTGATACATAACCTCGGAACCCTTGTCCTGCAGGAGTCGCATGATCTCGATCGCCGGACTCTCGCGCAGATCGTCGATGTCCTTCTTTTAGGCGACGCCGAGGATCAGCACGCGACTCCCCTTGAGCGCCTTGCCATCGTCGTTCAGCGCGTCGGCCACCTTGCGCACCACGAACGCCGGCATCTCTGCGTTGATCTCGCTCGCCACCTCGATCATCCGGGTCCTGTGCGCCAACGTGCGCATCTTCCACGAGAGGTAGTGCGGATCGAGCGGGATGCAATGCCCGCCGATGCCGGGCCCGGGCGTGAACTTCATGAAGCCGAAGGGCTTCGTCGCGGCCGCGTCGATCACGCTCCAGACATCGAGGTTCAGCTTCTCACTGAACCGCACCGGGTTTATCGGAGACCTGGTTATTCGAGAGGCGCCAGCATGGGCCTCTCGTCTCTTGCGCGCCAATAGGCCTCCTCGTACTCGGCCGGTGGCAGCCAGCCGATGGGCTCGAGTAGCCGGTGGTGATTGAACCACCACACCCAGTTGAGTGTGGCGAACTCGACGTCCTCAAAGCCCCGCCAGGGCCCCTGGCGGGCGATCACCTCCGTCTTGAACAGCCCGATGATCGTCTCGGCCAGGGCGTTGTCGTAGCTATCTCCCTTGCTGCCGACCGAGGGCTCGATCCCTGCCTCCGCCAGCCGCTCCGTGTAGCGGATCGACAGATACGGAACCCCACGGTCGCTGTGGTGAATGAGCCGCCCGGCCCTCTCCTCCTGCTCGCGCTCAGAGAGCGCTTGCTCCAAGGCGTCGAGCGCAAGGTCGGTTCCGAGCGAGCTCGAGACGCGCCAGCCCACGATCCGCCGACTGTAGGCGTCGATCACAAACGCCACGTAGACAAAGCCCCGCCACGTGGAAACATAGGTCAGGTCCGAGACCCAGAGCTCGTTGGGACGCCTGGCCCTGAAGTTCCGCTCCACCAGACCGAGCGGCCTCTCGGCTCCCGCCTTTGCAAGCGTCGTCCTCACCTTCCTGCCGCCGCGAACCGCCCCTCTGAGGCCAAGCTCTCTCATAAGGCGCTCGACCGTGCAGCGCGCCACCCGCCTCCCCTCTCGCCCGAGTTGCCGCCAAACCTTGCGCGCACCGTAGACCTCGAAGTTCTCCGTCCAGATGCGCCGAATCTCCCCCCGCAACACCTCGTCACGCCTGGCACGAAGAGATCGAAGCGCCGGATCGCGCTCTCTGGCCTTGTGCGCATAGTAGGTCGATGGAGCGATCGGAAGAATCTCGCAGATCGGCTCGACTCCATACGCCTCCCGGTGCGCATCAATGAAGGCCACCATCACCTCAGTCCGCGGTCGAGCTCCGCCTGGGCGAAAAAAGCCGCAGCCTTCCGAAGAATCTCATTCGCTCGCCTGAGCTCACGATTCTCACGCTCGAGCCCCTTGATCCGCTCAAGCTCCGCCGTCCTCGCGCCCGGCCGCTTGCCCTCATCCCGCTCCGCCTGCCTCACCCAGCGCCGCAGCGTGTCACTCGAGCAACCGATCTTCTCCGCAATCAACTCGATCGCCGCCCACTGCGACGGGTATTCCCCCTCGTGGTCCAGCACCAGCCGAACCGCCCGCTCCCGGATCTCTCGGGAGTACCTCTTTGCCTCGTTCATGACCCCAATCTCTCGAAAATTGCGGCCTCCGGCAAACCCAGGGCGGTTCAACGGCCCATCGTCGCATCCGCCGGATAACGCCTCCTGCTCAGGCACGCCAACTACAAGCCGATAACGACGTCGGTCACAGGCTCCAAACTAGACGGGCCAACCTCAGCGACCCAGACTCTCCACGGCCCTCTTCCCCGCCCTTCCGTCCCATCCCTCGGGGCACCGCTGGCCCGGCTCCGCTCGTCCCTCCGCCACTGCCTCCCGGAAGCTCGTGAACACGCCCTCGGCCGTGAGAGGCCACGGCGCCAGCCGGTTCGTGCCCTCGGTAATGGTGATCGGCCGCTCCGTTTGCTCCCGGAGCGTGACGCACGGCACCCCGAGCGCGGTGGTTTCCTCTTGCAGCCCACCCGAGTCGGTCAGAACGACCGCTGCGCCGTCCACCAGCGAGACCATCTCCCGGTAGCCGAGCGGATCCAGGACCATCAGGCGCTCGAGCTCGGCGACGAGCCCGAACCTCTCCGCGTTCTTGCGGGTGCGCGGGTGGATCGGCAGGACCACCGGCATCTCTTCGGCGACCCGCGCCAGCGCCTGCAGGACGGCGCGGAGCGCTTCGGGATCGTCCACGTTGCTCGGCCGGTGCAGCGTGGCCACGGCGTAGTTCCCACGCTCGAGCCCGAGCCGCCCCGCCACGTCCAGCTCCCGCGCCCTCGGCAATTGCTGGAAGAGCGTGTCGATCATCACGTTGCCGACGAAGACGATCCGCTCCTCCTCGATTCCTTCGGCGATCAGGTTCGGGTGCGCGTCGCGGCTGGGCGTGAGCAGGAGGTCCGAGAGCCGGTCGGTCAGGACGCGGTTGATCTCCTCGGGCATGCGCCAGTCGCGGCTCCGGAGCCCGGCCTCGACGTGGGCGATGCGGCAGCCCGTCTCCTCCCTGAGCTTGCTCGCGACGAGCGCGCAGGCGAGGGTGCTGTTGACGTCGCCGACCACGACGAGCCAGTCGGGACGGGTCTCCAGGAGCACGGGCTCGAAGCGCTCCATGACTCGCGCGGTCTGGACCGCGTGGGAGGCACTGCCCACGCCCAGGTAGAAGTCGGGGGCCGGGAGCTCGAGGTCGCGGAAGAACGCGTCCGACATCTGGGCGTCATAATGCTGGCCGGTGTGCACGAGGATTCCCTCGTGCCCGGCCAGGCGGAGCGCGCGCAGGATCGGTGCGACTTTCATGAAGTTCGGCCGCGCGCCGGCGACCAGCAGAACCCGCATCAGTCGTCCCCTCCAACCGCCACCGGCCTGGCTTGCCCCTGGCCGCTCAGCCCGACGATGCGGGCCTGCCCGGCGTAGCCGCGCATGACGCCCCGGGCATCCACCACCAGGCGGGCCGCGTCTGCGACGTACTGGTAGTCCACGCGGCTGTGATCGGTCACGATCACCACCGCGTCCGCCCAGCGGAGCGCCGTGTCCGTCAGTTCCACGCTCCGGAGCGGGAGGTCCCGGAGGGGCGTGTGTCCGTCGTCCCGGATCACTGGGCAGTGCGGGTCGTGGTACGCCACCTCCGCGCCAAGCTCCTGGAGCATCCGGATGATCTCGAGCGCCGGGCTCTCCCGCAAGTCGTCGATGTCCTTCTTGTAGGCGATGCCGAGGACGAGCACGCGGCTCCCACGGACCGCCCGCCCCTCGTCGTTCAGCGCATCCGCCACCTTGCGAACCACGAACGCCGGCATCTCGGCGTTGATCTCGCTGGCCAGCTCGATCATCCGGGTCTTGTATGCCAGCGTCCGCATCTTCCAGGACAGGTAGTGCGGGTCCAGCGGGATGCAGTGGCCGCCGATCCCCGGGCCGGGCGTGAACTTCATGAACCCGAAGGGCTTGGTCGCCGCCGCGTCGATCACCTCCCACACGTCGACGCCGAGTCGATCGCAGACCTGCGCGAGCTCGTTGGCCAGCGCGATGTTGATCATCCGGAAGGTGTTCTCGTACACCTTGGTGAGTTCGGCCGCCTCCGCGCTCGTGACCGGGACGATCGTGTCGAACACGCGGCGGTAGAAGGCGAGCCCGACCTCGGCGCAGGCGGGCGTGATCCCGCCGAGCACCTTGGGCGTGTTCCGGGTGTGCCAGGTCGGGTTTCCGGGGTCCACGCGCTCGGGCGAGTAGCAGAGGAAGAAATCCTCGCCGACCCGGAGCCCGCTCTTCTCCAGGAGGGGCAAGAGCACCTCGCGCGTGGTGCCCGGGTACGTCGTGCTCTCCAGGATCACGAGCTGGCCGGGCCGGAGCGTGCGGGCGATGGCCCGGCCCGCTGCCAGCACGTACGAGAGGTCCGGGTCCTTGATCTTGTTGAGCGGCGTCGGCACGCAGATCGAGATCGCATCGCACTCCGCCAGCCGCGCCATGTCCCTGGTGGCGGCGAGGAGTCCCTCGCCCACGAGTGCCCGGAGCACGTCCCCGGGGACATCCTGGACGTGGCTCCGGCCGGCGTTCACCCCCTCGACCACCCGCTCGTTCACGTCGAAGCCGAGCGTGCGGTAGCCGCTGCGCGCCAGCTCGACGGCGAGCGGCAACCCCACGTAGCCGAGCCCGACCACCCCGGCCACGGCCGTCCGGTCCGACAGCCGCTTGACCACCTCCGCTCTCGAGACGCTCATACCGTTTCCATTCCCGTGATCGCGTGATGCCGGGCGCCGCGGGCGCGGAGCCCGGCCGGCCCCTCGAACCATCCCCCTGGCCCCCCGCGGACCGCTGCGGCGAGCACTTCCGCCATCCGCCGGGCCAGCTCGGGGCGNAGGTGCTCGCGCAGGACGAACTCGCGCCCGGCGCGCCCCATGGCGCGCAGCCGCCCGGGATCCGCGCGCAGGGCGCGGATCGCCGCCGCGAGCGCGGCCGCATCCTCGGGCGGGATGACCACCCCGCCGCCCGACCGCTCGACCAGCGCCCCGGCCTCGCCCGGCACGCTGCAGATGATCGGCACGCCGAAGCCCAGGATCTCGAAGATCTTGGACGGCAGGACCTTGCGGAACATCGGCAGATTCCGTAGCGGGACGATGCACACGTCCGAGGCGCGGTAGAGCCCCACCAGCGCGGCGCGCGGCTGCTGCCCCAGGAAGGTGACGTTGGGCAGGCCCATCGCGGCCGCGCGCCGCTCCAGCGCCTCGCGCTCTGCGCCGTCCCCCGCGAACAGGAAGTGCACGTCCGGCTCGCCACGCAGCGCGTCCGCCGCCTCGAGCAACGTCCCCAAGCCGTGCGCCATGCCGTGCGTACCGAGGTACGAGACCACGAACTTCCCCTCGAGCCCGTGCCTGGCCCGCACCGCCTCCCGGTCCTCCGCCGGTTGATCCAGGAACGACGGGTCGATCCCGTTGGGCACGTATGCAATGCGCTCATCGGGGACGCCGGCCTCGTGCAGGTGCGCACGGAACCCCTCCGAGACGATCACCACGCGCGCCGCGCTCCGGTACAGGTGGCGCTGGAGCGCGAGGAGCGGCCGGAGCAGCAGGCGGCTCCGCAGCGCCCCCAGCTCCACCGCGGACTCCGGCCAGATGTCCCTCAGCTCGAAGACGAACGGCACGCCGTGCATCCGGCTGAGCAGGTACGCCGAGACCGCGGCGAAGAACTGGGGCGAGGTCCCCACCACCACATCGGGCCGGGGGCCGTAGATCCGGCCGAGCACGACGGACGAGCCGAAGAACGACAGGAAGCTCAACACCCGCCGACCGAACCCGCGGTTCGGCGCGGCGTAGAGCCACGTCCGGATCACCTCGATCCCCTCGATCGTCTCCCGGCGCAGCCACTCGCCCCGGTAGCCCGGGTGGATGATGCCGTTCGGGTGGTTCGGGAAGCCGGTGATCACGGTCACCCGGTGGCCGCGCCGGACCCACTCGCGTGCATGCTCGAACGTGCGAACCGCCGGAGCGTTCGACTCCGGCGGGAAGTACTGACACACCACCGTGATCTGCATCCTGACCCTTCGAGTCGCTCCTGGTCCTGCTCACGCGATCAAGGCAGCCGCGCCGGATCGCCACCCGCCACCGCCATCGCCACGCGGGGCGCTGGCGACAACGCAGGCACGGCTCCCTGATCGCCGATCCTGCCCAACGCGCGCACCAGGGCCGGCTGGAGCTGCGTCGCGATCAGCCGGACATCCGCCAGCGGATGCTCGTCCTGGACGCGCTGCCACAGGCAGAGCTGCCCCGCGTCCAGGCCGTCCGCGCCGCGGAACGGAAGACGCAGCTCCCACAGCTCGTCGGATGGCCGATCGGCGGCGGCCCAGGCCCAGCGGTAGCCGGCGTGCGCGCGCTGGACCGCGCGGGCGTCCGCCAGGACCCGCCCCAGGCGCTCGGGCAGCCACAGCTCCGCCCGCACGAACTCGCCGGCCGCCAGCGCATGCTCGAGCGCCGCCACCACCTCCGCGCCGGACCTCGCCCGACCGAGCGCATCCACGGCCTCGCGGATCCGCACGTTGCGCGCGATCACACGGCGCGGGTGCAGCCCGCGGTGCACGAGACGCCGCAGCTCGAGCAGCTCCGGGACGTCCAGACGCTGCACGCCGATCAGGACGACCAGGCCCAGCACCACGAACACCGCCGCCTGCATGTGGCCGCCCGGCCGGACCAGCAGCAGCGACAGCAGCGCGAACAGTGCCGACGCCGCGTAGACGACCAGCGCCACCTTCCGCGGCGAGTGGCCGAGCTCGCGCAGCCGGTGGTGGATGTGCCTGCGGTCCGCTTTGAACAACGGCTCGGCACGCAGGAACCGCCGCACGATCGCGAGGAACGTATCGAGGATCGGCACGCCGAACGAGATGACCGGGATCAACACCGCGAGCGCGGTCGGCGCCTTCTGCGACGTCATCACGCCCAGCGCGCCCAGCATGAAGCCCAGGAACAGGCTGCCGCTGTCGCCCAGGAAGATCGAGGCGGGCGGGAAATTGAAGAACAGGAAGCCCAGCGCCGCGCCGGCCAGCGTGAGCGCGACCGTCGTGCCCCACGGGTCGCCGCCGAGCGCGAGCACGGCTGCCACCGCGAGCGCAGCGAAGATCGCCGAGCCGGCCGCCACGCCGTCGCTGCCGTCGATCAGGTTGAACGCATTGGTAATGCCGACGAGCCAGAAGACGGTCACGCCCAGACTGAGCCATTCCGGAAGCGGTCCGCCGAGCAGGCTCAGCGTGTCGATCCGGATGCCTGACACGTAGGCGGCCACGGCGACGAGCACCTGCCCGGCCAGCTTCACCCGCGCCGGCAACTGGCGCGCGTCATCCCACAGGCCGAGCAGGAACATGCCCGTGCCGCCCGCCATCAGCTTCAATACCAGGCCCGCGCCGCTCGCCTCGGGGTAGCCCGGCAGCCCGCCGGCCGCCCAGGCCACCGAGAGCACGAGCGCCACAGCCGCGTAGACCGCCACCCCGCCGGCGCGCGGCATCGGCCGGTCGTGCACGCGCCGCACGCCGTCGGGCATGTCCACCAGGCCGAGCCGCGGGGCCCAGCCGCGGACCTTGTAGGTTAGCGCGAGCGACAGCAGGAACGCCGTGGCGAACGAGATCAGTGGTGTGGCCATGATACGTCGCCGGCTACCGTCGTCGGGTCGGCACGGTGTCCGCGCCCAGCGTGGCCGGACACCGGAACTATCACATCACCCACTGACATTCGAGACTCGTCCTCCGGCCGGCGCCCCCGCGGGACTGGAAGGTCTTGACGCGGCGGCCGACTTGCACAACGACGCGTTCCGTCCGCGCGGCGCGCGCGCGTCGGTCTACGTTGCTTCTTCCCCACGGTTTCCCCGGTCACTCGCGGTGTGTTGGCGGTCCCCGCCGGTGTTGAGGGGGCGGGTGCTGCGGGCCGGCGGGCTCCCATCGCGTGCGACGCCGCACCGCCAGTATAGACGGTCCGGCGCGCGGCGGCAAGAGGCGCGAGGCGCCGTAACGATCGCCGGCTCCGCTTGCAGCACGCGGCCGAAGACGTAGTATTCCGCGTCACGATGAGTCACGACACCTGCGGCGTGGCCGGGCACATCCCGGACTGCACCGCCACCGAGCATCGCACGGCCCTCCACCCGCGCTCATCCTTGTTTTCCTCGCCGCGCGCCGGCCGCGCGCCACGCCCTGACGCGCTCCTCTTGCTGCTGGCGCTGGTGCCTAGTGCGGTGGCCGCGCAGCCGCAGCCCGGCACCACGCCCGTTGCACCAGCTCACTGGGCGTATGAGGCACTGGACCGCCTTGCCGATGCAGGGCTGCTGCACGGCGAGTGGGCAGTTGGCGCGCGGCCGGCCTCGGAGAACGCGCTGGCCGAAGCAATGCGCGCCGCCGCTGATGTGGCCCGGGCAGCCGGTTCGCGCCTCGCCCCCTTCGCCGCCGCAGCGGCGGAGCGGCTGGCCGAGGAGCTC
>Ga0065723_100096_pt1 | contig 47808 bp, 35 predicted proteins | sample TheenrcuSG05Z960_FD_59110 | JGI IMG/M metagenome (GOLD analysis project Ga0065723, IMG submission 59110) | Thermophilic enrichment culture from UC Davis - Sample SG0.5Z960 | ecosystem: Engineered > Solid waste > Grass > Composting > Bioreactor | place: USA: University of California, Davis
TCCAGTTGCCGCTCCCGGCCGTTGTGCACGAAGCGAATCTTGGCGTAGAACGTGCCGTCGCGCAGCTCGTCGATCACCACGCTGAGCACCTCGGCACCGACGGCCTCGAACAGGTCGCGCAACAGGTCGTGCGTCATCGGACGCGGCGGCTGGATCTTTTCCAATTCCAGGGCAATGGCCTGCGCCTCGAACGCACCGATGATGATGGGCAACCGACGATTTCCCTGGATTTCGCCCAGGACCAGCGCATACGCGCCCCCACTGGTAGGACTGGTCGAAAGCCCGACAATATCAACCTGAATCAATTCCATCGCGCACGCGCAAACGGTTAAACAACCTCTGGATCAGGCCTCCGGCTGCGCGACCTGGCCTTACGGGGTCTCGTCGCCGGCGAGCGCCTTCTTCAACGCGACCATAAAAGCCCGGTTCTCCTCGGCCCGCCCTGCGTTTACCCGCACATACCCGCGCAGCTCGGGGTAGCCGCTCATGTTGCGGATCAGGATCCCGTCTTTCGCCAGACGAGCGAGCAGCACGTCGGGTTCCAGCGGTGTCCGAAAGATTACAAAATTGGCCTGNGAGGGNACCGGCGCGACGTCCGGCAGCGCGGCCAGCTCCCGGTAGAGCCACTGCACGCCGGCCNTGATCTCGGCCACNCGCTGTTGCACCAGATCCAGATGCCGGAGCAGCGTGAGCGCCACCGTTTCGGCCAGCCGATCCACCATGAAGGGAATGCGTGCCTTGTAGAGTTCGCGGACCACGTCCGGGTGGCCCACCAGATAGCCCAGCCGTAACCCGGCCAGCCCGAAGGCTTTCGAGAACGTCCGCAGCAGCAACACGTGCGGATAGCGGTCCAGCAGCGGCCGGGCCCCCACCCCGTCGGCAAACTCCACATAGGCCTCGTCGATCAGCACCAGACCGGGCGCCGCCGCCACCACCGCCTCGACGTCCTCCAGTGCCATAGCCAGCCCGGTCGGATTGTTCGGCGTGGTCAGGACCACCAGCGCCGGCCGGTGCCGGCGCATGGCCTCCAGTAATCCTTCGACATCGAAGTGCAGGTCCGGGCGCGGTGCCACGGCATGGANGCGGCCGCCGTGTAGCCGCACGATCATCTCATAGAGCGAAAACATAGGCCGGGGCAGCACCACGGGCGTCCCCTCCTCGATCACGGCCAGTCCCACCGTGAAGGCCAGCTCGTTCGAGCCGTTGCCCACGACGATGCCCTCCGGGGTCCAGTCCAGGTACTCAGCCAGCGCCCGGCGCAACCGTTCCGGATGTTCGGCCGGATAGCGGTTGAACGGCAGCGCGAAGAACGCCTCCAGCAGCTCGCGCTTGAGCGGCTCGGGCAGATCCCAGGGGTTTTCGTTCTGGTTCAGCTTGACGGGCGCCTCGGGCGGCGTTCCCACCACGTACGGTTTGCCCTGGCGTACAGCAGGCCGGATGGCCGCCAGGGCCTGCTCCAGCGTATCGGCCACAGGTATCATCGCGGTCGGTTTCGTTTCAGGCAGACGAACGCACGGCGGAGTCCGGCGCTTGTTCCGCCAGGCGGGCCAGCCGGACGGCCACCGCCTGGGCGTGCGCGGGCAGCGCCTCGGCCTCGGCGAAGCGCATGATACGCGGACCGGTCCGGCGCAGCCGCTCGGCCGTGTAGGCGATGATCGACTGGCTCCGCACGAAGTCGTCCACACTCAGCGCCGAGGCGTAGCGGGCCGTGCCCCCGGTGGGCAGCACATGGTTGGGTCCGGCGAAGTAGTCGCCCACCGGCTCCGTCGAAAACGGCCCCAGAAAGATGGCCCCTGCATGGCGGATGTGCGGCAACGCCGCCCAGGGGTCCCGCACGATCAGTTCCAGGTGCTCGGGCGCCAGTTCGTTGACCACCGCGTACGCCTCGGTCATCGATGGCGTCACGATGCAGGCGCCGTAGCGTGCCAGCGACGCCTCCAGAATGGTGCGACGGGGCGCTTCGGCCACCATGCGTTGCACGCGCGCCCGGACCGCCTCGGCCAGCAGCGCGTGAGGTGTAACCAGCACGGCCGAAGCCCGCTCGTCGTGCTCGGCCTGCGAGAGCAGGTCGGCCGCCACGAACTCCGGATCGGCCGTGTCGTCGGCCAGCACGACGATCTCACTGGGGCCGGCTACGGCGTCGATGTCCACCCGTCCGAAGACCATTTTCTTGGCCAGCGCTACGTAGGCATTGCCCGGCCCCACGATTTTATCCACCCGCGGGATCGTCTCCGTACCGAAGGCCAGCGCCGCCACCGCCTGTGCCCCGCCCACGGCATACACATGCCGAATGCCCAGAAAGTGGGCGGTGGCCAGCACCAGCGGATGCGGCCACCCGGATGGCCCCGGCGGCGACACCAGATGCAGCTCCGGCACGCCGGCCACCTGGGCCGGTATCGCGTTCATCAGCAGACTGGAGGGGTAGAACGCGCGGCCGCCCGGCACGTAGAGTCCCACCCGCTCCAGCGGCACGATGCGCTGGCCCAGCACCACGCCGTCACCGTCCTCGACGAACCACGACGTGCGCCGCTGGTGCTCATGGAAGCGCCGGATGTTGTCGGCCGCTTCGGCAATGATGGCCTTCAGCTCGGGGTCCATGGCCTCGTACGCGGCCGCCAGCTCCGCTTCCGGCACCCGGAGCGATGGTGGACGCACCCCATCGAATCGCTCGGTCAGCGCCAGCAGCGCGGCGTCACCCTGCTGCTGCACCTGCTGCAGGATCTCCTGCACGGCCCGCTCGATTTCCGGATCGAACGTGCCGCCACGCGCCCAGAGCGCCGCCAGCCGCTCGGCGCGCTGTTCGTAGGGGACTATGGGAAGCAGTTCCATGACACTTTCTTCAACAAGAACCGAAAAACAAAAAGCCGGCGTTGCCGGCTTTTTGCCTTTATATCCTTTCGTATGTTGTTATCTCAATCGGTCGCTTCATCATCCCGCGAATGCCGCGGCGCCAGCGGCAGTTCGGGCAGATCCTTGAAGTCGTAGTCGGGCAGATATTCCTCACGAATATGCTGCACCACTTCGTGAATGGCGGCAATGAACTTGCCGAAATCCTCCTTGTAAAGGAAGATTTTGTGCTTTTCGTAGTGGTGATCGTCGATGCGCTTGCTCTCGGTGATCGTGATGAAGTAGTCGTCACCGGAGCGCGTCGGCTTCACATCGAAGAAGTAGGTGCGCTTACCGGCTGGTACGCGCTTGGAGTACACCTCTTCCCGGTAGTGCCGGTCCTCCCGCGGAGCGCGCCGATCCTGCATGTTGTAGCCGTCCGAATGCGCTCCCTGGTACCCGTAGTCGGTGTGTGGTTCGTAGCTCATGAACGTCCCTTCGCTGCTTCACAGACATACATACTTCCCTGAATTGGCTTTTCCAGTGGTCGGAAAAGCCAATCGGCCTTAAATATGCGAAGAAATCTTTGAAAACTCAATGCCCTGTCTGATTTTTTGTTTATAAGCCTGACGATTCTAAAATTTCTTCGCAGATAGTTGATAAAGGATGCCGCGAATCAGCCGCTCCAGCCGATCGCGCACCTGAAGGCCCACCTGCAGCACCTCTTCGTGCGTGAGCGGGCCTGCATGCAGCCCGGCCGCCATGTTGGTGATCGTGGAGATGCCCAGTACCTTCATGCCCAGCTGGCGCGCCTGCAACACTTCGGGCACCGTGCTCATGCCGACGGCATCGGCCCCCATGCGGCGGTACATGCGGATTTCGGCCTTCGTCTCGTAGCTGGGCCCCAGCGTCCAGAGATAGACCCCTCGCCAGGTCGGAATGCCCAGATGCAGCGCCACGGCTTCGGCCTCCGCCAGCCAGTCCGGATCGTAGGCCCGGCACATATCCGGCGCTCCGCGCATCAACGGCCGCTGATCGACAAGCTGGCCCACCAGCGGATTGCGGAACGCGGCGTTGATGTGATCGACAATGAACATGAGCGTGCCGGGCCGAAAATGGGGATTCAGTCCGCCGGCCGCGTTCGTCACGATCAGGCGTCGGGCGCCCAGCGCGTGCACCAGCCGAACCGGAAGCGTAACGGTCTGCGGCGGGTAGCCCTCGTAGCAGTGCAAGCGTCCCTGGAGTACCACGACGCGGCACTCTTCCAGCCGGCCAAACACCAGCCGTCCGGCGTGTCCCGAGACGGTCGGTGCCGGGTAGCCCGGGATTTCTCGGACCGAGACCTCAACAGCCTCGGTCACCGATTCGGCCAGCGGGCCCAACCCGGAGCCCAGAATCAGCGCCACTTCGGGCGTTTCCCGGAGCTTCGGCCGCAGCCAGTCCAGCGCTCTTTGTAAGTCAGCCAGCATCCCCGTTCTGCTTTACTTCCAGGAGAATGGCCGTCAGGTCGTCGGCCAGCTCGGTCGTACCGGCAAACGCGCGCAACTGCTCCTCCAGCGCCTCCAGGGCCTGTTCCGGTGCGTAGCCACGCTGGCTGCTTTCGACCAACCACTGTTGCAGGCGCTCAAGTCCCCAGCGTTCTTCCGTCGCCCCCGCCATTTCGGTGATGCCGTCCGTGTAGAGCAGCACGCGATCGCCCGTCTCCAGCCGAAGCGTGCAGCTTTCCAGCGCCTCGTCGAACAGCTCGGCGTCGGCCAGGCCGATGCCCATGCCGGACGGACGAAGGCACTGCACCTGTTGCGTGCAGGCCCGATAGTGCAGCACCGGTGGATGGCCGGCCCGCGCCAGCGTGAACGTGCGGGTCGCCGGATCCAGCACCCCGTAGATCATGGTCACGAAAAGACCGCGCGGCGCCTGCTCCCGGAAGAGTCGGTTCAGGTGGCGCAGCACGTCGGCGGGATCGCGCGTCGAGAGGCTGAGTGCCCGCACGTGGCCTTTGATCAAGGTCATGAAGAAGGCCGCCTGAATGCCTTTGCCGCTCACATCGCCCACGACGACAGCCAGTCGCCCGTCCGGCAACGCGAAGACATCGTAATAATCGCCACCCACCTCGTAGGCCGGCCGGCAGAGGGCCGCCATCGCGACGCCCGGGACCTCTGGGAGCGTGTGGGGCAACAGGGAAGCCTGCGCCTGACGCGCAATTTCCAGCTCCCGCTCCAGGCGTTCCTGTCGGGCCAGTTCCTGCAGGTAGGCGGGTACGTAGCGGGGCAGTTCCTTCTCGGAGCGCTGGCTACGGAGTCCCACAAAACCGAGCGCCAGCGCAAGTCCCACCACGCCCAGCACGATCCAGCCATCCAGGGCAAACGGTCCGTCCGGCGCCATCCAGCCCGGGGCACTGCGCCACAACACCCAGGCGGTCATGGCTCCCACCCCGCTGCATACCGGTTCGTAGCGCCAGCAGGCCCATGCCAGCACCGCGCCCCAGAGCGCATGCACGATCAGCTCGAAGCCGACCTGCTCCAGATCGATGGCACTGACGCCAAGCAGCAACAGCAGGAAGGTCAACACGCCCACCATTCGTCCGACGTCGCGCCAGGGTAGCCGGGCCGTCACCGCCAGCAGCAGGTAGACCAGCAGCATGCCCACCCACATGGCGAAGCCCAGCCACACGACAGCCTGAAGACCCGGCCATGGGATGGTCCATGCCCCCGCATCCAGGCGTAGCGCCGCTCGGGGCCAGAGCCAGAGCAGCCCGGCCGTCATGCCCAGCAGCAGCCCGCCCAGGGCCAATCCCCGTAGCAACGAAGCCCCCACCACCACATTGCGCACCTGTCCGTTGCGCAGCAGCGTCAGCACGGCCAGTTTCTCCGGCCAGCGATCCCGAGCCAGTGCGTCGGACGTACCGGCCAGCAGGAAGACACTGGCCGCCCCGAACACGCCCACGACCAGCGTCGACATCAACAGGATCAGCAGGCGCAACCAGAGATCCGACACCTGGAGCATCCCGGGCAATGCGCCGCCCAGCGTCGCCACGGCAAAGACCAGCCCACCCAGCACGCCATCCCGCAGCGGCCCCTGGGTGTCGAGCATCCGACGATGCAACCGCCGCAGAAACACGGTCAGCAACCAGATGCCCAGCCCTGCAAAAAGGAGCACGGACAGCAGATCCTGCACTTCGTGCACTGTGAATCCGCGCTCGCCCCGCCGCGGCGGTCCTTCTTCGAGCGGCGAGGGCTCCGGCAGGTGCAACGTCTCCCATGTCGCTTCCAGCGCGCGCAACTGCCCGCTGGCGGCCACCACCACCTGCACCGTCACCGAGTCGCCCGTGGGGGAAGGACCCCGAAAGCGCACCACCGCCTGCTGTGGACTGCTCGTCGCCAGCAGCCCGACCGAGTCCGGCCGCAGCGGCAGCACCGAACCGATTGTACGCTGCAGGTGATAGCGGGCCAGCGCAACGGCGGCTGCCGGACCGGGCCGTTCCGGCGTTTCCGACGAATCCGGCGTGTCGGACAGTTTCCCCCACGATGCCAGTGGATCGAAGGCCTCGGCCGCAATCCCGGCGGCCGCCCGGGCGGCCGGATCTTCGCCCGGGGCTTCCGGTCCGCGAAATGCCCAGATCGTTCCGTCTCCGGCCAGCACCACCTGCCAGCGCTGGCCGTTCAGCTCCTCGGACGGCCGGTACACGATCCATCGGTAGATGGGAAGCCAGGGCAAGTCCTCCAGGCGTCGCACCAGCTCCGGCCGCCCCCATCGCATCTGCCAGCGGCGCAACAGCTCGGGCGCGCGTCGCAGCACCACGATTGCCTGCGTCGTATCGACCCGATAGCCCCGCTGCGCCAGGAACGCAACGGCCCGGTGCCGTGCGGCCTCGGCCGACCGCATGTGCTGCAGGGCCGCGTCGGGATGCTGGCGGGGCAAAAGCCACAGGCTCAGCACCAGCCCAATCACGCCGGCCAGCGCCAGCACCCCATCCGATCCTGCCAGACGACGCCTGCTCATCGGGCCGATGCGTTCAGAATACGGTAGTTGCGCACCCCCCAGCGGACCTGCTCGGCCGCCACCCGGACGATGGTCAGGATGGGGATGGCCAGCAGCATGCCCACGATGCCGGCCAGCTGCGCGCCTACCAGCACGGCAAACAGGATGACGAGCGGATGCGCCCGCGCCGCCCGCGAAAAGATCAGCGGCTGAAACAGCACGTTATCTGCAATCTGGGTCAATCCCATCGCAATCAGTACCTCCGGCACCATCGAAAAATCGCCGGTCTGGGCGATGCCCACCAGCGTGCCCGCCAGAAAGCCCATCAGCGGCCCAAAATACGGAATCGTGTTGGCAATGCCGGTGAAAAGCCCGACGGCCACGGCAAAGCGCAGCCCCACCACTGCCAGCAGCACGCTGGCCAGCGTGGCGACCGATAGGCTCTGCAGCAGCAACGCCCGAAAATAGCGGCCCACGTTCGCCCCCAGCTTGTCCAGTACGGCCAGCGTCAGCTCGAAGTAGCGATTGGGCACCAGGCGGAGCAGCGAGCGCCGCAGCCGGGTACCGTCCTTGAGCGCAAAAAACGTAACGAATGGAATGACCAGCACCGCATAGAACAGATTCGCAAACAGATCTAGCATCGAGCCGATCGTGCTGGCCAGTTGCCGTTCGCGAATCAATGTCTCGAAACCCTGCTGCAACGTGTCCATCAGGGTACCCGGCTGGATGGGGAAAAAGCGCATCAGCCATCGCTCGAATTGCGCCACGGCGCCCTGCAGCGATTCGAGCGAAATCAGCCGCGACAGTTCGGCCAGCTGACGTGCCAGAAAAGGCACCAGCGAGGTGAATGCCAGGCTGATCACTCCGGCCAGCAGCAACATGGTCAGCAGAATGGCAGGCACACGCCCCAGTCCCAGTTGTTGCACACGGTCCACCACCGGACGTAGCAGATAGGCCAGCAACAGCCCGACGACCAGATAGACCACCAGGTTGGTGAAATAACCGACCACCCAGATCAAGCCGCCCAGCAATGCCAGGCCGATCAGCAGCCGGCCCGCCCAGTGTCGGGTCAGGAATTGCCAGGCCGAGACGGGCGCCGCCTGTTCGAGCGGTGTTTCAGGTTCTGGTCGAAGCATCGGTCATTCCAGCTCGCGCAATAACGTGTAGGCAATTTCGGAAGAAAAGCCCCGTCGTTGCAAAAAAGCGATCAGTTTTTGTCGTCGTTTTCTGCGATCGGGCTCGTTCTGACAGAGCAATTGCCAGCGCCGCCGGGCCAGCGGACGGGCGATCTCCAGCGGATCGGTCTCGGCCAGCGCCGCGTCCAGTGTCGCCTCCACCACGTCCGGCGGCACGCCACGTCGGCGCAATTCGGCCTGTAGGCGCCGCGGTCCGTAGCCGCGCCCGGCCAGCCGCCCCTGCACGTACGCCCGCGCATAGGCCCGATCGTCCAGGTAGCCCAGTGCCTCCAGACGGGCGACCACCTGATCGATCACCGTTGGCGGAAAACCGGCCCGCTCCAGCCGACGCCGCACTTCCTGGACCGTTCGCGGCCGGTGTTCCAGATAGTGCAACGCCACGGATTGCGCTTTTCGCACCAACTCAGCTCGGTAGAGCGCCTGCTGCAGGGCCACCGGCAGCACCTGTCCTTCCTCCACCGGATGCTCGCGCAACACGTCACGATGCACGCCCATCCAGAAAACCCCATCTATGAAGATCGACACGCGATCCGGATCGCGCGTCTGCGGCTCCAGGCGGGTTACAACCCCTTCTCGAAACACGGGCGGCTCGGGGGCCTTCGATGTGCGTGCTCGGCTCATGGGTTTACCGTCAGTCGAAGTGAATCCAGCGCAATGCCGGCCACGATGCCCAGCCCTCCTTCTACGTTGGAAACGGGCTCCCGGCGTTCCGGAAATTCGCGCGTGGCAGCGAACCGGGCGTAGGCCCGTCCACTTCGCAGCAGCGCCACCCGCAAAGTGTGTGCGGGCAGCGGCGCCCGGGCCGAATCGACCGGCACGGCATAGACCCCGGTCCAGCGTCGCCGCCCATTGCCGTCCGTCGGACTCTGTTGTTCCAGCAGCACCTGCTCAGTCCGCAGAAACAGGTCCACTACCACCGACGAAAACGGTACGTCCGGTCGCAGGTGCGGCCGCACCCAGTAGATGCTGTCCGGATCGTCCGGAGCCTGCCACCAGAGCGTCACCTCCACGGGGTACAGATACCCCTGGCGGGCACCGATGGCCAGCGAGTCGTTAAGCACCAGCGAGTCGAGCAGTACGGCCGGCACGGGCGCGTCCGGAAACAACACCTGTACGCTGTCGATCCGGATCGGCGGTGGAAGTGCATCGCGTGCCCGGATCAGGTGACCACGCCATGCGATCTCCAGCGTGAACGTCGCTTCCGGTGGCAGCAGCAGATCGGTGCGCTCCGGGCGGTAATAGCCAGGGGCAGCCGGATCGGCCCGGTAGGGAACGATCAGGGTGTCAAGAAAGAGCGTTACCGTTGCATCCGTGACTGCCTGCGCGCCGTTCGGGTCATAGGGGCCGGCCAGCGGACCGGTCTGGCGCAGGCGGATCGTCGGTGGCGGCGCATCGGTCTGCAGAAACGCCTCCACCACCAGGACGGGCTCCGAACCGGGCAACACGGTGTCGCAGCCTACCAGTCCTATTGCCAGCAATAGCAGCCCGACGCGCCTTCTCATAACTCCATCTGCAGTTCCAGCAACGGAAGCAGCGGAACGCCCCGCCGGTCGATGATGCGCACGCCTGTGGGCGTCGGCTCGTAGCGCCGGTCAATCACGTTGCGGTGGTTGAGCAGGTTGTACACGTACAATTCCACCTGCCAGCGCGCCCCCAACCAGCCAAAGCGATAGGCCACACGCGCATCGACCCGCCAGTAGGGCGGCAATCGACCGTTGTTGATGTCCGGCCGGTAGAGATAGACGATCGGCTCGGGCTCGAGCGGATCGCCCAGTTCGTAACGCGCCACGGGCACGGTCGTCGGGTAGCCGCTGCGAAACTCGCCGGCCAGCATCACCTCCCAGCGGGGCCGGGTGTAGCGCACAAAAGCGTTCAGCGCCCGCGGCACGTCGAAGCGGGCCGGACGGTCGGACCGCTCTCCGAGTGCCGGTGCCCGGTTCAGCGAGCGGCCGCCCCGGTAGCTCACCCAGAACTGCCAGGGATCACGGTCCACCCGCATCAGCGCCTCGATCCCGTAAGCCCGCGCCCGTGCCGGGACGTACTGCCCCAGCAACACGCCGGTCTCAATGCCCGGTCCATCCAGTCCATCCTTGGTCTGATACTCGTCCCGGGGCAACAGCGTCGCATGCAACCGGCGGTAATAGAGCTGCGTGCGCACCGTCAGCCAGGGATGCGGCCGCGCCTCCAGCTCCGTCGATCCCTGCCAGGCAACAGCCGGCCGCACGCCGGGCCCGGCCGGTATCCAGCGCGTTGAAACGACATCGTAAAGGTAGGAGAATCGGTCGCGCAACTGGTGCAGGTACTGCACGTACCGCCCCACGCTCACACGCAGCACCACCTGATCCGGACTCAGACTGTAGCGCATGGACAGCCGGGGCTCCAGTTCCACCGGCAAGGCATCGAAACGACTGACCCGGAGCCCCACTTGCCCTTCCCAGCGCGTGGTGGGACGCCACACGTGCTGCACATACAGCGCCGCCTCGAACGCCTGTTGGTGACTCTGTTGCGCGAGCGTATCGACGGCCGTGGGCGCCCGCTGCACCCACGCATCCAGCGTGCTGCGAAACGTACGGCGCACGAGTTGCACGCCCAGTTGCGTTTCGTGCTTCAGCGCGGCATAGTGGCTGGCTTCCACCCGGACGCCTGCATCTTCCAGCCGCACCGTGTAGTCTGAAGCCACGGCCGCGCTCCCGGTAGGTTTTACAAAAAAGGCCTCCCGCGCCCGGTAGCCCGACACGTAGGCCACCGTGCTCACGAAAAACCGCCGCGTGGGCAGGTACTGATAGCGCAGGCTGAGCAGCCGGTTGCCCCAGCGCTGATCCACTTCGAAAAACAGATCGGCCGGCCGCAGCCACGACGAAAAATCCAGCGAGAAATCGAACGGCAGCCGCAGGTCCAGGTCGTCCCCGCCTTCGTAGTAACTGAGCGAAAGCCGATGGCGCACCCCGGGCCGGTAAGAGAGCTTGGCGCTCATGTCATAGAAATAGTAGCCGGTCCGAAGCGTATCGCGCCGGCCGCTTTCATCCTCGACCGGATGCTCACGCCCGATGAGCTGATCCAGATAGGAGCGGCGCCCGGAAAGCATGAACGAACTGGTGGACGTGATCGGGCTTTCAACGACGAAGCGGGCGCTGAGCGGACTGAAGCCCAGCAGTGCGCGCGGGTGCTCCAGGTTGCCGTCGCGCATCTCGGCCTCCAGGACGGCACTGAGCCGCCCCCCGTGCCCGGCCGGAAACGCCCCCTGATAGAAGCGAACGCCCTTGAAGGTCTCGGTCTGGAATGTCGAGATCAGGCTGAAGGCGTGCCAGGGATGATAGACCGGCGCGCCATCGAGCAGGTACAGGTTCTGATCGGGCGCGCCGCCCTGCACGAGCAATCCGCCGCTGACCTCGCCCGAACGCTGCACGCCCGGCAGCCACTGCAGCACCTGAAACAGGTCCTGCTCGCCCGGAAACGACGGCAGGCGCTCCAGATAGCCGACCGGTAGCGAAAACGTCCCGGCCGTCGTCGCCTGCTCTTCCAGAGGGAGCCGACTGGCGTCGATGCGCACCACGCCGATGCCCAGCGTGACCGGCCGGAGTCGAAGCGTCAGTGGCTCGCCGCCGGCCCAGAGCACTGTATCGACCGTCGCGTAACCCAGGTAGGAAATGCGGACCCGGTAGAAGGCGCGGGCCAGCGCCGGCAGCGCGAAATAGCCGGCCGCGTTCGTAATAGCTCCGCGCCGGAGGTCCGGCAGGTAGATGTGCGCTCCGGGCAGCACCTCGCCGGTCTGTGCATCGAGCACGAAGCCGGAGAGCAGCCCGGTCGAAGGTCCCCAGCTCCGCCGGGACGAGCGCGTGGCCACCAGCACGTACTGACCGTCCCGAATGCGGCGGGCCCGCAGGCTCGTGCCCTGGAGAATACACGCCAGTGCCTCCTCTACCTGGTCGCCCCGGTAGCGGCAGGTGCTGCGCTGGCGCGCGACCACGCGCTGCGCGTAGATCAACCGGATGCCGGTCTGCGCCTCCAGCCTGCGAAGCGCCTCTGTCAGCGGCACGTCCTGCACGTCGATCTCCACCGGAGCGCTCTGCGCCCGCGCACCCGACGCGCCGAACAGCGCGAGCACCAGGGCCAGCAGGCCATACTTCCAGCCGAAACGGACATGTTGCCAGGCCGATCGTGACATGCGCAGGACCCTTCAGGGCACCGTGAGGGAACGCGCCTATCTTACGCCCGGAAGGGTCCGGAGTTGTCTTTCAATCAAGCGACACCAGACGATAACCGTCCGGGAGCTGCTCCACACGGGCACCCAGCGTAGCGGCCAGCGCCTGCAGGATTTCGGAAAGGGGCTGATCCTGCGCGAACGTGCCTACGATGGGTTCATCGGCCAGCGACGCGTCCACGGCAATCGACACGCCGTAAAAGTCCGAGAGATAGCGGACGATCTCACCCAGTGGCATACCGTCGAAGACATGCAGGCCGGTCCACCGAAGCGCCTCGGGCACCCGCACCGGCGAAGGGGGCTCCGGGGCCTGCCCGGCCGCCACAAGGCTTCGCTGTCCCGGCGTCAGCACGACCGGTGCTTCGGTGCGTCCCCGCCCGTTCAGCGCCACGCGGCCTTCGACGAGCACCACCTCGGTCTGTCCATCGGCGCTTCGCACGCCAAAGCGCGTGCCCAGCACCGTGACGACCGCCTCCGGCGTCTCCACGACGAAGGGTCGTGTGTCGGGTTGCACTTCCAGGAAGGCCTGTCCTTCGAGCTGCACCCTTCGGTCGAAGCGGGCGGCATAGCGCAGCACGGCCGGTCCCACCAGCCGCACCGAGGAACCATCGGCCAGCGTACGCACCTCGACGACGCCGTCGGCCACCGCCCATTCAACCCGCTGTCCGGTCTGCTGCCACCAGAGAATGCCGACCAGCGCCAGCACCACCCCGCTCAGCGCCACACGCACCACCCAGCGGTAAGCCGGCCGACGGTACAGCGGACGTGGCCGCCGTTCGGCCGCCGGACGCGGTCCGGACGTCGCCGGAAAATGCGCCGCCCAGGCCTCCTCGAAATCGGCACAGGCCGCCGCAATGTCCTCCGCGACCGTTTCCAGTCCCGGTAGCGCCTGCAACGTTCGCTCCAGCGCGGGCCGCGCCGCTTCCAGCTCGGCCCGTTCTTCCGGCGTCAGCAGCGCTTCGCGCCCGCTGCGAACCAGCGCGTAGAGCACAAGCAACCGCCGATCCGGCACCGCCGCCTCCACGCGCTCACGTAGATGGGCCTGCAGCGCCTCCCAGTGCCGGAGCGCCTGCGCCAGCGCCGGCTCCCGCTGCAACAATGCCTGCAGCGCTGCTCGCTCCTCCGGCGGCAACTCCTCCCGGAAAGGCAATGCGTCAAAATCGGCGGCCATGGGGTTTACGCTAACTTCTTGGAATCTCGCTGTACCTTTTATAAAGCCGCTGGATGCGTTTCGCAGGTAACGGGATGACTCAGGACTTTTTTGACCAGCCGGGCAGCAGCTGGCGCATCTTTTCGAAGGCACGCTTGACCTGCATCTTGACGGCGGCCTCGGTGGTGCTGAGCATCCGGGCGATTTCCTGATAGCGATAGCCATAGGCCCGAAGCTCCAGAATGCGCCGGGCATGCGGTGTGAGCGCCTGCAGCGCCTGCTCCAGATCCAGCCGGGGTTCACTTTCTCCGGGATCATCGGCCACCGGCGGTGGCTGCTCCGGATCGAAAAGCTGCTCTCGTCCGTGATACCGCCCCCGGTAGAAGTCCTGCAACTCGAACAGCGCCGCCTTCATGGCGAACGCCTTGAGCCGGGCGTCGTCTTTCAGATCCGGAAGTCCCGTATGCACCCGGAGCAGCGTATTCTGCACCAGATCGTCGATTTCCGGCACGTCGCCCAGCCGCTTGAAGAAAAAAGCACGCAGCACCGGCTCCAGCCGACGCAGCAGCAGGTTCTGCGCCTCGGACTCGCCCTGCCGCGCCCGGGCAACCAGCCGGGCCGGAATGTTCGGCGCACGGGCCATTGCGATGCCTCCTGAGCGTTGCCGTCTGACGGCCTGAGACCGTCAGATCGGTTCGAAGCGGTTGGCCTCCCGATTTTTCCGCACCCGATCCGGGTGAAAGATACGGCCGTTCATGGCGATGTACACGCCCGGCGGCAGCGTCTGCACGGCCGCCAGCGCAAAGCCGATGTTGAACTCGGCGTCGCTGCTTTTGAAACGGGCCGGACTGAGCGACCCCACCAGCACGATGGTTTTGCCCGGAATGCCCTGCAGCGCCTTCGCCGTTTCGATCATCGTGTCGGTGCCGTGCGTGATCAGAATGCGCGGGCAGGACTCCCGCCGCACTTTTTCGACAATGACCGCCCGGTCTTCGTCGGTCAGATCCAGGCTGTCCTTGCGAAAAAGCGTCTCCAGCTCCCAGTCGATCGTGACGTTCGCCTCGCGGAGAATATCCACGATCTGCGGATCGCCCACCTCGTAGGTGCTCTTCGCGTCGAAGTACACCTTGTCGATGGTGCCGCCCGTGGTAAAAATCTTCACATCCATGTTCTTCGATCCATCTGCTGCCCGCGCCGGAATCTGCACAGGGACCTTTCGGTTCCCTCAGAGATCGAAGATGATGCGGGCGTACCACTGTTCGTCGCGCCGTTCCAGCTTGAGTCCATGGTAAGTAATGGCTTTGACCTCGGTATAGATCGTGTGGCGTGCCGGATCGATCGGTTCGCCCCAGGCCTGCGCCACCAGGTGCCGCTCGCTGAGCTGTTGCACCTCGAAGCGCGAAAAGACCCATCGTTTCGTGATATGGTAGTAGTTCAGCTCCGACAGCCAGCGCACCAGCAGCGCCTGCACGTCGGGTGCTTCCAGCTCGAAGGAGACCGCCTCGCGGGGCGTCACGGTTTCGGGGTCGGTGAGAATGGCGAAGAGTCCCCAGGCGGCCCGCTCGAAAAGCTCCGGCAGCGACTCGGCCCAGACTTCGATGCCCGTGTCGGCCGTGTGATCGAGTTCGCGGAACCAGGACGGCGCGCTTTGCTCCATAGCCCAATGATCGTACATTGTCCGAAAACCGTTGTTTTCATACGCCCGAGATGACCGCTTTTGTTCGCTTCCGCGACCGGCGCGACGCCGGACGGCAACTGGCGCGCCTGCTGATGCCCTACCGGGCCGAGCGTCCACTGGTGCTGGGCCTACCGCGCGGCGGTGTTGTCGTCGCCTACGAGATCGCCCGCGCCCTGCAGGCACCGCTCGACGTGATCGTGGCCCGCAAGATCGGCGCGCCGCAACAGCCTGAGCTGGCCATCGGGGCCGTGGCACCCGGCGGCGTCGTGTTCTTCTACCCCTATGCGCTCCGGGCGCTGGGCATCTCGCCGGAAATGGCCCACCGGCTGGCCGAGCGTGAGCAGCAGGAGCTCGAGCGTCGCATCCGCCGCTACCGGGGCGATCAGCCCATGCCGGACGTAACGGGACGGACCGTGATCGTGGTGGACGACGGGCTGGCGACCGGCGCCACGGCGCTGGCGGCCGTCCGGGCCCTGCGCCGCCAGTACCCCCGCCGGATCGTGCTGGCGGCCGGAGTGTGCGCACCGGAGACGGCCGCGGCGCTGGAGCCCGAAGTGGACGACCTGGTGTGCGTGGCCATGCCCGAAGACTTCGTGGCCGTCGGTCAGTGGTACGAGGACTTCCGGCCCGTGACCGACGAAGAAGTGATCGCCCTGCTCGAAGACGCGCGTCGCTGGAGCGCACCTGACGCCGAGTCGTCCTCCGACGCCTCGGATACGTCTTCGTAGCCCCCGGCGACCGGCGCCCGGCACACCCGCCTGCTACCATCGCGTCACCTGAGACGGCACTTCGCTTCGCTCCGTGCCGGACTACAAGCGCGTTGGCCGTACTTCAAACAGCAAGTGCGATTTCCGGGATATCTGTGAGAAAGCACGGCGCACACGGCGGTGCGCCCCTACCAGATCCCTGACGGTTTCCTATCCCGTAGGGGCGGCCCCTCTGTGTCCGCCCCGTCGTACCCGCCGAATCACGTCCGCCACACGGGGTGTGGTACCCTCATACAACGGTAAATCATCGATAAAGCTTAAACGAAATCGCAAACCTCTTTGAAACTACTTTTCGGATGCCCTCCCGTAAACCAGACGTTTCGGCGGCCACTGCCCAACTTTGCACCACTACTACATGCCCGCCCCACTCCGTTTCGTCCCATTCGGTTGCATTTTCGCGAAACCGAAAGCACGGCCGCGGGGTTCACTGAAGCGCAATTGCCCGGGTGGCGGAACTGGTAGACGCACGTGACTCAAAATCACGTGGCCCCCGCGGCCGTGTGGGTTCGAGTCCCACCCCGGGCACCAAAGACGACCTCTCTCTCCTCATTCACCAAGCAGTTTCTTTGGTGCATATAAAACGCCCGGTATGCAGCAGGGGCACACCGGGCGTCTGTCCCCGGAGCCATGCTGCTGTTTACTGCCGTCGGCCGCCCAGCATGAGCCGGAGCTGCACGTAGGCTGTGCGGCCGTAGAGAAACAGGTTGCGCTGGTGGGCGCGGCGGGTGTCCCAGACGGTCTGGCCCAGGTTGGTCACGTCCAGCACATTCTTGACCCCGGCCGTGAGCCAGAGACGCTGTTGCCAGAAGGCGCGCTGCACGCCCACATCCAGCAGGTGGTAATCCGGCACCTCGGCCTGCTGCAGCAACGTCTGACCGGTGGATCGGTCCCGCACGGTGTAGTAGACCGTCCGGCTGCCGCCGTAATGGTACAGCACCAGTCCCTGCACCTGTCCGGGCAACTGCACCTCCACGCCGCCCAGCAGGTCCACCGTCGGCTCGTAGCGCGGCGCCTCGGGATAGGTCTCCGACAGCTCCACGTAGCGCCAGAGTGGTGCGGCCGTTGCCCAGAAGTGCAGCGTTCGATGACGGAGACGAAGCGTCAACGTACCGCCCCGCGTCCGGTACCGCTGCACGTTCTCATAATGCCGGGTCCAGATGCCCTGCTCGTTCTGCACCAGCGGACTGAGCGCGATCAGGTCCCGCACATTGTTGAGGAAGGCTGCGCTCTCCAGTTCCAGCTGCACGCTACCCAGCACGCGCCGGTAGTCGTACCGAAGGCCGACATGCCAGGAGACCTCCGGCTTCAGGTCGGGCGTGCCGGTGATGTGGTACGTGCTGGGACCGATGTTCATCCAGTAGTCCAGGTAGCGTTCCTTCAGGGACGGGGCCCAAAAGCCCTGCGCCACCGTCAGCCGCCAGGTGTGGGCCGTGCCCAGATCGACGCGCACGTTCAGCGCGGACGTCAGCAGCGCCTGCCCCTCGTCGTTGAACGCGTAGCGAAAAGCCGGACGCACCTGCACCGCGCCGGCCCGGTACAGCAGGCCGCCGAAGAGTGCGTAGGTGCCCAGTTGCCGGCTTCCCGAGGCAATGCGGGCGCCTTCGATCTGCTCGACCCACACCTCACCGCCGCCGAAGAGCTGGAGGCCGGTCGTGCCCAGATGGTGCAGGTAATGCCCGCGCACGAAGCCCTGTCGGTAGACCGTGGTGTCGATCGCCTCGGTCTGGCGCTCCCGGCTGCCGGTCTGCGTCTGCACTACGAAGGGCACGATCCTCCGGTCGTAGCGGCTCCAGCTTCCCGTCAGGTGCAGGTACCGCCCGGCCCACCAGTGGGTGTAGGTGAGCGTGTGCCTCGTGCGCCGGCTCCGGTATTCGTTGTCCCGTGCGAGGCCTTCGGCGTCGGGCTCGCCCTGTTCGGTGAGCGTTTCGTCGAAGAACTGCGCACTGTAGGTCAACCGGCCCCGACGCCCCTCCCAGCCCACAGTGGGGAGCAGAAAGCGCTGTCGGCGCTCGGGCCAGTCGGCCGCTCGCGTCACCTCGCTGCTGCCAAGGTAGCCGTCGAAGGCGTGGCGTCCGAGCTGCAGTCCGGCCCAGAGCGAACCGCGTCGGTAGCGAAGGTGCAGGCTGTTGTCCCAGCTTCCCACGCTCTCGGCAACGCTGCGAAATGCCACCGAGGGGCCCTCGGGCCATTGCCGTCCGGAACGTGTGATCAGGTTGATCACACCGCCCAGTGCATGCGAGCCGTAAAAGACCGACGACGGCCCTTCGACGATCTTGACCCGGGCCACGTTGCTCAGCAGCAACTGGGCCATATCGAGCCGGCCGTCGATGCGTCCCGTCACCGGCACGCCATCGACCAGCACGGCCACATGCTGAGGGCCCAGCCCCTGCATCTCGGGCGCCCCGCCCAGCACCCGATGCTGCAACACCGCCAGCTGGGGCACCTGATAGAGCAGCGCCTGCAGGTGCGAAGCCCCCTGCAGTTGAATCCGCCGCGCCGAGATCACCCGCACCGGCTGCACCGCCTCGTGCAGCGGCGTCGGCTCGAAGTGCGCGGTGATCACCACCGAGTCGAGCCGGGCCTCGATCAACGGAACCTTCTGGGCCTGCAGCGCCCGGCTCAGTCCCAGCAACAACAGCCCGCTCAGCAGAATGCTACGCATCTCAGTAGATGTCGTTGGCCGTGTTGTAGACGTTGAACTTGCCCGTGGGCGTAATCAGCCAGTCGCCCTGGATGATCTGCTTCAGCTCCAGCGTCCGATCGTCGTAGATCAGGAGGGCGTTCGTGGAAGGATCATCCTTCCGTCCCCAGGCCGACACCCAGACTTCATCGCCGTTCTGATTGAATTCCAGGTGGACCGCCCGGGCCTTCGGGATCGAGTCGGGGATCTTCAGCTCTTTGACCAGCTCCAGCGTTTCGGTATCGAACACGTAAATCGTGCGCTGCAGCTCCGGATCGTTGTTGAGCGTGCGGTCCATCCACAGATGCCGTGATTTCGGATGCGTCTTGATGAACAGCGTACCGCCACCCACGCCCGGCAATTCCAGCTTCTTGACCACCTTCCACTGGTTGGGGCCCGGATCCGTGGCGATCAATGCGATCGTGTTGTCGCCCAGGTGACCGGTCGCCCAGAGGTGGCCGTAGGTGGGATTGTAGAAGTTGGCGCCACGTCCCGGATGCGGCCGCCGCCCTGTCTCGACAATGGCCTCCACCTCCTTTTCCTGCACATCTACCACCACGACCTTGTTCTTGTTGTTGGCCGCCACCAGGAAGTAGCGCTTCGTGTGATCCCAGCCGCCGTCATGCAGGAACTGCTCGGCCTTCAGCACATCGATGCTCACCTTCCCCTGTGCCACACCGGAGTAATCGACCAGCCAGATCTGGCCGGTTTCCTTCACATTGACCACCCAGAGCGGATCGTGATGCGAGGCCACGATGGAAGCCACCCGCGCCTCGTCGTAGAAAGCGCCTTCGTTCACGTCGTAGCCGCTGGTCCGGATGATTTTGAGCGGCTCCAGCGTCAGGCCGTCCAAGATTACAAAGTGCGGCGGGTTGTATCCGCCGAGAATGGCATATTTGTCGATGAAATCTCCCTTCGGCCCTTTATACTTGCTCACGTCCACCGAGCGCGCATCGTAGGCGCTCTTGATCTCGGCCACCATCTGAGGCGGATCCATCCAGAGGTCGATCAGCGTGACTTTGCCGTCGCGCCCTACCGAGTAGAAGTAGCGTCCGGAGGCCGAGCTTCGGAGAATATGGACGGCAAAGCCGGTGTTGACGATGCTGACCAGCTCTTTCGTGTCGCCGTCGATGATAGCCACTTTGCCGGCGTCCCGAAGGACGACCCCGAAGAAGTTGCGCCAGTTGCGGTTGTGTTGCGGCCGCGTCGGACGCTGCTCGACGGGCACGTGCACCTTCCACGAAGCCCGCATGTCCTCCAGGTTCATCGGCGGGATGGGTGGTGGCGGAAGCTGCAGGAAGCGGGCCAGCAGATCGATATCTTCTTCGGAAAGAATGCCCTGACGGCCCCAGTCGGGCATGCCGCCGGGCGTTCCGTTCGTGATGAACGCCTTGATGGCGGCCGTCCCCAGCTGGCGCGTGCCCGGATACGTGCTGCCTTCCGGCGCCTCGGGCAGCAGATGCGGCCCGGTAGCGCCCCGCCGCGTCGTACCGTGGCAACCCGCACAGTAGTTGAAAAAGAGCTGTTTAGCCCGGGCGAATTCTTCTTCCGTGAGCGAGATTTCTTCAGCCGGTACGCCCTGCCCGTCCGAAGCGCTTTCCGGCTGGCGGCACCCGATCACCAGCCCCCACGTTCCCAGCAGTAACCCCAGCGCCAGCCCGACCAGTCGATAGCCTTTCATGGCGAGATTCAAAAATGATTTTAAGACAAAGTACTACACTTTATTAAATCACGACATACAGGCCAGTCAAGCGGGCGGCGCATGTCTGCGCCGAATTGACACAGGATTCCTGCTTTCTTCTTGCTTCCTTGAAAGACTGACTCCTCAACGACAGCGGGGCACGACACCCCGGCTGAACAAGCTCCCCACGGCCTCGGCCACGGCGCGGCACTCGACGGGATCGGTCAGATGACGGAGCAGGAGCTGCGGAATGCGGGTCTGAAACACGGCTCGTTTATGCTGTCCCAGTTCCCACAGCCCCAGCAGTTCTACCAGCGGCTCCAGGCGTGGATCGCGGGTGCCGGGCACAAAGCGCGCCAGCGTGGCCTCGATCCAGGGCAAATCTTCAGCAGAGGGCTTGGGCAGAGAAGGACCACCCGGGTTGCCGGTAAGTGCCCTGAGCTTCCCGAGTTCTTCCTGGCGTCGGAGATACCGTGCAACGCGCCGAAGCGTCTCGGGCTCATCCCAGCGTTCCTCCACCAGCCGCCGCACGCCGGCAAATCCCCACCGTCCAAACAATGCCAGCGTCATTTCGCCCCCTTCTTCCTCGCGGAGCGCCTGCATCAGGAGCCGCCAGACGTCCTCCCGGAGATCCGCCGGAATCTCCAGCGTCTGGTGGATGAGCCAGAGTCGGTGTTCCAGCGAAAGCTTCGGATCCTCAAGCGCCCGGCGAATCAGCCAGGGATCGAGCATTTCCCGGGGGACAAGGTGCCCGATGAGCACCAGCGGTGGCGGGTCCTCCTCGGCACGGACAAAGAATTCGATCATGCGCTGCAGGAGCTCGGGGCCGAATTTCGGCGGCATGGAAGCCCAGTCTTTGAGCGGCCTCGCATCCAGTCGCTCCAGCAGTGCCCAGGCTACGGCCGAATCGGCCGGTGGTCCTTCGGCCAGCGCCTTTCGCCAGCGTGCCGGTCCCCTTCGTTCCACGATAATCGCCAGCAGGCGATCCACGGCACCGGGCGTCCGGCGGAAGGCATGCAGATACGCCCCCTCAAGCGCCCGCACGACATTTTCGTCCGGATTTCCTTCGCGTAGCCGGACCTCCAGACGGTCCACCAGCTCCGGTGTCCAGCCGCGGGCCAGCTCCAGCGCCATGGCCGCGGCATGCCGGACGTACTCGCTGGCATCGCGCGTGGCCTCGAGAAGGGCGGTCGTGGTGGCGACTTCCCGGGCGGGTACAGCGGCGAAGTATTCCGCCACGGCGCGGCGCACTTCCGGGTCGGGGTCCCCGAACATCTCCCGCAACACGGGCTCCACCACGGCCTGCCAGGGCCCCGGCGCCGCGTAGCCAAGCAGGACAACGGCACGGCGGCGCACTGCTTCGCTGGAATCCCTTCGGGCCACCTCGGCCAGCGCATGCGCCAGGGAGTCCGTAAGCACCGGTCGAAAACCGCTGAGGAAAGTCTGAAACCGATTCTCGTTTTCCACACGCAGCACCGCGAGGAGCACCGGCCAGGCGGTCTCGTCGCCCAGGTAGAGGAGTGCGCGGAGCGCCTCCCGCTGCACGTTCGGATCTTCATCGCGGAGTGCCTGGCGCAGCGCTTTCCGTGCGCGCGCCTGCAGCTCCGGCCGCTTTTTCCACGACGCAACCAGCATTCGTCCGTGTCCGGTGTCCCCCGTTCGTGCCAGCTCGTCTTCCTCGGGTGCCAGGGCCAGTCCCAGCACGAAAGCCGCCTCCCGCCGCAGGGCGACCTCTGGAGAGGCCAGGGCTTCAAGGACGGCCTCCCAGCGTCCGGCCCGGGCCAGCAGGCGCAGGAGCTGGGGCGCCGGGTTCGCCCGGTAGGCGGCTTCAACTTCTTCAGCAATTTCGCCGGCCTGTTCAAAAAGGGCGCGCCATCGGTCCCACTCGCAGGGCCGGGGGTTCCGGATCGGTGCATTCCAGTCTCGCCGGTCTTCCGCCACCAACCGGAAAAGCCGTTTTACTCCCTCGGGACCGGCCGCCGCCAGCAGGCGCACGGCTTCCTCGCAATGTTCCCGGACGGCCCATTCCTCCAGCATGGGCAGCATTTCCGGCGGCGGTGGAGGCAGCGGCTCACCCCGATACCGCCAGGCACGCACCAGCCGGAACACGGCGTCCCGGAGCTCCGGATCCGAAAGAAGCGCCACGACCTGCCGCTTCTGCTCCGGGGTCAATCGGCGACCATCCAGCTTTTCCAGAAACCGTTCGCGCCAGCGATGAGGGTATGCAGCCAGCGATGGCGGCGGAGGTGGTGGATGCTGGGCCCATGCAATGAGCCGGTTCGTGCCCGTCTCCGTGGTATCCAGCGCCAGTATTTCAGGCAATTTCCAGATATAGTTGCCCCGATAGCGGCGCAGGCGCTCCACGAAGGCCGTCGGCAGGCTGTCGGGCAGGTGCGTCTCAGAAGCAAACGTCACCCGATCGGCCAGAAAGGAAACGATGGCTTCAAAATCCTCGTCGGGCCAGGTGGCGGCCAGGGCAAGGTCCGAAGGCAGCGCCTGTAGCAGAATTTCCTGCCGGGCATGTTCAAGGAAGATTTCCCAGCTCAGCGTCAGCACCGCCAGCCCCTGCCTTCGGCGCATTGCGTCGCCCGAGGTCACCCACGTCAGGGGCACGTGCACGAACAGCGACTCGGCCAGCGAGGGATCCATGACGGCCAGGGCTGGTGCGATCATGCCGTAGATGTGCTGCAGGCGTTCCACCACCTCCGGAGGCGCCGCCGGGTCCTGCCAGAAGCGCGCGGTCAGGCGCGCAATGCGTGCCTCTTCGCCGAACAGTTCGCCGTCGCTCAGTGCCCGCTCAAGCCGTTCCAGCAAAGGGAGTGCCTCGGCGGGCGTCCGGGCGACTTCCAGCTGTTGGAGTAGCCCTACTGGCTGCGCCTTAGCGCCGATGGCCAGCAGAATGGCACCGATCAACCCCCATCGAACCATGCATCATTGCCGGGTACGTGCGCGAACGATCTGAAGTCGCGTGCGCAGCAGGGCAAGAAAGCCCCAGTCGCCCTGAATCCGGTCGTAGAAGGACGACTGCAGCGGCAGGCCCAGTCCCAGATGTGCCCATCCGCTGCCGGGCCGCCGCGCGCCCACATTGGGAAACAGCATCACCCCGGTAAAATCCAGATCCGGTGCCGCACGGGCCACGCCGGGATAGACGACCAGCCCGAGCGCGTAGCGGTTGTTTTCAAACGGCTCCCAGAAGCCCTCGCTCCCCAGGTACAGGCCGCCGAACAGATCCCAGCCGATCCGGACCTGCACACCGTATAGGCCCTGCTGGTACTCGAAAAACCCGGTCAATCCAAAGGGGAATATCTGGCCCTCCAGCGCCACACCCACACGCCAGACCTGTCCGAAGACCGGCGGGGCTGCCGACAGGATCAGCAGCCCGGCCACGACCGATGTCAGCCCATGTCGCATCGGCTATCGAAGCAGGGTAATTGTCCGGCTCTGCACCTTTCGACCTGCTTCCAACCGCAGCAGGTACACCCCGGCCGGAAGCCGCACGCCCGCGTCGCTTCGTCCATCCCAGATCACCTCGTGCACACGGCGCCAGCGACCCCTCCAGCAGCGTCCGCACCGAACGCCCGAGCAGATCATAGACCACCAGCCGCACACGGTCCGGCATCTGAAAATGGGCGTGCGCGGCTTCACGACAAGAACCTAGTGGTTACTTCTCCTCGTCTAAAGCGGCCGATTCCCTGGTATCCAGCAGGAACGCTTCGGCATGTCCTCGTGCAGCGTTGTAGCCTGCCCCCACAATATAGCGTCCATCAGGTGAGATAGCCGTCGCAACCGTCAGGAAAGAACCACTGCCAAGCAGTTGGCCATAAACGAGATTGAGATCTTCCATCCCCCTGTCCGCCGTCCAGCGGAAGGCGTGAAATCTTCCACGTCCAACGCCTGCCATCCCGACAACGACCAAGCCATCAGATGAAACACTTAGTGCCTCACTCCAATTGCCGCCCGGTAGCGTACCGAGAAACTGCATACCTGAAGTTGCTGTCCACCGAAAAGCTTGTCTGGGAGAGCCAACGCCGATTTGACAAGATCCGACAACGACAGATCCATCTGCTGACACATCATACGCTTCGCTATACCTGTCTTCATCAAATGGACCCAGATCTTCCATCCCTCTTTCTCTTGTCCAGCGAAAAGCATGGAGCCTTCCCCTTGCAGTCCGTGCTCTTCCAACGACCACCAGGCCATCAGCCGACACGTTCAGCGCTTCGCTCCAGTTGCCACCCGGCAGCGTGCCGAGTTCTTGCAGACCATGTTCTACCGTCCAACGAAAGGCACGCCACTTACCGTTTGCAATACGTGCCCCTCCAACAACAACTGAACCGTCAGCCGATACGCCCCGTGCCACGCCTTCGAAGTCACCCAGCGAGATGAGCCCGGCATTTGTTGACCACCAAAAGGCACGCAGCATATCATGGGCGGTATATGTTCCACCCACGATGATCAAGCCATCAGCCGACACGTCATAGGACTCGCCCCAATCCCCACCTAATGTGCCGAGATCCTGCATTCCAGAAGAAGCTGTCCATCGAAAGGCATGCTCAGAACCCTGCGCGGTTTTTGCTCCGCCAACGACGACTGAGCCATCAGCCGACACGCCTCGCGCCCAGCTCTCATTGCCCCCCAGCGTTCCCAGCCATACCAGCCGCTGGGCTGCGGCGGTACCGACGCCAGGCAGTGTCACCAGGAATGCCAGCGCAATGCGCACGCGCTTCATGGCCGCCTCCGCTCATTGTTTAACAACCACTCGACTCACCGCCTCCGCTCCAGCCGGAGCGCGAATATGCTTTCGTAGCCGCCGTTCGCCGCAATGAAGTAGATGCTCTCATACCCGCCGTTGTTCGCCACGATGCTCAGCAGGTTCTGCGGGTTGCCGATGCCCTGCCGGGCAAGCCAGGCGGCAAAGGCAATGGCGCGCTGGCTGGCCAGGAGCCGCCGCTCGCGCTCCGTGCGCCCATCGCCCCCGTCTCCGACGATGACCAGTCCGCCCCCCGCCTCACGCACAACCGGAAGGTCCGCCTTCAGGCGCTGCACGAACGCCTGCCACGCCTGCCCATCGGCACGCACCCGCACCTCACCCGGGGCAAAGGGGTTGGCGGGCAGGTCGATCGGCACAAGGGTGCCCTCCATCGTGCGGCGCTCACCACCGACGACATCCAGGCCCGTGCTTGAATTAAGGGTCTGGCTCTGCGCCGCCTGGAGCTGGGGCAGGGTTTCCTGCTGCCCGGGAAACATCCAGTAGAGAAAGACGCCGCCCGTGGCGCGCCCCGTGGGTCGGCTGTAACCGGCGATGCGGATGCCGTCCAGGAGCGCCGGGCGGTCCTTGTAGGGCAGTTCGTGGCCCATGTGGCTCAGGAAGCGGAAGCTGATGGCCCGGAGCGGCGCTTCCGGACGGAAGGGCGTCGTGGCCACGCGCTCGCCGTCGACGAAGAGGTTCAGCCGCCCGCCTCGCACCTGCAGGGCCACGTTGTGGGGCGTATCGGGCGGAAGGCGTTTGGGGTCTTCTACCACCACCTGCCAGCGCCGGTTGGTGGCATCCCAGGTGGCAAACCAGAAACCGTCCCGATTTTCGGTGCGGAAGATTTTCAGGTAGACCTGTGCATAGCCGTCGGGACCCACCTCGCGCTTCATATCTTCCTCCGTGTGCAGGAACACCCGCAGTTCCGCTTCGCCCGGTTCAAAAAGGTACGTGGTGAACTCCACGGAGAAGTCCTGCGGGAAATCCATCCGACGGAGGATGTGCGTGTTGTACGCAAGCGGACGGAACCAGCGCCTGTCCTGAAACTCCGCCACCTCGTAGCTACCTTGCAGGATCTCCCAGCCTTCCACCTGGGCGCCGATCGGCGTGCCCGAAAGGTCTTCCTGGTAGAGCACGTGGTCGCCGGGCTCGAACTGTGCCGTTTCGGCACCGCCGCGAATCTGGGCATAGCCGTACCCGGCCAGCAGCCATCCAAGCAGCATCCAGCAGATGAGACGATCGTGTTTCATGGCTCCCTTCAGGTTTCAGGGTACCCGTGGGCGAAAAACTCGATTGCTGATCCAGCTCAATCGTGATTCCAACCACAATGCCGATCTGCATCGCGCGACAACCAGAGGACGCTCGGCAACGCCAGAGCCATCCACCCGAATGCGGGATAGCCAACTCTGGAACAACGTGCAAACCCACCCTGCGCCGGCCATGCATTGCATGCCGCATGGTCCGTACCCGATCTGTCCCGCCTCCGAAGGGGTGATTGTCAACCGACCGCGCCGGGGAATGAAGGGAATTACGTAATATTACGCAAAAACTGAGTTTGACGCAACTATGAGCGCTGCGCTTTCAGCAGGTCCCGGATTTCCATCAGCAGTTGCTCCTGCGGCGAGGGCTTCGGCGGCGCAGGCGGTGCTTCCTCCTGCTTGCGCTGCAGCTGATTGATCCCCTTCACCACCAGAAACACGCTGAAGGCCACGATCAGGAAGTTCACCACGCTGTTCAGAAACACACCAATGTTAAGGGTAACCGCACCTACCTCGCGTGCGGCTTCCAGGGTGGCATAGGGACCGGGGATCGTCCCCTCGCGCAACACGATGAACAGATCCGAAAAATCCACACCACCCACCAGCAATCCGATCGGCGGCATCAGCACGTCGTTGACCAGCGATTGGACCACGGCGCCGAAGGCCAGCCCGATGATGATGCCGATCGCCATGTCGATCACGTTGCCGCGCAGGGCGAATGCCTTGAATTCTTTCCACATGACCGGCCTCGAAAAGATGGTTTCGGGGGAGGTGACCGATTCAAACCTGCACGATCGGTCGTGCCGGTGCATGGGCGAAATGGCCTTTTTGCCCTGCGTTTCCGGCGCATTCGGCCATGCGCCGTTTTTTCAACCCCTGCGTCGGTTGATCAGGGCGACGGTGGCCAGGGGCGCCAGCAGCGTCGAAGCGAGCAGGCCGCCGATCACCGTCACGGCCAGCCCCAGCCAGAAGCCCTCCTCGTCGGGAAAGATCAGCAGCGGCAGCAGGGCCACNACGGACGACAGCGTGGTGGTCCACATGGGACGCAACCGCTCGCGCACGGCCAGGCGAATCAGCAGATCGGGACGCCCGTGCGGCCGCTGCGTCTGAAGCTGGCGATAGCGGTCGAGCAGCAGCAGGCTGTCGTTGACGGCCACGCCGGCCAGCAGCACCAGTCCGATGAAGGCTCCCTCGGCGAAGTTCGCCCCGCTCCAGAGAAAGCCGACCGCCACCCCGAACGCGGCCATGGGCAGGCTCAGCAGCATGACGAAAGGCAGCCGCCACGACTCGAACACCATGGCCGCAATCAGAAACACCAGCGCGATCGTGATGGGCAGCATCCAGCCGGCCGTGCGTTTGAGTTCGCGCTCACCGAAGAAGTAGTAGGTGGGATACTGCAGACGGTAGCCCGGCGGCAGCGGCATCGACTCGACCACCTGGCGGATGACACGGTCGCCCAGCCGCCACGGTCCCCGGAAATCCACGCTGATGTAGCGCCGGTACTGCTGGTCGAAGCGTTCGATGGCCGAAGGCGTGGGTACGATCTCCGGCGGCGCCAGCGCGGCCAGTTGCACCTGCACGCTGTCGGTCACGGGCAGGGGTTGCGTGATCAGCCGCGCCACGTCGATCTGTTCGGCACCGGCCACTTCGATCCGCACGGGCAGGTAGGGTTCGTCGGCCACAGGTGCCCGGAAGAACGGAAAACGCGTGTTGAAGACGGGCCGCAGCGCGGCGGCCAGATCGCCCGCCGTCAGGCCGGTGCGCAGTTGCGCCTCGGGCGTCCACCGGAATTGCAGCACCTCGCGGGCGTCGGGCCGACCATAACGGTCCACGTTGTAGTTGACGGCCGCCACCCGGGGCGTGGCCGCTTTCAGACGTTGCGCCAGCCGCTCGCAGAGCGCTTCCAGGTCTTCGTAGCTGGGTCCATAAGCGGCAATCTGAAATTCGGAAATGCTTACGCCGCTGCCGCTGTAGTATCCCTGTTCAAGCAGACCGCTCACCGACAGGTAGCGCAGTCCGGCCAGCTGGACGGCCTGCTGGATGAGCCGCTCGCGCACCAGGTAGGGTTCGATGGTACGCAGCGAGGCCTCCGTGAAGCGCACGCGCAGGTAGGCCACCTGTTCGGTAATCTGCGCCACGGTGCGGGCGACCGACGGCGAGGCGAGCGCCACGGCCTCGAAGCGCCGCATCAGCGTGTCGGCCCGTCCGATGGGCGTGCCCGGCGGAAAGGCCATGTAGACGTACACTTCGGGCCGGACTTCGAAGTGCCAACGTCGGCCGAACGTGGTCTTCTGAAAGAAAGGGCGCAACACGCCGCCCACCAGCGGTTCCAGCAACCGCCGCACTTCCAGCACGCGATCGTGCCCCAGCGTGGCGTTGTACAGGCGGGCCAGCCGCTCCTTTGCAAGCTGCCACGCTGTGTCTTCGACGACTTCCTGCTCGTCTTCGTCCGGCAGCTTCCATTCGTCGGGCAGCACCCAGAGCGGAATGCCCACGGCCAGAAACAGCACGAGCAACGTCAGGCGCGGCCAGCGGGCGGCCAGCCGGTAGGGAAGTGCAATCAACCGGCGCAGGCGGCGACGCTGGCGCACCGGCACCGGCGGAGGCGTGGGCAGAAAACGGCCCAGCACGGGCACGATCAGCACGGCGCTGAGCAGCGAAGCGCCCAGCGTGAAGGCCACCAGCACGCCGAAGGGCAGAAACAGCGTGCGCAGCTCGCCGCTCAGGTACACGAGCGGCAGTGCCACGATCATGGTCGTGAGCGTGCCGCCCAAGAGCGGCAGCCAGACGGTCTGCAGGGCCCGGCGCGTGGCTTCGACGTCGAGCGCCAGTCCCCGAAGTCCGCGGGCGCGCAGTCGCCGGCGCTGCACCAGCAGTTGTTCGACCACCACCACGCTGTTGTCCACCAGCAGTCCGGCCACCAGCGCCATACCTGCCAGCGTGATCAGGTTCAGCGTCAGCCCCAGCGGCCGGAACAGCAGCAGCGCCACAGCTACGGCCACGCCCACGCTGAAAAGCACGGCCACGCAGGCCCGCACGCTCTGCAGCAGTGCCAGCAGCACCAGCACGAGCAGCGCAAAGCCCAGCCCGCCCCGGAGCATCAGGTCCCGCAGTTGTTTGCGCACATCCTCGCTGCGATCCAGCACCACCAGCAGCCGCACGCCTTCGGGCAGCTCGGCGCGCAGCCGTTCGACGGCTGAATGCACGGCCTCGGCCACCGTCAGCAGGTGGCTGCCCGGCTTCCGGTCGATCGACAGCGTCACCACCGGCTGGCCGTCCACGCGGCTGATCGAGCGGGCCGGGGCCGGTCCCAGTCGCACACGGGCCACATCGCGCAGGCGGACCGGCGCGGCGTCGGGTCCGGCTTGATGCAAGACCAGGTTACGAATGGCGTCCAGATCGGTCTCGGGCGGGGTGAAGAGCAGCCAGGAACTCCGACCGGTCCGCCAGCGGCCGTAGCTCCGATCGCGCAGCGCGTCGATCAGTTGTTGCTGCACGCGGGCCGGGGCCAGGCCGTAGGCTTCCAGCCGATCCGGATCCAGCGTGATGAGCAGTTCCCGCTCGCGCCCACCCGCCACGTGCACGAACGCCACGCCGGGCACGCTCCGCAGGCGCGGGGCCACCAGCTCCTCGGCCAGCCGGCGCAGCGCTTCGGGCTCGAGCGGTCCCACGAGCTGCAGCGTCAGAAAGCCCTGCTGCTCGCGCAATTGTTCGGGCACGGCCCGCGTGAGCTGGGGCACGACGCGGTCGGGCAACACGCCACGCAGCCGCGCCAGCTCCTCACGCACCTGCGCCACGTAGGGTCCCAGTGGCACATCTGGCGCCACCTGCAGGATGACGGTCGCGCGCCCTTCTTCCGAAAGGCTCTCGACGTGCACCGTGCCGGGCACGCGCTGCACGGCCCGCTCGATGGGTGCCGTCACGTACTGCTCGACCTGCCGGGGGGCTGCCCCCGGCCAGGAGGCAGCAAGGTGCACTTCGGCCAGCTCCACCCGCGGCACCCACTCGATGGGGATCTGCTGCCCCACCCACAGCCCGGCCAGCAGCAGCGCCGTCGCCCACGACAGGATCGCCACGGGACGGCGTAACCACCCGGTCCATCCGCCGGTTGTCGAGGGTGCATTCATAGCGTTCGTCGCTCGCTTCCGGCCACGAGCACGTAGAGCACGGGCACCACGATCAGCGTCAGGAGCGTGGCGCTGGTAAGCCCGCCGATGATCGTGATCGCCAGCGGTTGCTGCAATGCCGCCCCGGCCCCCAGTCCGAGTGCCAGCGGCAGCAACCCCAGCACGGTCGTGACCGTGGTCATCAGAATCGGACGCAGTCGGTCGCGGCCGGCCGCCTCGATCGCCTCAAGCAGCGGCATGCCCTCGGCCCGACGCCGGTTGATGAAGTCCACCTTGATGATCGCATCGTTCACCACGATCCCGACAAGCACCACCAGCCCGGTCAGGCTCATCAGATTGACGGACTGTCCGGTAAGTGCCAGCGTCAGCGTAACACCGATCGTAGCCAGCGGCACGGTGAAAAGAATGATGAACGGCTGGCGGAGACTCTCGAACTGCGCCGCCAGGATCAGAAACACCAGCAGCAGGCTCAGCAGCAGACTCCAGGCGGCGCCGCGTAGCCCTTCCCGAAACGCATCGGTAGCCCCGCCGATCGTGCCGCGCACGCCCGGAGGAAGTGCCTCCAGGGCCCGCGTCAGCGCCGCGCGGGCTGCGGCCAGATCGGCCCCCGGTGCCACATCGGCCAGCAGCCGCACGACGGGCGCCTGTCCCGCCCGCAGCAACGAGGCCGGCAGCGAAACCGGCCGGGCTTCGACGAACAGGCCGATCGGCTTGAGTCCCTGCGCCGTGGGGATCTCCGTCTGCAGCAGACGCTGCAGCGCCTGCGCTTCGGGCAGGCGAAGCCGGATGGGAATGGCCTCGTTGACGGTCTGCAGCGCCGTCGCCTCCAGTCCGCGAGCGGCCGCCGCCAGCCAGTCGGCCAGCTGCCGCGCATCTACGCCGAAGCGGGCCATCACATCGCGCCGGAAATGCAGCGCATAGCCCGGCACCTCTTCGGCAAAGGCCCGCCGCACGTTGACCAGCGCCGGCTCTCGGCGCAATTGCGGCAATATCTGATCGGCCGCCGCCTCGGCCTCGGTGCGCAGATCCGCCTGCAGGTCCAGCCACAAATCGGCCTCGCCACGGGCCAGCAGGGCTTCCAGTTGCGTACGCTCGGGCAGAATCTCGACGGTCAGCGCCGGGGGCATCGGCATCCGGCGGAGCTGCTCGGCGACCGTTTCCGAGCGAACCTTTTCATCAAGCAGGAGCGTCAGCGTGCCCTCGTAGGGCGGACGCGGATCCAGGTCGAGCCGTGCTTCGTCGCGCTCGCCCAGATCGGCCAGCACGTGCTGCACGGTGGGCAGCCGGAGTGCTTCGGCTTCGATCTGTTCCGCCCAGCGGCTGAGCTGCGGCAGGTCCGTGCCGGGCGGGGCGCTCAGATGGACCGTCAGCCGCTTCAGATCGGCGTGCGGCATCACCTGCCGGGGCAGGTGCCAGGCAAGCACGGCCGTCCCGGCCAGCGCGCCAAGCGTCAGCAACACGACCAGCCCACGCCGACGAAGTGCACGCCGGAGCAGCGCCTCGTAGTGGACGAGCAGCCAGCGCGTACCGAACGGCTCCAGGCGGCCCGGTCGGCGGTCGCGCGCGGCCAGGACGGGCACCACGGTCAGCGCCACCAGCAGCGAGGCCAGTAGCGAAAAGACCACGGCCAGCGCCTGATCCCGGAAGAGCCGCCCGGCCAGTCCCTCGACGAACGCCAGCGGCCCGAAAACTGCAATGGTCGTCAGCGTGCTGGCCGTGATGGCCGCAGCGACCTCGACGGTCCCCTCCCGGGCGGCGTCCAGCGGGGCATAGCCCTGCTCCCGCAAGCGGGCGATGTTTTCGGTGACCACGATCGCGTTGTCCACGAGCATCCCCACGCCCAGCGCCAGCCCGCTCAGCGAGAGCAGGTTCAGCGTGATGTCGGCCACCTCGAACGCAATCAGCGTGAGCGCCAGCGACAGCGGTACGGCCACCGCCACGGCCAGCAGCACGCGCGGCCGGCGCAGGAACACCAGCAGCACGACGAGCGCCAGCACGCCGCCCAGCAGCACGGCCTGCTGCACTCCGGCGATGGCCTGCCGGATGAACAGGCTCTCGTCCACGACCACGTCGAGCCGAACGCCCGGCACCTCGGCTTCCAGCTCGCGCAGCGTGCGGCGCACCTGGCGGGCGGCGACGACCGTGTTGGCGTCGGCGGCCCGCTCCACCAGCAGGAGCAGCGCTTCTTCGCCGTCGAAGCGCACCAGTCCGCGACGCTCGGCCACGCCCGGCCGCACCTCGGCCACGTCGGCCAGCCGCAGCGGGGTGCGTCCCGCATAGCCCACGATCGTTTCGGCCACGTCGGCCGGCTCCGTAAAGGCCCCGCTGACCTCGACGGCGTAGCGGAACGGACCCCGACGGATCAGTCCACCCGGCAGCGTGACGTTGGCCGCCCGCAGGCGCTGCTCAATCTGCGCCACGGTGAGCCCGTACCGAATCAGTCGCTCCGGGTCGAGCCGCACCTCGACCTCGGGCTCGTAGCCGCCGGTGACGCGCACGCGGGCCACGCCCTCGAGCTGCTCCAGTCGGCGCGCGACCACATCGCGGGCCAGTCGCTTGAGCGCGACCAGATCCTGAAAGCTTTCTCCGGCGGCCGCGCGTCGGACCGTATCGCGCGGCAGGGCCTGGCGAAGCGCCAGCAGCATGATGGGTCGGTCGCTCGGATCGAGCCGGAGCACTACCGGACGCTCGGCCTCGTCGGGCAGCGCGTCGCCGAGCTGGTCGAGCTGCTCCCGGACGTTCAGCAGCGCCAGGTTCAGATCCGTGTTCCACCCGAAGCGAAGCACGACCAGGCTGCCGCCCAGCAGGCTGCGGCCCGTCACCGCCACGACCCCTTCCACGCCGGCCACCGCCGCCTCCACGCGTTCGGTCACGGCCCGCTCCACGCGTTCGGGCGGCACGTCGGGATAGGCCGTCCAGACCGCTAGCGCCGGATAGCGCAGATCGGGCAGCAGCGCCACCGGCAGCCGCACGTAGGCGATCACCGCCAGTCCGACGGCAAGCAGGCTCCAGGCCGTGACGGCCACCGGACGCCGCAGGCACCAGCCAACCAGCGCGCGCATGGATCCTGACCGTTTCAGTCGTTCACCTCGAAGGTCGGATGCACGGCCGTCACCTCGACGGGCGCATCGTGCGCCAGCGCATGATGGCCGCTGACGGCCACCGTGTCGCCCGGCGCCACACCATCGAGCAGCACCACGTGATCCCCCGAGCGCGGCCCGGTCGTCACGTAGGTCCACTGCGCCCGCCCGTTGCGAATCACAAAGACCAGATCGCGTCCCTGGCGCACGAGCACGGCCTCGGCCGGCACGACCAGCCGGTCGGGCAGCGTGCGCGTCTCCAGCGCCACGTAGGCGAACATGCCGGCCAGCAGGCGTCCTTCCGGATTCGGCACGGCCACGGTCACGCGTCCGGCGCCCGTTTTCGGATCGATCCGGGGGTTGACCGTGTGCACGACGCCCGCCACCACCGTATCGCCGAGCGCCGGGAGCCGCACCCAGGCCGCGGCGCTCGGCCGGATATGCACCAGATCGGCCTCCAGCACATCGACTTCCACCTTCATGCGGCGGTCGTCCAGGAGCCGCATCAGCACCTGGCCGGGACTCACATGCCGACCGACCTCCACCTGCAGGTCGGCCACGCGTCCGGCAAACGGGGCCCGGATGCGCGTGCGGTTCAGTTGCAACCGGGCCCGCGCCACGCGCTGTTCGGCTTCGGCCAGCCCGGTCACCACGCGGCGCACGGCTTCCCGCTGCGCGCCGGAGAGGAGCAGCAATGCCTCATAGCGCTGCCGCGCCGCATCCAGTGCCGCCTCGTCGATTTCTCCGCGCGCATAGGCTTCCTGCGCGGCCTGCCAAGCCCGCCGCGCTTCGGCCAGCCGTGTCGAGTCGATCCCGGCCGTCCCGCTCTGACTGAGCTGGACGGCATACTCGCTGCGCGCCTTGAGCAGGGCCGCCTCGGCCTCGGCCAGCGCCAGCCGCGCTTCTTCATCGTCGAGCACCACGAGCACCTGTCCGGCCGCCACCCGGTCCCCTTCTTCCACGCGGCGTTCCACGACGCGCCCGCTGATCTCGGCGCTGATTTCGGTCTGGCGCCAGGGGGCCAGCGTACCCGTCGCCTCAGCCCGCAGTGGGAAGTCCACCGGCTGCACCACCACGGCCTCGACGGCCACCGGCGGCGCCGAGGCCTGCACGTCCTCGGGACGCGTGGCCTCCTCACGGCCGGTCAGCACCGGCCAGAACGCATAGAGCAGCAAACCGCCGACGGCCAGCACGAGCACCAGCGCCGCCACGTGCCAGCTCCGGACGCGCCGCCCGGCCGTCCTCTCTCTCGTCTCAGAAAGGCCCCGGTTCATGAGCAACGAAGTGCAAGAGGATTACCGCCTGTTCTTCAGAATTTAAAACAAAACAGCCGCGTACCTGAAACGACCAGTTCCGTCCCGCCGACATTCCCCATCAAAGCTTTTGGAAATTCGCATGCGGCACAGCTAACGCAAGATGGTTCGAGATTAAGGTATTATCATTTTCGTAGAAAAACAAGGCTCACCAATGCTTTGCGCCGATTGGCTTGCTCCCCTTCCTGAACCGTCTTATCTTGGGCGGCCTGAAGGTGGGGACGGTCATGTACCTGAGCAAGCTCGAACTGCAAGGCTTCAAGAGTTTCGCAGACCGAACGGTCCTGCACTTCGATCCCGGCATCACGGCCATCGTTGGCCCCAACGGCTGCGGCAAGTCGAATCTGGTCGATGCCGTCCGATGGGTCATCGGCGAGCAGCGCGCCCGCGTGCTCCGCTCCGAACGCATGGAGCACGTGATCTTCAACGGCACGGCCCGCCGTCGCCCCGTCGGCATGGCCGAGGTGCTGCTGACCATCGAAAACACGCGNGGCATCCTGCCGCTCCACTACAGNGAGGTCACCATCGGCCGCCGCCTCTACCGCTCCGGCGANTCCGAGTACCTGCTCAACGGCACCCCCTGCCGCCTGCGCGACATCCAGGAGCTGTTCATGGATACGGGCATGGGGGCCGGCGCCTACTCGGTCATCGAGCTGAAGATGATCGAGGACATCCTCTCGGACAATGCCCAGGACCGACGTCATCTTTTCGAAGAGGCGGCCGGAATCACCCGCTACAAACTGCGCCGCACGCAGACGCTTCGCAAGCTCGACGCCACACGCAACGATCTGACCCGCCTGCGCGACCTGATCGAAGAGGTACGGCGCCAGGTCGATACGCTCAAACGCCAGGCCGACCGCGCCGAACGCTACCGCCGCTACCGCGACGAACTGCGCACGCTCGAACAGGCACTCCTGCGACACGACTACGACCGGCTGCGCGAACAGGCCGACGCGCTCGAAGCCCTGCTAAGCGAAGTGCAGACGCGCCTGCGCGAGGCCCGCACCCGCTACGAAACGCTCGAGGCGGAACAGACCGAGCTGCAGCAGCAGCTCACGCAGACCGAAGCGGCGCTGGAGGCCGCGCAGGAACGCCTCCACACGCTACAAAATCGCCTGCAGACGCTCGAAAGTGAAGGCCGCCTGCTGGACGAGCGCCTGCGGGCCGCCCGAAGCGAACAGGAACGGCTGCAGCGCGAAGCGAAAGAGGCCGAGCACCAGGAGCAGCGCCTGCAGCAGGCGCTGGAAGCCGCCGAGGCGGCCGTCCGGGAAGCCATGCCCCGGCACGAAGCGGCCGAAGCTGCCCTGCGCCGGGCGCTGGAAGACCGAGACGCCGCCCAGCACGCGCTGGAACAGCAGCGGGAGCGCGTCCGCGAAGCCCGTCGCCTGCTGCAACAGGCCGAACAGACCCTGCACGAAGCGCGCCGCCAGCTCGACCGCCAGAGCAACCGGCGCGAACTGCTGGAACAGGAACGCGAGCGCCTCGACGCCGAGCAGAAGACGCTCGACGCGCAGCTGCAGGCGCTCGAAACCGAGCAGGAAGAAACCCGCCGGAAACGCGAGACCGCACGCCAGACGTGCGAACGGCTTCGGAAGGAAATCGAAGCGCTGGAGGCCCGCCGACAGGCTTTGCGTCAGGAGATCGCCGCCCGCAACGAAGCGCTGCACCAGCAGGAGCGACGTCTGGAGGCCGTCCGGGCCGAAGCGCGATTGCTGGAACAGGTGCTCACGGCCTACGAGGACTTTCCGGAGGCCGTCCCCTTCCTGGCCCGCACGCCGGGCTGGACGGATGCGCCGCTACAGACCGTAGCCGACCTGCTCGGCATCGCGCCCGAGCTGCAGCCGGCCCTCGACGCGGCGCTCGGCGAGCGGGCCGCCTGGATCGTCGTGGCTACCGAAGAGGAAGCCCGACAGGCACTCCGGTTGCTCCGCGAGGCGGAAAAAGGCCGGGCCACCTTCATCGTGCTGGAAGGGTTGACGCCCCCGAACGATCCGCCCGACATTCCCGGCGCCCGTCCCCTTCTCGACCATGTGCGGCTGGCCCGTCCCGAACTGCGACCGCTGGCCGCCTCGCTGCTGCACGACGCCTATCTGGTCGACGATCTGGAAACGGCCCGGCGTCTGGCACAGAACACGTCGGAGCCGGCCCGCTTCTTCACGCCACAGGGCGAGTGGATCGACAGCCGGAACTGGTGGCACGGCGGCAGCGCACAGGCGCCGCGCTCGCCCCTCAGCGGCCGCCTCGACCGCCGCGAGCGCCTGAACGCCCTTCAGACCGAGGCCGCCTCGCTGGAAACGGAGATCGCCCGCCTGCGCAACGAGCGCGCCACGCTGGAACAGCAACTACAGGCGCTTCCCTTCGACGCAAAACAGCAGACTTTGCGTGAGGCCGAGCAGGCGCTGCGTGCGCTGGAGCAGCAGGCCACCCGCCACGAGGCCACGCGCGAGTCGCTCCGCCAGCGCCTCGAAGCCCTGAAAACCCGCCGGGCGCAACTGGACGAAGCACAGGCGACCCTTGCGGCCGAGCTGCAGAAGCTCCGGCAAACGCTGATGGAAGCCGAGCAGACGGTCGCCGAACGCCAGCGTGCGCTGCAGGAGGCCGAAGCCGCCCTTCAGCAGGCAGAAGCCGGCTACCGGGTCACCATGGAGCAGTTGAACCAGGTGCAATTGCAGGCGGCCGAAACGCGCAACCGGCTGGACAACCTTCGACGCGAGCAGCAACAGCTTCGCCAGCGGCTGGAAGGTCTCCAGCGTCGCCAGCAGGAACGCGCGCAGCAGCAGGAACAACTGGCAACGCGCCTGGCCCGAGATCAGGAACGACGCCGGGCCATCGAAGAAGAGCGAAGCGCCCGGAGCGCCGAACTACCACCCGTCGAGGCCGAAGTACAGCAGCTTCGCCAGCAACTTGTCGCGCTCCGCACGGCCTTCGAGCGCGTCGAGCGCCAGCTGCGCGACCTCCGCCGCGCCTACGAGCAGGAGCAGCAGCAGGAACGTCAGTATCAGGTGCAACTTGCCGAAACGCGCACGCGCCTGGCCGCCCTGGCCGAGCATGCCCGCGAACATCTGGACGTGGACGATCCCTCCCGCCTGCCCGAACCGCCGGCCGACTTCGACGTGCAGCAGGCGCGGGAGCAGATCGAAACGCTACGCCGCCGGATGGCCAACCTCGGCACCGTCAACGAACTGGCGCTCGAGCAGTATCAGGAAGAAAAGGAACGGCTCGACTTTCTGCTGGCCCAGCAGCAGGATCTGGAATCGGCCGAGGCCACGCTGGAAACCACCATTCAGGAGATCAACCAGACGGCCGCTGCCCGCTTTCTGGAAACCTTCGAAACGATCCGTCGCAACTTTCAGGAGCTGTTCCGCGAACTGTTCGGCGGCGACGCCCGGGCCGATCTCGTGCTGGCCGACCCGAACGATCCGCTGGAGTCGCCCATCGAGATTCTGGCGCGTCCCCGTGGCAAGCGTCCCAGCACGCTCGCCCAGCTCTCCGGGGGTGAAAAGGCCCTGACGGCCATTGCCCTGCTTTTTGCGCTGTATCTGACCAAGCCCAGCCCGTTCTGCATTCTCGACGAAGTGGACGCGCCGCTGGACGAAGCCAACGTCGAGCGCTTCATGCGCCTGCTGCGCAGCTTTTCTGAAAACACCCAGTTCATCCTCATCACGCACAACCTGCGCACGATGGAGCTGTCGGACCGGCTCTACGGCGTCACGATGCAAGAGCCGGGCGTCTCGACGCTGGTCAGCGTCCGCCTCGAAGAAGCGGCTGAGCTGGCCGGTCGCTGATCAGAGGGGTACGGCCTCCGGGCGGGCCTCCGTCACCTCCCACTCCCCTTCCAGAATCAGCCGCGCCAGGTCGCGCTTGGACATCCACTTGTAGCGAAGCTCCGGCCCGTAGGGCACCGGCTCGCCGTCTTCCGTCAGCCACTCGTAGTACACGTTCAGCGTGTCCTCGAAGAGCACGCCCAGCCGGCAGCCCTTGCCTTCCAGAAAGTACTTGTAGCGTCCCTGTCCGGGCAGCAGATGAAAGGTGAAGCCTTCCGGCGCGGCCTTCCAGAAATCCTTCAGCTTCTCGTACATGCAACCCACCGGCTATTTTAGACGCTGTCTAAATTAACACACTTTCGACGCCAGAAGTGCCGGGGCATTGTGAAGATTGCATGGGTTCTGTTGAACAGGGCCCGTCCGGACCAAACAAAAAAGCCGCCCCGTAAGGAGCGGCTTTGTGTCGATGTCTAACGCGGGTCAGTCGATGGCGACCAGCTCGATTTCGAAGGTCAGGTCTTCGCCGGCCAGCGGATGGTTGGCGTCGATCGTCACGGTTTCCTCGGTCAGGGCCGCTACGGTAACCGGGATGATCCGGCCGTCCTGCAGCCGGAGCTGCAGCTGCTGTCCGACGGCCAGCTCCAGTCCGGGCGCTACCTGATCACGTCCGACCTCGATGAGCAGATCGTCGCGCCGGGGGCCGTAGGCTTCCTCCGCCGTGATGGTGACCGTTCTGGTTTCACCGGGCTCCATGCCCATGACCGCCTGCTCGAAGCCGGGAATGACTTCCCCTTCGCCCAGCGTGAATTCGAGCGGCTCGCGATCCCGAGACGAGTCGAAGATGGTGCCGTCCTGAAGGCGACCGGTGTAATGGACCTTGACGTGGTCGCCTGCTTTTGCCTGTGCCACGGTGTACGCTCCTGATTTGCGTGTGGTTGTTGGATATTTTCCTTGCTCAACGGGTTGCCACGTAAAAAGTTCGCTGCCCTTTTACATTTTCTTTCTGGACCTGGCCGGGTAGCGCGTTGCCAGAGGCGCCGCATCCGGTCTTTTTTTATGGACCGGCGGACCCACGCGCTCGTTTTCTCCGATACTGTCTCAACGAAACGAAGAAACGAACCCTTCAAATGGAAGAACGCGCCAATGCGTGGACGCACGGCCTCGGCCTGCTGCTGAGTCTGGTCGGAACCGGCTGGCTCTGGCTCTCGGGTCGCGACGGCACGACAGGGCAACGGATCGCCTGCCTGATCTTTGGCCTCAGCCTGATCGTCCTGTATCTGGCTTCCACGCTCTACCACAGCGTGCACCGGCCACGCTGCAAGCGGCGGCTGCGCGTCGTCGATCATGTGGCGATTTACCTGCTCATCGCCGGCACCTACACGCCGTTTCTGGTGGCCTACGTGCCACCGCCCTGGCGGATGGTGCTGCTCGGGGTGATCTGGAGCGTGGCGCTGGCCGGGATGGTGTTCGAGGGGCTCTTTACCGGACGTTTTCCCCGGCTTTCCACGGCGCTCTACGTCGCCACCGGCTGGCTGGCCGTGCTGATGTTGCCGGTCCTGTGGCGCCATCTGCCCACAGGAGCGCTGGTGCTGATCGTGGCAGGCGGCCTGGCCTACACAGGCGGCGTGCTGTTCTACCGCTGGGAGCGTCTGCCCTTCCACCATGCGATCTGGCACCTGTTCGTGCTGGCGGGCAGCGCCTTTCATTATGCGGCGGTGTTGCGCTACGGGACGCCCGGTCCCTGAAGGGCCGTATCCGGCGGCAGCGGCCGCAGCAGCGTATCGGGTGGGATCATACCGTTCGGGCCGCCGCTGCGGAGCACGATGTCGCCGTGCGCGGTACGGAGCGTGACGCGGGCGCGCCCCTGCCCGAGCTTTCCGACGAAACGGGCGCCGGCCGCCTCCCGGGGCTGCAGGCTGCGTTCGGCGAAGGTCAGTCCCTCGACGCGCACCTCGCCGGCTGCGGTCTCGGCCTGAAGCTGCGCGTCGGCCTCCGGCGGAAGCGTCAGCCACAGGTCACCGTTTTCCGTCTGGACCGTCACGATGGCATCGGTCGGCAGACGCCGGAAATGCACCGAGGCCGAGCCGTTCTGGAGCCGGATCTCCAGGCTGTCGGCAGCCTCGCGGACGTGCACCTCGCCCGCGGCCAGTTGCACCCGGATCGGTCCTTCAATGTGCGTCAGGTCCACGTCGCCGCCCGCGCGTGTGATGACCAGGCGGGCATTGCGCGGGACGGTGCCCTCCACGTGCACCTGCGCCAGCGCCGCCTGCCGGGCTTCCAAGCGATACCGGAAACTCCCCGCCGTACCCTCCTCGCGGAGCTGGATTTCGCGGAGCGTCCGGCGAGCAGCCGCCACGTCGGCGCCCCGGCCTGCCCGGACGAACGTCAGACGCGCCACGTCCACGTCGGCGCCCTGCAGCGACACCCGACCGCTCAGCCCCTCCAGCACCAGCGTGCGCCCGGCCAGCAGGACGCCACGGTGCAGCGTATCGGACGCCTCGACCGCACCGGGCAGCAACGTGCCTTCTTCCGTCTGGCCTACCCCCGGCGATTGACGGCAGGCCCCGAGTCCCAGCAGCAGCACGAGCAGGGCCGCCTGTACGCAGAAAAGTAAACGCGCCTTGCGCATGAGGATTGCTATCGTTGCCGGTTTCGCTTCGATGGAAAAGTACCGGGCGGTATACCGACCCGCATGTTTCAGGCGATCACCATGGATCGCCCTGCGATTGCCTCCCGACCGATACGACGCTGTGGCAAGATAGGCTGCGACCGGAAGCGAGACAATGCCCCCGGTTCATTTTTGCATTGACAATTTCATCCATATGTTTTAGCATTCAACCCACCTTCACACCATCAGCACAACGGCTGTACGGATGGTTGTCTTTACCTGGATCGACTGGCTGTGGGTGGCGCTGTACCTGCTGCTGATGATCGGCAGCGGGTTTTTCTTCTACCGGCTGGGCAAGCGTTCTCAGTCGGATTTCTTTCTGGCGGGGCGCGGTCTGCCCTGGTGGTTGCCGGCCGCCTCGGTCTATGCCACGCACACGGCCACCGACACGCCCATGTGGGTGACGGGCGTCATCTATCGCTACGGTCTGGCCGGCATCTGGTACACGTTCTTTTCGGCCTGGTGCGCCATCAGCGCGTTCGTCTCCACGCGGATCTTCCGGCGCTCGCTCGCCTACACCCAGGCCGAGTGGAGCGTGCTGCGCTTCGGCGGACTGGGCGCCGAGCTGATCCGCGGCTGGATGGCCGGCTGGCAGGTCTTCATGAACATGTTCATCCTGGGCTGGGTGGGCATCGCGATGGGGAAGGTCTGCAACTTTCTCTTCGGCTGGGCGCCCTGGGTGGGGCTGGTGGTCTTTTCGGGCGCCTGTGCCATCTACGTGCTGGCGGCCGGTTACTGGGGTGTGGTGGTGGCGGACTTCCAGCAGGGTATCATCGCGTTTTTCGTAATCGTGCTCGTCTCGATCTGGGGCATCGCCGAGGCGGGGGGACCGTCGGCCATCGTGCAGAAGCTCACCGAGATGGGCGAGGCGCACCGGCTCGACCCGTTCGCCTTCACGGGCTGGTTTACGGGCGATTTTCCCGTGGCCTGGTTTCTGACCATGCTGTTCATCGCGCTGCTGGGCGGTTTCGGCATGGGCACGACGATCGACTGGTTCGCCGAAGCCCAGCGCATTCAGTCGGCGCGCACCGTACGCGACGCCAGTTACAGCATCTGGTGGGGCAGCGCGCTGGTGCTCATGCGCAACGCGCTCTGGGCCGTCGCTATCCTGGCGTTCTACGTGATGTTTCCGGACATCGAAAACACGGCCGAGTACGAGCTGGGCTGGTTCCGATTGGGCTTCGACTTTCTACCGGCCGGCCTGATGGGCTTTTTCTTTGCTGCCATCGTGGCCATTCATCTTTCGACGATCTCCACGCACCTGAACCTGGGCGCGCTCTACGCCACGCGCGACATCTACCAGCACTACGTCAAACCGCACGCTTCCGAGCGCGAGCTGGTGTGGGTGGGCCGCATCGCCACGTTGATTCTGCTCATCGGCTCGCTCATCTACGGGCTGATGATGGAAGAGATCACCTCGTGGCTGATCTTTGCGCTGTGGATCATGGCCGCGGGCGTGTGGCTGCCCAACATCCTGCAGGTGGTCTGGTGGCGCTTCAATGCCTGGGGCTATCTTTCGGCCTGGATCGCCAATCTGGGCTTCAGCTGGCTTGTCGTGTGGGTGCTGCCGGCCTTTGGCGTGCTACCGCCGCTGGCCGACTACGAGCAGTTCTGGCTGCTGATGGTGCTGGGCGCGCTCGTGTACATTCCGGTGACGCTGCTGACGCCGCCGGAAGACATGGACCATCTGGTGAAATACTACGTGATGGCCCGACCGATCGGCTGGTGGGGGCCCGTGCGCCGGGAGGCCGAGCGCCGCGGGTTGCTCACGCCGAAGGGCCAACCGGCTTTCGTCGATCCGAATCAGACCAGACCTTCCTGAAATCATGGGCTGGATTCGACGCACCTGGACGGCCGCCGAGGCCGACGAGTGGACGAAAGAAGACGTGCTGGCGATCATCATCTCGCCGCTGGCCTACGTGACGCTCACGCTGGGCGTGGCCCTGAGCCTGCTCCTGCGCTGGGAAGGATTCGTCACGCTGGGGATCGGGATCGTGCTGACGGCCCTGTTGCACTGGATCATCGATCCGAAACTGAAAGCGATCTCCGAGGAGTACGAGCGTAAGCAGAAGGAATACCTGCAGCAACTGGAAAAAACCGTCCGCTGGGAGGNCTGAAATGGATCAGGGACTGGCTACCGCCATCGGGATGACGATNGCCTANGCGGCNTCGCTCCTGGGNCTGNTGCTGGCCTGGCGNGCCTACCGTCGCCATCACCGGCAACCGAAGGAATCTTCCACCGACGACACCCCTCGCCATGGATGAACTGCTGCTTCTGCTGCAACAACAGCCGCCAGCCGGACGCGAACTGACCATCTGGGGCATTGTCATTCCGGCGGCCGTGCTGCTCGTTTCGTTTCTGGTGGCCGTAGGGCTTTACCGCCACTTTTCGCGGCCGCACTGAGCTTCAGTGCAGCGGGACCTGCCGGATGAAGCGGCGGGCGGCCCAGGCGGCGCCGAGCCAGCCCAGCACGACGCCGGCCAGCACAATGCCGCCGAGCAGTCCGAGCAGAAACAACCCCTGGCTGCCTTCAAGCTGGGGCAGGTAACCCGCCACCATCTGGTAACCCAGCGCCACGATGCCGGCCGCCAGCAGCCCCGCGATGAGTCCCTGCGCCATGCCCTCGACCACGAAAGGTCGGCGGATGAAGCTGTCGGTGGCGCCCACCAGTTTCATCGTGCGGATGAGCAGCCGCCGCGCATAGACCGTCAGCCGGATCGTGTTGGCCACCAGAAAGACGGCGGCCAGCACTACCAGCAGCCCCAGCGCCAGTCCGATCAGCGTGATCAGTCGGAGGTTCTGCTGCACCTTCACCAGCAGCGGCTGGTTGAAGACCACCTCATCGACGTGATTCCAGGTCGAAAGCCAGCGGACCATGCGGGCCAGCGTGTCGGGCGCGGCCATCGACGGCTCGAAGCGCACCCGGATCGAAGCGGGCAGGAAGGGCTCGTCCAGAAACACCTCCCCTTCTCGGCCGAACTCTTCCAGAAAGATCTGCCGGGCCTCTTCGCGNGAGATGTAGCGGGCTTCGGCCACACCGGGNATGGCCTGAACGCGTGCGTAAAGCGCCCGGGCAACGTTTTCGTCCACGTCGTCTTCCAGGAAGATCTCGATCTCCCCCACGCGCTGGCGGAGCCAGTTCGTCACCTGATGGGCGTGGTAGCCCACGGCCGCAAACACGCCGATCAGCACGAGCGCCACGGTCATGGCGCTTGTGGCGGCCACCGTGGCAAAGCGGGCCCGGCGCAGGCCGGCCAGTCCCTCCCGGATGCTGTAGGTCAGCGACATGGTTTTCGCTCAGTCGACGCGTCGGCCGCGCGGATACGAACCCAGCACCCGCACGAATGCCGCCACCTCGGCCAGATGGTCCAGCGCCCGCTGCACGACCTCCTCGTGCACGGAACCTGCCACGTCCAGGTAAAACAGGTAGCTGCCCGGCACGCCCACCAGCGGACGGCTTTCGATCTTGTACAGGTCCAGGTCACGCAATGCGAACACGGCCAGGCTTTTGAAGAGGGCGCCGGGAACGTTCTCGCGCAGGGCAAACACGATCGACGTTTTCATCGTTCCCGGCGGCCCCTNAGGCGGCGAGACCTCGGGGCGGGCCAGCACCAGAAAGCGCGTGTAGTTCTGCGGGTGGCTTTCGATCCCGGAAGCCAGTACTTCCAGCCCGTACTTGGCGGCCGCGCGGATGCCGGCGATGGCGGCCGCCTCCGGATCGCCCATTTCGGCCACCATGCGGGCGGCACCGGCCGTGTCGTAGGCCGGAATGGCTTCGGCGTGCTGCAGGTGCGTGCGCAGGTACGTCCGGCACTGCCCGAGCGCCTGCGGGTGCGAGTAGACGCGGCGAATCTGCTCGATGCGACTGCCGGGAAGCCCGAGCAGGTGGTGCCGGATCCGTAGTTCCAGCTCGCCGATGATGCTTACCTCGTGGGCACGCAGCAGGTCGTAGTTGACGTGCACGCTGCCGAACAGCGAGTTTTCGATTGGGATCATGGCCCGATCCACCTGACCACTCTCAAGCGCTTCGAAGACCAGCTCGAAGTTGGGCAACGGCACCGGCTCGGCCTGCTCCGCGCCGAAGTAGGCCAGGATCGCTTCCTCGCTGAAGGCGCCCAGCTCGCCCTGAAAGGCCACCGTGTACTTTTCGGCCATAGTCACATCCGTTCCGGTGCGGAAATGCCCAGCACGCGCAGGCCGTTGGCCAGCACCAGGCGGGTCGCCCGCGCCAGCGCCAGCCGGGCCTGCGCCAGCGGCTCGGGCTCGCCGATGATGCGGCACTGGTCGTAGAATTTCGTGAAGGCCACAGCTACCTCGCGCAGGTAGTTGGCCACGCGGTGCGGCTCGTAGGTCTGCGCCGCCTCCTGAATCACTTCCGGAAAGCGCATCAATTCCTTGATCAGCGCCTGCTCGGCTTCATGCTGCAGCAGCGTCAGATCCGGGTTCGGGCTTTCCTTCAAGCCCACTTCGTCCGCCTTGCGCATGATCGAGCAGATGCGGGCGTGCGCGTACTGCAGGTAGAAGACCGGGTTCTTCTCGCTGGCCTCACGGGCCAGGTCCAGGTCGAACTCCAGGTGCGTGTTGGGCGAACGCATCAGGAAGAAAAAGCGCGTGACGTCTTCGCCTACCTCGTCGATCAGCTCGTCGAGCGTCACGTAGGTGGCCTTTCGGGTGGACATCTTGACGGGCTCGCCGCCTCGCACCAGTGTCACGAACTGGTAGATCACCACATCGATTTTTTTCACGTCGTAGCCGAGCACTTCGAGCGCCCGGAGCACGTCCGGGTAAGTGGCGATGTGGTCGGCCCCGAAGACATCCACGATCCGCTCGAAGCCCCGCTCGAACTTCGTGATGTGGTAGGCGATGTCGGGCAGGCGGTAGGTCGGCTCGCCCGTGCGCTTGACCAGTACCGTATCCTGATCTTTGCCCAGCGCGCTCGTGCGGAACCACACGGCGCCGTCTTTTTCGTAGATGTAGCCTTTCTCGCGGAGCGCCTCGACAACCTCCCAGATTTTGCCGTTCTCGTAGAGCGTGTGCTCGTTGAAGTAGCTGTCCATGTGAATGCCCAGGCGGGCGAGCGTCCGCCGGATGTCCTCGAAGATGACCTTCTCGGCGGCTTCCTTGAACGGCGTGATGTCTTTCACGTCGCGGAGCGCCTCGCCGTGCTGCTCGTAGAGCATGCGGGCGATGTCGATGATGTAGTCGCCCAGGTAGCCGTCCTCGGGGAAGGGCTCGGGCACCTCCACCCACTCGCCTTCGGCCGCCTGGATCTTTTTGGCGGGCAGGTTCGGATCGACAAGCGCCAGGTAGCGGGCCCGCACCGATTCGCCCAGCACGCGCATCTGGCGGCCCGCGTCGTTGTAGTAGTACTCGCGCGTGACGCGGTAGCCGATCCAGTCGAGCAGGTTGGCGATCGTGTCGCCCAGCACGGCGTTACGGCCGTGCCCCACGGTGAGCGGCCCGGTGGGGTTGGCGCTGACGTACTCGACGATGGCAGGCCTGCCCTGCCCCAGGTTGCTGCGGCCGTAGTGTTCGCCGGCGGCCAGGATGTCGGCCAGCACCTGGGCCAGGTAGTCCGGAGCGAAGCGGAAGTTCAGGAAGCCGGGTCCGGCCACCTCGACCGAAGCGACGCGCCGCGGATCGAGCGGCAGCGCCCGCAGCCGCTCGGCGATCTCCTCGGCGATCTGACGCGGCGGCCGCTTCAGGTAACGGGCCAGTTGCATGGCCGCGTTCGTGGCCAGGTCGCCGTGCTCGGGGTTGTTGGGCTTCTCCAGCTCCGGCCGAAAGTCCTCCGGCACGCCGTCGATCGTGCGCAATACCCGGCGGAGGGCTTCTTCGATATATGTTTTCATCGGGTTCGAACGTTTGCCTCGACAGACACCGGCGCGCTTCTACAAAAAAGCCGCCCCGCGTGTTCAGACGAAGATGGAAAAGTCATCGCGGCGCATGTGCAGATTGAGTACTACCGCCAGCATCAGCGTGTTGGCCAGCAGCGACGAACCGCCGTAGGACAGGAAGGGCAGCGGAATGCCGATCACGGGAAGGAGTCCCGTCGCCATGCCGATGTTGATGAACACGTGCACCAGAATCACGCCGGCCACGCCGGCTGCCACCATGAGGCCGAAGGGATGGCGGCACTCCGTCCCCATCCGGATGAGTCGCACCAGCAGCAGCGCAAAGAGCAGCAGCACAAGGGCGGCCCCCACAAAGCCGAACTCCTCCCCGATGACGCTGAAGATAAAGTCCGTGGACTGCTCCGGCACGTAGGCGCCCTGCGTCTGGGTTCCCTGCATGAACCCTTTGCCGAAGAGGCCGCCCGAGCCGATGGCCGCCTTCGACTGCACCAGGTGGAAGCCGTAGGTTTTGCGATAGGCTTCGGCTTCGGGGTTCGTGAACGAAAGCACGCGGGCCAGCTGGTAGGGCTTGAGCACATAGGCCAGCGCAAACGAAGCCACGGCCGCCGTTCCGCCGGTAAATAGCGCGGCCAGCGCGCCCATGTAGGCCTCGCGCGTGTGCCAGTAGATGCCCGCGGTGAAAAGCACCGCAAAGGCCACGGCGGCCGGCCAGTAGACGAGCGTCAGGTAGCCGGCCAGCGCGGGCGAGATCACCAGCAGCACGGTCGCCACCGGCAGACCGCTCCAGTAGAGCATGACGGGCACCAGCGCCAGAAAGACCAGCGCCGTGCCCAT
>Ga0065723_100017_pt1 | contig 46950 bp, 36 predicted proteins | sample TheenrcuSG05Z960_FD_59110 | JGI IMG/M metagenome (GOLD analysis project Ga0065723, IMG submission 59110) | Thermophilic enrichment culture from UC Davis - Sample SG0.5Z960 | ecosystem: Engineered > Solid waste > Grass > Composting > Bioreactor | place: USA: University of California, Davis
CGACCGCGGCCAGGAGCGTCAGGGCGGCCCAGGCCAGGGGCGGGAGCGGCCGGCTCACGGCTCGCCTCCGCGCTCCCGCGTCGGCCGGACGGGCCGGCAGAGTTTCTGTCGCCGGTGAGGGTCAGGAAGGGATGGGTCGGGAAACGAAGAACGGGAGACGACAAACGGAACGCAGCGGACGAGACACCCGGTCCGGGCGGGCCGACCGGGATCCGGCCACGCCCCGGCTACGGCTCCCGGGCCAGCCGGTCGCCCAACGACCGCCGGACACGCAGCCCCGGTCGGCCGCCGGCCACGAACACCGCCAACATCCCGAGGACCGCGGCGCCCGTGATCACCAGCGCGAGCGGAACCCCTTTGATCACCAGCAGCCCCAGCCGCAACGTGACCCGCTCGGCGGCGTTGGAGTAAGCGAACCCTGCGACCGCCGTGAGGATCAGCACCGCCGCCAGACGCTGCGGCAGCCGGCTCATGCCACCCGGCCCGCTCCCGCTCCGGCTCCCACCGGCACGCCGGTGAACGTGGCGCCGGTCGTGCCCGTGAGCCGGACCCGCACGAACTGCCCCACGAGCTCCGGCCCGCCCGGGAACGCCACCACCTTGTTGGACTCGGTCCGGCCCAGCACGTCCCCGGGGCTGCGGGCCTCCTTCTCCACCAGCACCTCCACCTCCCGGCCCACTTCACCCCGGTTGATCTCCGCCTGGATCTCCCGCTGCACCGCGATGAGCTTCTCCAGGCGTGCCTGGGCGACATCGTCCGGGACAAACTGCTCGGGCGGGAGTCGCGTGGCCGGCGTCCCGTCCCGCGGCGAGAAGCGGTACATGAACGCGTCGTCGTACCGCACCGCGCGCACCAGGTCCAGCGTGGCCTCGAACTCCTCCTCCGTCTCACCCGGGAACGCCACGATGATGTCGGTCGAGAGCGCGATGTCCGGCATCGCCTCCCGCACCATCCGCACCTTCTCCAGGTACGAGGCCACCGTGTAGCGCCGCAGCATCCGCTTGAGCGTCCGGTCGTGCCCGGCCTGGACCGGCAGGTGGAGGTGACGGCACACCGTCGGCTCCTCCGCCATGACCTCCACCAGCCGCTCCGTGACGTCGTTCGGGTGCGGGGAGGTGAAGCGGACCCGCCGGATCCCGTCCACGCGCGCCACCGCGCGCAGCAGCCGCGGGAAGTCCCACTCCCCATACTCGTAGGAGTTGACCGTCTGGCCCAGCAGCACGACCTCGGGGATCCCCTGCTCGGCGATCGCCCTCACTTCCTCGAGGATGCGTTCCGGGTCGCGGTTCTTTTCGGGGCCACGGGTGTAGGGCACGATGCAGTACGTACACCGGTAGTCGCACCCGCGCTGGATCGGCACCCACGCCGTGACCCGCGAGTTGCGCCGCACCTCGAGCCCCTCGTAGTTCTCGTGGGGCTCGAAGCCCAGGACGGCGACCCGCGGCGTCGCGCCGCCCCGGCCGTTCTCACCGGGCCCGGCGTCCCGTAGCGCGCCCGTCGTGATCACGCCCAGCACCGGGAGCTCCCGTCGGCGGCCGGGCCGCGGCTCCGGCGACGACGGCTGACTCGTGGTCGGTCTCGGCGCGGGGGCGGCGGCAGAGGAGTCCAGCCAGTCCGGCCGAATCGCCCGGAGCGCTTCCGGCAGCCGCCGGTAGCCGTCGGGCCCCATCACCAGCTCCACGTAGGGTGCGCGGGCGAGAAGCGTCTCGCCCATGCGCTGGGCCATACACCCCGTGACCCCGATGACCAGGTCCGGCCGCTGCTTCTTCAGCCGGTTGAGCTGGCCGACCCGACCGAGCACCCGCTGCTCGGCGTGCTCACGCACCGCACAGGTGTTGACGAGGATGACATCGGCGTCCTCCGGGCGCTCGGCGAGCTCGAAGCCCTGGGCGGCCAGGATGCCCTGCATGAGCTCGGCGTCGGCCAGATTCATCTGGCAGCCGTACGTCTCGACGTAGGCTCGACGCCGGTGTCCTGAACGGTGCGCCATCGTCCGGGGCAGGTCCATGGCAGAACAGGCCGGCTGGGCGCGTCGGCTCATTGGCCGAACAGCGCCATGGAGAGCGTCAACCGCCAGAAGCTCTCGGTCAGGCCGGTGGCGGCGGCGTCGCCACGGCGGCCGCGTTCGATGGCGGCGTCGACGACGGCGCGCGGGCCGAGGTCGTCACGCGCCAGCACCGAACCCAAGCCGAGGGCCAGCGCCCACTCCGAGGGCGTCGCCCCCTGGACGCGGAACGGCAGCTTGGCATAGCGGGCGCCCAGCCGCAGCGGGAACGGCCGGCCGAGGGCCCGGGCGCCCCGCCACTCGAGGCCGCCGCCCACTTCCCACGTGTCCGCCGCGACGTCGGGATCGCCGAACCCGTCCGCGACGGAGCTCCAGCCGGCCCACCGTGCGCCGGCGACGGCCAGCAGCCCGGGAGCGAGCTGGCCGCTGGCGCCGGCAGCGACCTGGAGCGGCAGGTCCACCCGGACCTCCTGGGTCGTGCCCTCTTCCGGCTCGGCGCGGAGTTCGCCGGCCCAGGTGACGCTGGCGCCCAACCGCAGGATCGGCAGCGGCTGCCACCACGCGCCCGCAGAGACGGCCGGGCCGCTGTAGTTCCAGGCCGCCGTCGTCCGGAACCCATCGATCACCACCGAGTCCGGGAACGAGCGGCTCACCACGCGCTCCAGCCGCCCCGTGTAGAGGCCGGCGCCGATGCCCACGGCGAGGGTCGGCGTGACCAGGTAGGCGACATCCAGCCGCCCCTGCGCCACGCCGCCACTGGACTCCACCTGGTCCACGGCCCGGATCTCCCTATCGCCGATCGGCACCACACTCTCCGAGCGGACCGCCCAGGCCTGGTCCAGGAAGCCGCCGTAGCCGATCGCCACCCCGACGCGCTCGCCGAACGGGAGCACGGCTCGCATCACGGGGAAGCGCGTCCCGCCCACCACATCCGACTCCCCCTCGAACTCGACGGACCGCCGCGACGACTGGATCGCGGCGGTCACGCCCCGCCGGTACACGCCGGCCGCCTCGGCGGGGTTGACCATCGAGCCGGTCCAGCCCAGCAGGCCGACGCCGATGCCGCCGAGGGCCCGCGCCCGGGCGTCCACCGGCTCGAGGGGAACGCCCAGGCCGCGTGTCGAGAACAGGGACTGGGCCCCGGCTGCCGCAGGCAGTACGATCAAGGCGAGCAGCGCGGCGGAAAACGCACGCATCATCGGACCTCCGCGCCGGTGGCGACGGTCACGATCATACGCAGCCGCGGCGGCGCAGGGCTGCCGAGCCCGCCGAACGTGCCGAAGCCGAACAGCCCGCTCTCCACGACGGGGTAGAGTACGAACCACCGGGGCGGCTCGCCCTGCGCCTCGGTCCGCCCGGCGGCGAGCGTCGCGACGAACGCAGTCAGGGGGACCTCGACGGCGCCCGGGCTGGCGCCGGGCCGGAAGGTCTCCGGCGCGAGCGCCGGCGCCAGGTAGGCGGAGCCGCGGCTGCCCAGCGGGGACCGGGCCAGGGGCACCCCCGGCACGGTCAGCACCGTCCGGGCTTCGATGCGCAGCGAGTCGTCGGGCAACAACCCGCCCGGCGTGCTGTCCGGCTGCAGCACCAGCGCCGCGTAGTTGATCGTCGCTTCGTTCAGCCGCACGACGCACCCGCTCTCCGGCGGCTCTCCCGGGCACGGGACGACGAGGGTGTCCAGCCGCTGCACGTGGAAGTACGAGCGCCAGGACGGCATCCCGCCCACGCGCAACATGGAGCCCGGCGGCGGGTTCGGGTCGAAGAAGAACGTCCCGCCGAGCGTGCCGACCGTCGTCGTGATGACCGTGTCCGGGTTGGTGGCCGTGGGCCGGAGATCCAGCCGCAGGATCAGCGACGGCGAGCGGAGCCGCGCACCCGGCGTCGCCACCCGGATGAACGCGCCGCGGGTCGCGTCGAGCGTATCCGACCAAAGGGCCACGGTGAGCGAATCCACGCGGAAGCTCACCGAATCGTGCCCGGCGGGATCCCAGGTGGCCGTGTCCACCAGGGCCGCCGACGTTCCGCCCGGCTGGGCCCACGGCAGCTGCACGCCGCCGCTGTCCACCCGAAGCGTCCACGACGCGCTCGCCGGGTCCCACTCTTCGCCGACCCGGTGGAGCTCCAGCCGGACCGGGCCCGGCGCCACCGAGCGCAGCGTGTCGAGGCGCAGGACGACACGGCCGCCGATGTACGACGGCAGCGTGTCGGTCCGCGTCGCGCCCGAAGCATCCACATACGTCACCGAGGCCGGCGCGGGCGCGAAGCGACCGACCGCGTGGGCGGTCATCCCCTCGTACCCGCTGGCCAGCACCCGGTACAGGAGCTGCCCCTGGGTGACGAACCCGCCCAACGCCGTGTCACTCACGAGGAAGTCCTCGGCTTCGAGGACGATCTCGAACGTCCGCACGGCGCCGCCCGGCACCAGCGGGCCGCCGACGCCCGTCGGATCCTCGTCCGCACACGCCAGCGCCACCATGCCGGCGGCCAGCACGAAGGCGAGTACCGATCGAAATCCGCGCAACACCGCCCCCTACGCGAGCCGAACGGTCCGGCCCTTCACGTGGTACGCTTCCAGGCCCCCCATGATCCCGGCACCGACGCGGCCGAGCCGGCCGCGCGCCCCGTCTTCATACACCGACCTGCCCGGCAGACGTCCCCGCGCGGGCCGAGAGTCGGAACGCCTCGGGCAGCAGCTCCGCCAGCGACCACCGCGCCTCGTCGCCGCTCGCGCCGTACGCCGTGATCTCCAGCCCGGGCGCGAACTCGGCGAGCGCCTGCCGGCACGCCCCGCACGGCGCCACCGGCTCCGGTGCATCGGCCACCAGCACCAGCCGGCGGAACGACCGCCGGCCCGCCGCCACCGCCGTGCCCAGGGCGACCCGTTCCGCGCACAGCGTCACGCCGTACGAGCTGTTCTCGACGTTGCAGCCCGCGTACACGGTGCCGTCCTCGGCCTCCAACGCGGCGCCGACCCGGAAGCCGGAGTACGGCGCGTAGGCCCGCTCCTGCGCCTGCCGCGCCGCCACCTCGAGGTCCGTCGTGCTAGTCGCCATTCGTCGTTTCCACGCGCGGCAGCCGCGCGGTCAGCCCGGTCAGGATCTCGTAGCCGATGGTCCCCGCCTGGGCGGCCACCTCGTCCAGCGCGATCTCCTCGTCACCGTCCCGGCCGATCAGCGTGGCGACGTCGCCCACTTGCGCCTCCGGCACGGCGGTCAGGTCCACCACGGTCATATCCATGGAGACCCGGCCCAGGATCGCCACGCGCCGCCCCCGCACCAGCGCGGAACCGCGGTTGCCGAGACTGCGAGGCAACCCGTCCCCGTAGCCGATCGCCAGCGTGCCCCACCGCTCCCACCCCCGGGCCACGTGCGTGGCGCCGTAACCGACCGTGCTGCCCGGCGGCACGTTCCGCACCAGCACGAGCCGCGCCCGCACCGCCACAACCGGCCGCGGCGCGGGCAGCTCCTCCGGCCCCAGGGCGGGCGCCGGGTGGCCGCCGTACAGGAAGATCCCCGGCCGGACCGCATCCGCCGCGTACTCGGGCCAGCGCAGCGCCGCGGCGCTGTTGGCGGCGTGGACCATCAGGTCCTCACGCGAGACCGGAAGCTGTACCAGCGCATCCGAAAAACGTTCCCACTGCAGCGCGGTGGCCGCCCGGTCCGCGGCGTCCGCGCCCTGGAAGTGGGTGTAAACGCCCGTCCACCGCACCACGTCGCCCGACCGGCTCCGCAGCGCCTCCCCCCACTCCGCCGCCTCCCGCCAGTCGAACCCGGCTCGCCCCATGCCCGTGTCCACCTCGGCATGGAACTCCAGCGGCTCCCCGCGCCGACGCGCCAGCGCCGCCCATTCGTCCAGCATGTCCAGGCTGGAGATGGAGATGATCAGCCCCGCTTCCGCCGCCGTCCGCATCGCCTCCCGGGACAGCGGGCTGACCACGAGGATCGGCCGCTGCACACCCGCGCGCCGCAACGCCGCCCCCTCCGCCGCCGTCGCGACGCCGTACCCCCACGGGCCCAGCGGCTCCAGCGCGCGCACCACCCGTTCCGCGCCCACCCCGTAAGCGTCCGCCTTGACCATCGCGATGATCCCCGGCCCGGGGCCCACCGCGCGGCGGACCGTCAGGAAGTTCTCCCGCACGGCGTCGAGGTCCACCTCGACCCATGCCCGGCTCTGCCACGCGTTTGACATGGTCTGCAAACTGTCTAGTATAGACGGTCCACGAATCCGATCGCAACCCGAAATGGCCAATCTTTCCCCACTTTCCGGCTCCACGCCGCCGCGCCTGGACCGCGCTCTCGACCTCGTCCGGTTCCTGCGCCGGCACTGCCCGTGGGACGCGGCGCAGACGCCGCTCACCCTGGTCCCGTACCTCCTCGAAGAGGCCCACGAGGTCGCGGACGCCGTCACCGCCGAAGACGACGGCGCGCTGGTCGGCGAGCTCGGCGACCTGCTGCTCAACCTGGCGTTCCAGATCGTGCTCGCGGAGGAGCGCGGCGCGTTCGACGCGGAGGCCGTCGTCTCCCAGCTCGAGGCCAAGATGCGGCGTCGGCACCCTCACATCTACGGCGGCAAGGCCGAGCCCTGGGAGGCGCTGAAGGCGCGCGAGCGGGGGGACCGGTCGGTGCTCGATGGCCTGTCCCCCCGACTGGACCCGCTGTCCCGCGCCCACCGCATCCAGGAGCGGGTCAGCTCCGTGGGCTTCGACTGGGCCGACGCCCGGGGCGCCTTCGAGAAGGTCGCCGAGGAGCTGGAGGAGGTCCGGCAGGCGCTGGAGGGCGCCGAGCCGGCAGCACTGGAAGAGGAGCTCGGCGATCTCCTCTTCGCCGTCGTCAACCTCACGCGGCTCGCGGGCGTCCACGCCATGAACGCGCTCCAGCGCGCCAACCGGAAGTTCGCCGCCCGCTTCGAGGCGCTGGAGCGCCTCGCCCGCGAGCGGGGGACCGTCCTCGGCCGCGCGTCCCTCGAGGAGCTGGACGCGCTCTGGGAGGAGGTCAAGCGCCGCCCACCGCCGACGGAACCCGCGGAGTGAGCGCCCGCCCCCCGCGCGGTCACCGCTCCGGCACCGCCGGGGCAAGGGCGTGGGCGCAGGCGTGGGAGGAGGCGGTCCTCCTCGCCCATGCGCGGACCCTCGCCCTCGCCCCGGTCCAGGGCGGGGGCGGGGGCGTGACGTCTCAGGGGTGCAGCCGGTTCAGCGTACGCGGGAACGGGATCGCCTCGCGGATGTGCGGACGGTTGCAGATCCAGGCGACCGTGCGCTCGATGCCCAGGCCGAAGCCGGAGTGGGGGAAGGAACCGTACTTGCGTAGGTCCAGGTACCAGCCGTACGCGTCCACGGGGAGCCCCTCCTCCTGGATGCGGGCGAGCAGCTTGTCGTAATCGTCCTCACGCTGGCTGCCGCCAATGATCTCGCCGTACCCTTCGGGGGCGAGCAGGTCGTCACAGAGGACGGTGCGCGGGTCGTCGGGGTTCTCCTTCATGTAGAAGGCCTTGGCGGCCTTCGGGTAGTTGATGATGAAGACCGGGCGGTCGAACGCCTCCGCGAGCGCGGTCTCGTGGGGCGCGCCGAGGTCCTGGCCCCACTCGATCTCGTGGCCGAGCTCGCGCAGCATCTCGACGGCGCGGCTGTAGTCGAGGCGCGGGAACGGCGGGACGACGCGCTCCAGCGGCGCGGTGTCCCGCTCCAGCACGGCCAGCTCGTCACGACAGCGCTCCAGCGCGCGTTCCACGAGGTAGCAGACGAACGCCTCCTGGAGGCGCATGTTGTCCTCGGAGTCGTACCAGGCCACCTCGGGCTCGACCATCCAAAACTCGTTGAGATGCCGGCGCGTCTTGGACTTTTCCGCCCGGAACGTGGGGCCGAAGCAGTAGACCTTGCCGAAGGCGGCTGCGGCGGCCTCCACGTAGAGCTGGCCGGTCTGGGCGAGGAACGCCCGCTGCCCGAAATAGTCGGTTTCGAAGAGCTCGCCCGCGGCTTCGCCGATGGCGCCGGTCAGGATCGGCGTGTCGATGCGGACGAAGCCGCGCTGGTAGAAGAAGTCGTGGATGGCCTGTTCGATCTCGGCGCGGACGCACAGGATCGCGCGCTGCTGGCTCGAGCGCAGCCACAGGTGGCGGTGGTCCAGCAGGAAGTCGACGCCGTGCTCCTTGGGCTGGATCGGGTAGTCCTCGCTGCGGCCGACGATGACCAGCTCCTTCGCGCCGATCTCGTAGCCGCCGGGCGCACGGGGCTCGGCGCGTACGACGCCGGTGATGTGGACGCTGGTCTCCTGCGTGAGCGTGTCGAAGGCCTCCCAGGTCTCGGGCGAGACCTCGCGCTGGGAGAAGACTGCCTGAACGATGCCGCTGCCGTCGCGGAGCACGGCGAAGCCGACGCGACCGTGGGAGCGCGTCGTCTCGATCCAGCCCCGCACCGTCACATCCTGTCCGACGTGCTCGGCGAGTCGCCGGACTTCCGTGATCACTGCCATGGTGTTTCCAGGCTCCGAACCAGGAGGCTGCCGGGTGTTCGTTGAGCGCGGGAAGCTAGAGAAGGCGCGGAGGAGTGTCAATTTCCCCGTGCTCGCGGCTGCGGCGGTCGCGGTCGTGGCGTGCGGTCCGCCCCTGCGGCCCACGCCGCCCATCGACCCCCGCGGACGACTGGCCGACGCTGCTGGGCAACCCGCAGCGCTCGGGCTACGCGAGCGAGACCGTGCCCGCGGCGCCCGAGGAGGCGTGGCGGGCCAACGTGGGCCGGGGCCTCCTCACGCCCGTTCTGGTGGAAGGGCCGGTGTTGATCGCGAGCACGGNGAACCGGAGTGGGTGGTCCACCCTCAACGACGGAGGACGGGCGAGCGCTACGTGGGGGCGCCGCCTGGCCGGCGCCGTGACGGGTGGCGTGGTCCGCGGCGGCCAGCGCATCTTCGCGGCGACCGACCACCGGGACGGCAAAGCGTACGCCCTGGGGCTGGAGCGCGGCCGCACCGCGTGGGACCGAACGATCGGCCCCGCGCCGTTCCCCGGACTGATCGTGGAGGACGCGGTCTATTTCGTGAACGAGCGCGGCCGCGTCTTCGCACTGGGGACCGACAGGGGCGAGGAGCGCTGGCGTGTCGACCTCCCCGGCGCTCCCGCGACGACGCCGGTGCCGCACGGCGAGAGCCTGCTGATCGCCACGACGAGGGACACCCTGTACCGGATCGAGCGCGGCAGCGGGCGGATCCAGGCGCGGGTGAAGCTCCCGGCCACGGTGTCGGCCGCACCGACGGTCGTCGAGGACACGGTCTACCTCCCGCTCCAGACCGGCGATGTGGCGGCGTACCAGCTCCCCGGACTCGAGGAGCTGTGGCGTGCGTCGTTCGGCGCGCCGATCCTCGCCGCGCCGGTGGTCGGCCCGGACGGCGCTCTCTACGTCCTGAACCGGAACACCGACCTCTGGCGCGTTCGGCCGGGTGCGCGGGCCGGGGAGAAGCTCGCGAGCCTGGACGGCGCGGCGCGTGCATCCCTTGCCGTGACACGGGACCGGCTGCTGGTCGGCCGGCTCGACGGCAAGCTGTTCCTGCTCGACATGGACGGCCGTGTCCTGTGGGAACGCGACTTCGAGGATTCGATCGTGGCACCGGTCACCGTGGCGGACGGCGCGATCTTCGTGCCGCTCCTGCGCGGGACCATCGTCAAGTTGAGGTAGGCGAATGAGGCGTGCACGGTTGCTGCTCCTCGTGTTCGTTCCTGCCGCGGCGCTGGCGCCCGCGGCGCCCGTGGCCGCGCAGCAGCGCGCGCCCGACCGCTTCGCCACCCTGGAGCCGCGTACGGTTCCGGCGGTCCAGTCATCCCGCCCGTTCCTCCGTCCGCTGGGCGTCGCCAAGTGGACCACGGCGGCGCTCACGGCCGCGGTGGCGGGCATCGGCGTCGCCGCGTACATGCGGGCGGATGACCGGTACGCCGAGCTCGAGCGCGCGTGCGTCGAGAACCCGGCGGCCTGCGCCGAGCGGCTGCCCGACGGCGCCTACGCGGACCCGCGCCTCGAGGCGTTGTACCAGGAGGTGCTGAGGTACGACGAGCGCGCGCGCCTCGCGCTCATCAGCAGCCAGGTCGGGCTCGCCGCCAGCGTCGTCCTCTTCCTCCTCGACCTGCGGGGCGACGCGACGCCGCCCAACATCCCGTACGACCCGAGGGCCCTACGGGTCGCGCCCGGCAGGGACGGCGGCATCGAGTTCGGGTTCGGCGTGCCGGTCGGGCGCTGACCGGCCCGCGGCGCCGCCCGCCACGAACCCCTAGCCCACCCCGTACAGCCGCTCGCGTTCGCCGTACCGGGCGGTGAGGACGGCGCGCAGGGGCTCGTGCTCCGGCCGCGCCAGCTCCGGGTCCGAGGCGATGAGCGCCCGGGCGTCCGCGCGGGCCACCTCGAGCAGGTCCTCGTCCCGTTCGGGCTGGAAAAAGCGGAACTCGGGCAGCCCGTGCTGCCGGGCGCCGAAGAAGTCGCCCATGCCCCGGAGCCGGAGGTCGGCGCGGGCGATCTCGAAGCCGTCGTCGCTCCGCTCGAAGATCCGGAGGCGCTCCAACGCCTCCTCTCCGCCGCTCGCGATCAGCACGCAATAGCTCTCGTCCGCGCCGCGGCCCACGCGCCCACGGAGCTGGTGGAGCTGTGAGAGGCCGAACCGCTCGGCGTGCTCGATCACCATGACCGTGGCGTTCGGGACATCGATGCCAACCTCGATGACCGTGGTGGCCACCAGGATGTCCAGCTCGTGGGCCATGAACGCGCGCATCACCGCGTCCTTCTCCTCGCCGGGCAACTGGCCGTGGATCAGCCCGACGCGGAACTCCGGGAACACTTCGTTGGCGAGCCGATGGTACTCCTCGGCGGCGGACCTCAGGTCGATCTTCTCGGATTCCTCGACCAGCGGATACACGATGTACGCCTGCCGCCCTGCCCTCACCTGCTCGGCGATGAACGCGTAGACACGGTCGCGCGCGGCCGGGCCGCGCACCGCTGTACGGACGCGCTTGCGGCCCGGCGGGCGTTCGTCCAGCACGGTGAGGTCCAGATCGCCGTAGAGCGCCAGGGCGAGCGAACGGGGGATGGGCGTGGCCGACATCACGAGCACGTCCGGCCGTTCGCCGAGCGCGGCCAGCGCCATGCGCTGCTTCACGCCGAACCGGTGCTGCTCGTCCACGATGGCGAGGCCGAGGCGGGCGAAGGTGACGCCGTCCTGGATCAGTGCGTGGGTGCCCACGACCAGCGCGGCCTCGCCAGACGCGATGGCGGCGAGCGCCTCGCGCCTCGCCGCCGTGCCGAGCCCGCCCGTGAGCAGCTCCAGCCGGACGGGGATCTCGCCGAGCAGGTTGCGCAGCGTGCGCGCGTGCTGCTCGGCCAGGATCTCCGTCGGCGCCATGAGCGCGGCCTGGTAGCCGTTCTCCGCCGCGAGCAGCATCGCGAACAACGCAACGACGGTCTTCCCGGAGCCGACGTCGCCCTGCAGCAGGCGGTTCATTCGGCGGGGGGACGTCATGTCGTCGAAGATCTCGCGGAGTGCGCGCGTCTGCGCGCCAGTGAGCCGGAACGGGAGCCGGCGATACAGGGCGCCCACCAGCTCGTTGGTGCGTTCGAACGCGATCCCCTGCCGTTGCCTCGTCTCGCGGTAATGGGCGCGCGCGTACAGGAGCTGGAGGAAGAAGATCTCTTCGTAGGCCAGGCGGCGGCGCCCGCGCTCGGCCGCCGCGAGGCTGGCTGGCCGGTGCAGCGCCTCCAGCGCCTCGCGCAGCGGCGGGACGCCCGCCTTGCGGAGCCGAGCCGCATCGAACGGCTCCTCGGCCTCGACCCACTCGAGGAGCCGGTCCAGGTTCGCATCGATGATGCTCCGCAGCACACGCTGCGAGAGCCCCTCCGTGGCCGGGTAGATGGGCAGGACCCGCCCCGCGGCGCCGTCCTCCTCATCGGCGCGGCCCAGCACCACGTACTCCCGCGGCTGCATCTGCCGCCGCTGGAAGTACCGCACGGGGCCGGTGCAGAGCAGCAGGTCGCCCTTGCGGATCGTGCGGTCGAGGAACGGCTGGCCGGGCCAGGAGCACTCGATCAGGCCCGTCTCGTCGCGGAGCACGGCCTGGAAGATCCGCAGGCCGGAGCGGGTGGGGATGATGCCCTTGCTGACGACCTCGCCGATGATCGTGGCGTCCATCCCCACGTCCAGCGACCCGATCGGCGTGACCGTGCTGGCGTCTTCGTAGCGACGGGGGACGTGGTAGAGGAGGTCGCGGGCGGTGCGTACGCCCAGCCGCGCCAGCGCCTCGGCGCGCTTGGGCCCGACGCCCTTGAGGTACTGCGCCGGCGCGTCGAGCGGCGGGAGGGCCTTCGTCGCAGGCATACGCACCGCGAAGTGCTACGCGGTCAGGACTTCACGCGCAAACACGTCGGCGTCGAACGGCTCGAGGTCCTCCACGTCCTCGCCGACGCCGACCAGCTTCACCGGAAGACCGAACTCCTGCTTCAGCGCCACCACGATCCCGCCCTTGGCGGTGCTGTCCAGCTTCGCCAGGACGAGCCCCGTCAGCTTCAGCGCCTGGCCGAACATCCGCGCCTGGGCGATGGCGTTCTGCCCGATCGTCGCGTCCAGGACGAGCAGCGTCTCGTGCGGCGCGCCCGGCTGCTTCCGGGCGACCACGCGCTCGATCTTGGCAAGCTCGGCCATGAGGTCGCTGTGGGTGTGCAGCCGACCGGCCGTGTCGATGATGACCACGTCCGCGCCCCGGGCCCGCGCCGCGTCGATCGCATCGAACGCCACGGCGGCCGGGTCTGCCCCGGGCCGCGCGCCCACGAACTCCGTGCCCACGCGCTCGGCCCAGACCCGGAGCTGGTCGATGGCGCCGGCCCGGAACGTGTCGGCCGCGGCCAGCAGCACGCGGTGCCCCTGGCGCTTCAGCCGGTAGGCGAGCTTTCCGATCGTCGTCGTCTTCCCCGCCCCGTTCACGCCCGCGATCAGGAAGACCGTCACCTCGCCCGGCGGAGCGAACCGCAGCGCGGGATCGGCGTTCCCCGCGGTGAGGATGGTGCGGATCTCGCGGCGCACGGCTTCCTGGAACTCGCCCTCCGTCTTCACTTCGCCGCGCCGCGTCAGCGCTTCGACGTGGTCCACCAGGCGCAGCGTCGCCTCCACCCCGAAGTCGCTGGCCAGGAGCAGTTCCTCCAATCGCTCGAGAGAGCCCTCATCCAGCCCGCGCATGAGCACGTTCACATCCGTGAACGCGATCTCCTTTATGCGCTGCCAGAGGCTCTTCTTTTCCCCGCTACGTCTGAAGAGTCTCGCCATCTATGCCCAACGTCCGCTTCGACGCGCCCCTCTTCCCGTCAGCGCAGGCCCCAACGCCGGCGCAGCGTCCACTCCGTGCACACGAGCATCGCCAGGGCGAGGTACGGCCACGGCGAGGTGTGGAGCGGCTCGCCGGCCCGTCGGCGGGGGGGCGCTCCGCCCGGCCGCGCCGCCTGGAGCCCCGCCAGCTCCACCGCCTGGCGCGTGAACTCCGGCGAGTACGATTCGACGGTGAACGGCCCTGTCGCGGCCGCCACTTCCTGCCCGCCCGAGAAAGCGCGGGCCTCGAAGGCGTAGTGCCCCGGAGCGAGCGCCGGCGTCACGGCGGTGTCGCCGCGGAGCATCGGCACCACGGTATCCAGGGCGAGGGTGCCGTCCTCCGCCGTGATGCGGAACGCGACGGAGTCCGCCGCAAGGCCGGGAGCGACCCAGCGCACCGGCTCGCCGCGCGGCGCCGTGCGGTCCACGGGCCGGACGGCCGCAGCCGCGATGGTGCGCTCCTCGTGGGCCAGCCAGCCGCCGAGCGCGGCCCACAAGCGCCGGTAGACCTGCCTCGCCTCGCCGCCGCGGAACGCCCACTGCCAGAAGCCGTCGGCGAGGGCGACCGCCCAGCGCCGACCCGCGCGCTCGCCCGCGANGATCACGGGCGACGTCGGCCCCCGTCGGCTCCGGCTCGCGACCAGCGCCGTCCACGTCCCGCCCCCGCTCACGGTACGCAGCCCCACCAGCGGCGGCAGCTCCTCCGCCCGGAAGGTGCCCAGCATCCCGGCAAGGGGCGAGGACGGGAGCTCGGAGGAAACGTACCATTCGCCCGGGGCCGGTGCGCTGACCTCGACCGGCAGGCCGACCGGCGCGCCGTCGCCCGGGAAAACCAGGAGCCGCCGCGCACGCCCCGCCGCCTCCCGGGCCCACGCCGGCGCCGTGGCGTCCAGGCCGTGCAGCACGAGCAGATCCGCCTGCTCCACCGCCTGCCGCACTTCCACCTCCCCCGCGCGGCGCCCGGCCTCGAGCCCCGCCGCGATCCGCACGTAGCGGCCGTCGCCGACGAAGGCGAAGCCCCGGACCGGCACGCCCAGCGCCTGCTCCAGGACCGGCTGGAGGTACCGGGGTTCCCAGTCCGGCCGGAACGAGACGAGCGCCACGCCCGCGGGACGCTCGCTCACGAAGACGTAGGCGCTGCGCCGGTCGTCGTCGGCCTCGACGTCGCCCGGCTGCAGCTCGAAGTCGTAGCGCACGAGACCGCCGCGCTCGCCGGCCGCACCGCCGCCTTGCGGCGACTCCGGCGTGAACCGCAGCGTGCCCACCGCCACGCGGCCCGGCGCGGCGGTCGCGATCCGGGTCTGGGCCAGGACCCGGTCACCCTGGCGGACGACCACCGTCACCGAATCGCCTTCCGGCCCCAGCGACGTCACGCCGACCCGCGCCTCGACCGGCTTGCCCGCCTCCGCCCAGGGGGGCAGCGAGACCTCGGCCAGCGCGCGGTTCGCCGGCGCCGCATCCGCCACGCTGCGGACCTCCACGTCCATGCCGAGCTCCGGCAGGGCGCGCACGACCTCGGCCGCGTCCTCCAGCCCGCCGTCGGTCAGGATGACGACGTGCCGCGCCCCGGCCTCCGACGCCGCCTGGAGCGCCGGCAGCAGCTCGCTCGCCGGCGCATCCGGCTGGAACGCCGCCAGCGAGTCGGCGCTCAGGACACGGGTCCCGGCGCCGAAGACCACCACGTCCCGCCCCGGCGCCAGCCGCCGGGCCTCCGCCACCGCCCGCTCCCACCGGCTCGGCCCGCTCGCCGCGTCCGCCGGCAGCCGCATGCTCAGCGACCCGTCCAGCAGCACCCGCGTCCGGCCCGCGCCGGCCGCGATCCCAGCGGCGGGGATCTCGGGATCGAAGATCAGCAAGGCCAAGAGGGCGAGGGCGGCGAACCTCAAGGAGGCGAGAAGCAGTCGGCCGCGCCCCGGCGTCTCCCGCACCAGGTAGATGTATCCCGCGACGGCCAGCGCGGCCAGCACAGCCAGAGCGTAGAGGGACCAGCCCAGTACTTCCATCCCGTGCGCTCCAGGAGTGAAACAAAGCCCGCGGGCACCAGCCGGCGGGCTTCGTCTAGTACGCCTCTCCCTGCGGTGGGATCCGCCCCGTCAGGGCATCTCGGCGCCTCCGCTCTCCACGGCCGCCTCTGCCCCGGCGTCGGCCGAGTCCGCCGCTGCAAGCTGCGCGCCCCGGCCGGACAGCCGGTCCAGCAACGCGAGCCGCTCCCCCGCGTGCGGCTTGAACGCCTCGAGCTGGGCGCCCGTGAGCTGGACCGCCCCCGGCAGCCGCGCCAGCCGCGGATCGATCGGCTTGCCGTCCTTTCGCAGCTCGTAATGCAGGTGAGGCCCCGTCGCCAGCCCGGTCGCGCCCACGTACCCGATCGTCTGCCCCTGTTTCACCGCCGCGCCGCGCCGGATGCCCGGGGCGAACCGGCTCAGGTGGGCGTAACGGGTGCTGTAGCCGCCGAAATGCCGGATCATGACGACGTTGCCGTACCCGCCGTCCCAGCCCGCGAACGTGACCGTCCCGTCCGCCGTGGCTCGCACCGGCGTCCCCGCCGGCGCGCCGAAATCGGTGCCCAGATGCGCGCGGTAAATGCCCAGGATCGGATGGTACCGCCGCCAGGAGAACGACGACGTGATCCGGGCGTACTGGACCGGATAGCGGCTGAACGCCGTCCTGAGCGACCGGCCCTCCAGGTCGTAGTAGTTGCCCGACTTGCCATCCGGATCGAAGTAGATCGCCGGGTACGACCTCCCCTGGCTCACGATCTCCGCCGCCAGGATGCGCCGCCGGCGCGCCGTGCCGTCCGGCCGCGCCTCCCGCTCGTACACCACCCGGTAGCGGTCGCCCGGATGAATGTCGTGGGTGAAGTCCAGCTTGAACTCGTAGACGCTGGCCAGGTCCCAGACGAGGCTCGCCCGCTCCCTGTACGGGAGGTCCAGGCCACCGTGGTCCACGAAGGCCTCGAACAGCGTCTTGCCCGCCTCGATCACCCCATCCACGTACAGCGTGTCCACGACGACGGGCGTCTCGATCACCTCGCTCGACCAGCCCAGATCCCCCCGGATCAGCCGGACCGTGGTGTCGGCGTTCATGCGCACGTCCACCGCGCGCAGGGTCGAGTCCTTCGCCCAACGCCGGATGGTGATCTCCGACCCCTCCGTCATGCGCCGCGGGCTCACGTACTCCCGCAGCGAGAGGAGCAGCTCGTGGAACTCCGCTCCGACGACCCCGGCCCGCGCCATCACGTCCGAGAGCGTCTCGCCACGCCGGAGCACCTGGGTCTCCACGCGTTCGACGGGGGCTGCGTAAAGCGCGGCCAGCACCAGCGCCTTCTCTGGCCCCACGTCCCCCCGGCCCGGCCGCCCGCCGACGAACGCGCTCACCACGAGCGCGATCGCGCCCACGAGCAGCAGCACTCGATTGGGGTTCCGCATCAAACCCTCGTCCGTTGGTCGGGCGTTCCCCTAGCCCATCAGTCCATCTGGCGGCGGATGAACGTCGGGATGTCCAGATCCGTGAGATGGTGCCGCTTGACCGGCCGGGACGCCGGCCGCGTGAACGGGATCGGCTCCGCCCCCGCGGCCATCCGGTCGGCCGGCACGGTCACGGTGCGGCTCCCGAAGTTGGCGCGGACCACCCGGGTCGGGGCCGGCGGCGTCTCCTCCTCCCGCTCGAACCCCGTCGCGATGACGGTCACCCGGACCTCGCCCTCCATGGACGGGTCGTGGACGGCGCCGAAAATGATCTCCGCGTCGTCCCCGGCCGCCTCCTGGATGATGGAAGCGATGGTGGTCACCTCATCGATCGCCAGGTCGAGCCCGCCCGTGATGTTGATCAGGACGCCCGCGGCACCGTGGATCGAGATGTTGTCCAGGAGCGGGCTCGAAATGGCCTCCTGGGCGGCCTGTACTGCACGATTCTCGCCACGGCCGAACCCCGTGCCCATCAGCGCCGGCCCGCGGTTCGCCATCACCGTGCGGACGTCGGCAAAATCGACGTTCACCTCGCCCGTGACATTGATGAGGTCGCTGATCCCCTGCGTGGCGTGGAGCAGGACCTCGTCTGCCTTTTTTAGCGCATCCCGGAAAGAAGTACCCTTCCCCACCACCGAGAGCAGCCGCTCGTTCGGGACGACGATCATCGTGTCCGCGGCCCGCTTCAGCTCGGCCAGTCCCTGCTCGGCCTGGAGCATCCGCTTCCGCCCCTCGAAGAGGAACGGCTTCGTCACGATGGCGATCGTCAGCGCGCCCAGCTCCCGCGCCATCTCCGCGATCACCGGCGCCGCGCCGGTCCCCGTGCCGCCGCCCATGCCGGCGGTGATGAAGACCAGGTCGGCCCCCTCGAGGGCGCGCCGGACCTCCTCCTTCGACTCCTCGATCGCCTGGCGGCCGATCTCGGGCCGCGCGCCCGCGCCGAGGCCACGGGTGAGCTTCTTGCCGATCTGGATCTTGAGGTGCGACTTCGAGTTCTTCAGCGCCTGCGCGTCCGTGTTCACGCTGATGAACTCGACCCCCTTCAGGTCCTCGTCGATCATGCGATTGACGGCATTGCCGCCGCCGCCGCCGACGCCCACGACCTTCATCCGTGCGTTCTGGACCGCGCTGTCGTCGAACTCGAAGAGCATCATGGTCTCACCCTCCTTTGGGTGTCCGGCGCCGCGGCAGCGCGCGCGCCGTCCGGGTTGAACGGCCGAATCCCCTCCACCATCCGAATCAGAAGAACTCCTTCAGCCATGCGACGAGCCGGCCCACGGCGGTTTCGCCGAAGCTCGGGCCGCCCGACTCCAGTTGCTGCGCCGCGGCGAACAGCACGAGCCCGGCCGCCGTCGCGAAGCGCGGCCTCCTGATGCCTTCGACCAGCCCCGTCATGCCGGCCCCGGGCGTGCCGATCCGCGCCGGGGCGCCGAAGACGTGCTGCGCGACCTCGATCGTCCCGGGCAGGGACGCGCCCCCGCCGGTCAGGACGATCCCGGCGCCGAGCCGCGCGGGCTCGATCCCGGCCTGCTCGATCTCCCGCGCCACCAGCCCCAGGATCTCGTCCACTCGCTGCTCGATGATGTGCGCGATCAGCTCCCGGGCGACCTGCCGCGTCGAGCCGGGGGCGGGGCCAGGCAGCTCCACCGTCTCGCGCGGATCCACGAGCTGCGTGAACGCCACCCCGTACTGCTCCTTCGCCCGTTCCGCCTCGGCGAACGGGATGGACAGACCTTTGACCAGGTCGTTGGTCACCGCGATCCCGCCCCACGGCACGGACGCCAGGTGCCGCGTCTTCCCGTCCCGGAACACGGCGACCTCCGTGCTGGCCGCGCCCAGGTCCACCAGCGCCGTGCCGACCTCCTTCTCATCCTCCGTCAGCACGGCCATCGCCGCGGCCAACGGCTCGTGCACCAGCGCCGCGATGCGGTACCCCGCCCGGCTGACCGCCTTGCGCAGGTTCTGCCCCGCCGTCGCGGAGCTGGTGATGATGTAGACCTCCGCCTCCAGCCGCGTCCCCGCCATGCCGATCGGGTCCCGGATCCCAGCCTGGTGGTCGACGATGTACTCCTGCGTCAGCGCATGCAGCAGCTCGCGGTCCGGCGGCACCACCACGGCCCGCGCCACCTCGTGCACCCGCCGCACATCCGCCGCGCTGATCTCGCCCCCGCCCACCGCCACCACGCCCGTGGAGATGCTCGCATCGATGTGCTCGCCGGAGATCCCGACGTAGACATCCTCGACCTCGACGCCGGCGATCAGCTCGGCTTCCTTCATCGCCTGCCGTACGGACTCCGTCGTCCCTTCGATGTCGGTGACGACATCGCGCCGCATCCCCCCGGTGCGCGCCTGCCCCACGCCCAGCACCTTGATCGTCGGCCGGCGCGCATCGCCCTCCACCTCCGCGATCACGGCGCAGGTCTTGGCCGAGCCTATGTCGATCCCCGCAACGAGCTTTCCTGGCATCTCAGCTTGATGTCCTCGCTGTCAGCGTTACCACGACCTGGTCGTGGAACCGCGCGTCGATCCGCTTCACACGGGCGAGCTCCTGGCGCGCCCGGAGGTCCGCGATGGCAAGGCCGAGCTGTCGCAGCCGCAGACCGCCCGGCTCCGCCGGCAGCAGGACCTCCACGTGGGCCGGCTCGCCCAAGACCAGCCGCACAGCGCCGTCCGCCGCGGGCGCGACCTCGGAGACCGCTGCCGCGAGCATCGGCTCCGCACGGCGCACCGCGTTGAGCGTGGCCAGCAGCACGAGCGCCGCCGGGTCCGCGATGCGGCCGTCCTCCCCGATGCGCGATGCGGCGGCCAGGACCGGCAGGTCCAGGCTCCGCTCCGTCGGGTCGATGGGCAACACCCGACCGGACGCGTCCACCGGCAGCAGCGCCGGCGTGCGCACGAACGCCACCGGCTCCGCCTCCGTCACGTGCAGCACAACGGTCGAGGGAAGGTCTCGCTCGACGCGCACCGCCGCAACCAGCGGGTGGGCCTCGAGCGCCGCGCGCCACGCGTCCGCGTCGTCGAACAGGTTCGACGCGGAGGTGATCCCGCTCAGCGCGAGCACGTCGTGCGGGGCCATGTACCGCGTCCCCACGACCTCGACACGCTGGACACGGAAGAACTCGACCCGGCGCAACAGCCGCGGCAGGTCCGCAGCCAGCGCGGTGACACCCGCAGCGACGGCCGCCACGGCCACCCAGCGCAGTACGGACCGTTTCATCGCTGCTCCCTCGCTCCCGCCGCGGCCGATCCGCCCAGGAGCGCGAGCGTCTCCCGCCCCGTCTCGTCGATGTTGCCCGCGCCCAGCGTGATGCACACGTCGCCGGGTTCGAGCGCCGCGGCCAGCGCTTCGGCCAGCGAACCCCGGTCCGCGTGGTAATGCACCTCGGAGCCGCCGGCCGCTTCGACCGCCCGCGCCACCAGCTCGCCGGTCACGCCCGGGATCGGCGCTTCCCGGGCCGGATAGATGTCCGTGACCCAGGCCACATCCGCGCCGGCCAGCGCCCGGCCGAACGCATCGGCGAAGTCGCGCGTGCGGGTGTACAGGTGCGGCTGGAACACCGCGACGATCCGCCGACCCGGGTACGCGGCGCGCGCGGCGGCGAGCGTGGCCGTGATCTCCGTGGGGTGGTGCGCGTAGTCGTCCACGAAGACCACGCCGCCGGCCTGCCCCAGCTCCTGGAAGCGTCGGTCCACGCCCTCGAACGTCGCCAGCGCCCGCTGCGCCGCCTCCACAGCCGCCCCCGCCGCGCGCGCCGCTGCGAGCGCGCCCAGCGCGTTGCGAACGTTGTGCAGCCCCGGCAGCCGGAGCGTCAGCTCCGTGAGCGGCGTGCCGCCCTCTTCCACGCGGANCCGGCTGCCGCGGCCGTGTGGCTCCACGTTCGTGGCGCGCAGCTCCGCCGCCCGGCTCAACCCGTAGCCGAGCGTGCGCGCGCCTCTCACGGCGCCGAGCACGCGCCGCGCGCCGTCGTCGTCCACGCACGCGGCGATCAAGCCGTCCGCGGGCACCGCGGCGAGGAACTGGAGGAACGCTTCCTCGATGGCCTCCAGCGACCCGTAGACGTCCAGGTGGTCCGCCTCCACCGCCGTCACCACCGCGATGCGCGGCCGGAGCGTCAGGAACGACCGATCGTACTCGTCCGCCTCGACGACGAACAGCCGGTCCGAGCCGGGGCGCAGCCCGCCGTTCCACGCGGCCATGCGGCCGCCGACGAAGCCCGTGGGATCCAGGCCCGCCTCCGCCAGGATCGCCGTGGTCATCGCCGTCGTCGTCGTCTTGCCGTGCGTGCCCGCCACCGCGACGACGACGCCACGGTTGACCACCGCGCCCAAGGCCTGCGCGCGCTTGAGGACCGGGATCCCCCCGGCACGCGCGGCGGCCAGCTCCGGGTGGTCCGGCGGCACCGCAGCCGTGACGACGACGGCCGCCGCGTCCTCGACGTGCGCCGGGTCGTGCCCGGCGGCGACCTCCAGCCCCAGGGCGCGAAGCGCCGCGGCCGCCGGTCCGGGATGGGCGTCGCAGCCCGTGACCTTCCCGCCCGACCGCAGCAGCAGCTCCGCGAGGGCAGACATTCCGGCGCCCGTCACGCCCATGAAATGGACGGGTCGGCTCCGCGCGAGCTCGCGCAGGTCGATGTCCGTCACGGGCGCGCTCATGCGGCCCTCCGGTCCACGAGCGTGAGGAGTCGCCGCGCGATGTCCCGCGCCGCGTGCGGCCGGGCCCGGGCGCGCGCGCAGGCCGCCATCGCCTCGCGCCGCGCGTCGGACGTGGCGAGAGAGGTCAGCTCCGCCCAGAGCCGCTCCGGTGTCGCCTCGCGCTGTGGAAGGTGCACTGCCGCGCCGGCTTCCGCCAGTGCCCGCGCGTTCCCGGTCTGGTGGTCCGCCGCAGCCGTCGGGAGCGGAACCAGAATGGCCGGGATGCCCCACGCGAGCAACTCCGCCGTCGCCATGGCACCTGCGCGCGACACCGCGATGTCCGCCGCAGCCAGGGCGGCCGGCATCTCGTCGATGTAGCCGACGGCGCGAACCCACTCTGCGCCGCCGAGACGCCGCAGCCGCTCCTCGATCCCCGCGATGTGCGCCGGCCCCGTGGCCCACAGCACCTGGAGGCCGTCCGGCCGCGGCGGGAGCGTTCCGGCCACGACCCGCTCGATGGCGCCGAGCAACGCTTCGTTCACCGCCCGCGCGCCCTGGCTCCCGCCCACCACCAGCACCACGCACCCCTCGGGCTCGAGGCCGAAGCGGCGGCGGCATTCGCGACGGTCCAGCGTCGGGTCGGGCGGACGGATCGGGTTGCCCAACGCAAAGACCTCCGTGCGCCGACCCGGCTTGAGCCGTGCCGCCGCCTCCGGGAACCCGAGGTGGACCTGGCGCGCCCACCGGCTGAGCCATCGCGTGGTCAGACCCGGCCACGCGTTCTGCTCCTGGAGCGCCATCGGCACGCCGGCCAGCACGGCCCACGCGCACGCCGGCCCGCTCGCGTACCCGCCCGTCCCCACCACCAGGTCCGGCTTCACGCGGCGGAACAACCGCGCGAGCCCCGCGGCGGACCGGAACGCGGACGGCACCAGCCGCCAGTTCTGCCACACCCGGTCGCGGCGCAGCGGCTCGAACGGCAGGAGCACGTGGGGCACACCCTGCTTCGGCAGCACCCGCGCCTCCACGCCGCGCCGCGCGCCCACGAAGTACACCACCAGGTCTGCGCGCTCGCGCTTCATCGCCTCCGCCAGCGCCAGCGCTGGGTAGAGGTGGCCGCCCGTCCCACCGCCCGCGAACAGCACCGCGCTCATGCCGCCCTCCGGTCCGCAGCGCGCGCGACGCTCAGCAGCACGCCGACCGCGGCCAGGCAGACCAGCAGGCTCGAACGACCGTACGAGATGAACGGCAACGTCACGCCCGTGGTCGGGACGAGCGCCAGCGCCACAGCCATGTGCAGCAACGCCTGCACGACGATCAGGTTCGTCACGCCGATCGCGAGCAGGAAGCCGAACAGGTCCGGCGCCCGCCGCGCCACCCGGTAGCCCACCAGCCCGAACGCGGCGTACATCAACACGAGGGACGCGGTGCCCAGGAAGCCCCACTCCTCGCCGATCATGGCGAAGATGAAGTCGTTGTGCGGCTCGGGCAGGAAGCCGAACTTCTGCTCGCCCCTCCCGAAGCCGCGGCCGAACAGCTCGCCGCTGCCCAGCGCGATCAGCGACTGGTTGATCTGGTAGCTCACGCCCGCCGGGTCGTGCGACGGGGCCACGAACGCCAGCACGCGCCGCAGCCGGTACTGCGCCGATTCGACCTGGCTCCACAGCACGGGCAGCGCGATCACGCCCAGCAAAAGGAAGTGCCCGATGCGCGCGCCCGCCGCGAAGACCACCAGCGCCGCGAGCATCACGATCAGCAACGCGCTGGACAGGTTGGGCTCGAGGAACACCAGCAGCGCGATCAGGCCCCAGATCACCAGGAACGGCATGAGCCCCCGGCTCAGACTGGGCAGCAGCGCCTGCTTCTTCACCGCGAGCTTCGCCGTCCATGCGATCAGCACCAGCTTCGCGAACTCCGACGGCTGCAGCGTCACGGGCCCCAGCGTCAGCCACCGCCGTGCGCCGTTGACCCTCGGCGCGATCGCTTCCGTGCCCGGCACCACGAGCAACGCGAGCATGAGCGCCGTGACGCCCACGAGCGGCCACGCCAGCCGGCCCCACCAGTGGTAGTCCAGCTCTGCGAACACCACCAGCAGCACCATCCCGACCGCGCCGCCCAGCGCCTGCCGCACCACGAAGTGGTAGTCCGCGAGCCCCAGCGTCTGCGCGTTGACCGCGCTCGCGCTGTAGACCATGACCAGGCCGAAGGAGAGCAGCACGATCGTCAGCAGGAGCAGCATGGGCGCTTCCCAGCCGTAGCCGAGCCGCGAACGCCGCGGCTCCTCCGGCTGCGCCCCCCAAACCGTCGCGACGGCGTCACGCGCCACGCCCCGCCTCCTCGAGCGCGAGCTCCTTGAAGCGACGGCCGCGCTCCTCGTAGTCCCGGAACATGTCGTAGCTCGCGCACGCGGGCGAGAGCAGCACCGCATCGCCGGGCGAGGCCAGGGCCGCGGCACGCGCGACCACGGCCTCGAACGGCCCCGACACCGGCTCGACCCGGACGTGACCGGACAGGTCCTCCATCACGATCGGCGCCGCCTCGCCGTACGCCACCACCGCTTTCACGTGCGCCCGCAGCTCGGGCAGCAGCTCCGTGTACGGCTCGCCCTTGTGCCGGCCGCCGAGCAGCAGCACGGTCGGTCGATCCATGCTGCGCAGCGCCACCCGCGTCGAGGCGATGTTCGTCGCCTTCGAGTCGTTGATCCACAGCACTCCATCACGTTCGAGCACCGGCTCCAGCCGGTGCTCGAGCGCACGGAAGCTGCGTAGCCCGCTCCGCAGCGCATCCACGCTGGCGCCCGCCAGACCCGCGGCGATCGCCGCCGCCAGCGCGTTCGCGCGGTTGTGCTCGCCGAGGATCCCGAGCTCCGTGGCGTGAACCAGCGGCACGGCGTCCTCCGCCAACCGCACGGTGAGGTGGCCGCTCTCGCTGATCCAGCCGCCCCGCTCCGACGGCCCCGGGGCGCTACGAACACGGAACAGATAGCGCGCGCCCGGCGCGTCCCCCGCCAGGCGCAACACCGCGTCGTCTTCGCCGTTCAGCACCCACCGGCTCTCCGTGGTCGCGTTGCGGAAGAGCTGCGCCTTGTCCGCGTAATAGGCCGCCACCGACTCGTAGCGGTCCAAGTGATCCGGCGCGAGGTTCGTCACCACGCCGATACGCGGCGCGAACGTCTCGATGCCCGCGAGCTGGAACGAGCTCGCCTCGACCACCACGTAGTCAGGCCGAGCACCTTCGCGCGCGACCTCGGACAGCGCCAGCCCGATGTTGCCCGCCGCCGGCGCATCCAGTCCCGCCTCGCGCAGCAGGTGCGCGATCAGCGCCGTGACGGTGCTCTTCCCGTTCGTGCCGGTCACCGCGATGATCGGCGCGTCCAGGTGCGCCGCCGCGAACTCCAGCTCGGAGATCCAGCGCACGCCCCGCGCGGCCAGCTCCCGCATCACGGGTGCGGTCGGCGGAATGCCCGGGCTCACGACCACGAGGTCGCATTCGGCCAGCCGCTCCACGCTGTGCCCGCCCGTCTCCGCCTCGCCACCCGCCGCGCGCACCGCTTCGGCCGCGGCGCGCACCTCCGGACCGTCGCCCGCATCGGAGGCGAAGACGCGATCCCCTGCGGCCAGCGCCAGCAGCGCCGCCGCGCGCCCGCTCCGGGCCAGCCCCAGCACGCCGATTCGCCTCGCGGGGCTCACCGGATCTTCAGCGTGCTGAAGGCCAGCAGCGCGAACAGGATCCCCAGGATCCAGAAGCGGATGATCACCTTGCTCTCCGCCCAGCCGGCCTTCTCGAAGTGGTGGTGCAGCGGCGCCATGAGGAACAGCCGCTGCCCCTTCCCCGTTCGCCGCAACGTGTACTTGAAGTAGCCCACCTGCAGGATCACGCTGAGCGCCTCGAGCACGAACACCCCGCCCACGATCGCCAGCAGGAACTCCATCTTGAGCAGGATCGCCACGGCCCCGATCGCGCCGCCCAGCGCGAGCGAGCCCGTGTCGCCCATGAACACCTCCGCAGGGTGGGCGTTGAACCACAGGAACCCAAGCGCCGCGCCGCCCAGCGCAACGCAGAAGATCGCGAGCTCACCCGAGCCCGGGAGATAGAACAGCCCCAAGTAGCTCGACGTGTCCACCCGACCGATGACGTAGGCGAACACGCCGAACGTGGCGGCCGCGATCGCCGTCAGCCCCGCCGCGAGACCGTCCAGCCCGTCCGTCAGGTTCACCGCGTTCGAGCTCCCCGCGAGGATGAACATCACCCACGGGATGAAGAGCGGCTTCCAGATCTCCAGGTGGTAGTCCGCGAAGAACGGGATGCTGGTCCAGTTCGGCGGGATCACACTCGACGGCCAGAACAGCAGGTACGCGCCGAGCAACAGCCCCAGCACGCCCTGGCCGATCAGCTTATAGCGGCCGACCAGGCCCTCCGTCCTCCGCCGCACCACCTTGAGATAGTCGTCCAAGAAGCCGAGCGCACCCATCCACAGCAGGACGATCAGCGCGATCAACACGTATCGGTTCGTCAGCTCGGCCCACAGCAGCGTCGAGACCGACGTTGCGATCAGGATCAGCACCCCGCCCATCGTGGGCGTGCCGGCCTTGCCCAGGTGACGCTCCGGTCCGTCCGTCCGGATCACCTGTCCGAACCGGAGGGCGCGCAACCAGCGAATGATCGCCGGCCCCAGCAGGAACGACAGGATCAGCGCCGTCACCATCGCGCCCGCCGCGCGGAAGGTGATGTAACGGAAGAGGTTGAACGCGATGTGCTCATCCGCCAGCGGCGCGAGCAGATGGTACAGCACCCTTCACTCCCTGCCAGCGCCGGTGTCCACGGTTCCATCCACGCCTGCGGCGGCGCGGGTGGACGCAGCGCCCGCATCCGCCGCCGCGCCCCCGAAGCGCGCCTCGAGCCGCGGCAGCAGCCGCTCCAGCGCCACGCCGCGGGACGCCTTGAGGAGCACCACCTCGTCGCCGCGCAGCCGCGGCTCGAGCACATCGTACGCAGCCAGCGGGTCCTCCTCCCGGATCAACCGCCCGCCCATGCGTCCGGCCAGGTGCTCGAAGGCCGGCACGAACGCGCCGGTGGCCACCACGAGATCCAGGTCCGCCGCCGCGGCCCGCTCCGCGACCCGCCGGTGGAGCCGCTCGGTCGCGCTCCCCAGCTCGCGCATGGTGCCCAACACCGCGACGCGACCGCCGCGCCGCGGCATCGACTCCAACAGCTCCAGCGCCGCCTCCACGCTGGCCGGATTCGCGTTGTAGCAGTCGGCGATCACCAGCAGGTCCCCGTAGCGGACCAGCTCCGCGCGCAGGCTCGGCGGCTCGAGCGACTCCAGCGCCCGCACCGCGGCTGCCGGGTCCACTCCCCACTCTTGTGCGACGCCCAGCGCGAGCAGCGCGTTGCGCGCGTTCGGTCGCCCGCGGAAGTTCAGCCGCACGTCGTGGCCCGCCCAGCGGAACCGCACGCGGCCTTCCTCGTCGATGCGGATGTCTTCCGCGCGCAGGTCCGCGTCTGCGGCGTCGGTCCACCCCGCCACGCGCACGCGGGCGGCCATGCTGCGGGCGCGCGCCGCCAGCTCCGGCGGCTCGTCCGCCACCAGCGCCACGCCGCCGGGGCACAGCGCCGCGAGCAGCGCCGTCTTCTCCACGAGCACACCCTCCAGGTCGCCCAGTCCCTCGAGGTGACCCTCCGCTACACTGGTGATGATCGCCGCGTCCGGCTCCACGATCGCCGCCAGCCGCGCGATCTCGCCCGGCGCGTTCGTGCCGACCTCGACGACGATCGCCTCCACGTCCTCCGGCGCCGCCAGCAGCGTGAGCGGCGTGCCGACGAGGTTGTTCAGGTTCGCCGTCGTCGCGTGCACGCGGTAGCGCGCACCGAGCGCCGCACGCGTCATCTCCTTGGTCGTCGTCTTCCCGTTCGTGCCGGTCACCGCGCACACGCGGGCGGCCAACGAGCGCCGCCGCGCCCGCGCGAGCTGCCCCAGCGCCACGAGCGTGTCCGGCACCACGTAGTAGATCAGCGAGTCCGGCGCGTCCGCCGGCCGCCGCTCCACCACCGCGCCCCGGGCGCCGCGCGCCGCCGCCTCGCCGAGGAAGGCGTGTGCGTCGAAGCGTTCGCCGCGCAACGCCACGAACAGCGCACCCTCGCCGAGCTGGCGCGTGTCCGTGCTCACGCCGGTGTACGCGACGTCCCGCACGTCTCCGCGAGGCAGCCCCAGCGCCTCGCGCACCGCTGCATCGGTCCAGCCGCCCTTCACGCCGTCACCCCGCCTCCGCTCGCGACCAGTTCACGCACGATCTCGCGCTCGTCGAACGGACGCCGCTCCGTCCCGACGATCTGGTACGTCTCGTGTCCTTTGCCGGCCAGAAGGACCACGTCGTCCGCCTTGGCTTCCGTCAGCGCCAGCGCGATCGCACGCCGGCGGTCCACCTCGCGCACGTAGCTCCCGGTCATGCCCTGCGCGATGTCATCGATGATCGCGTCCGGATCCTCCGTGCGCGGGTTGTCCGATGTCACGATCGTCACATCCGCCCAGCGCGTGGCGACCGCTCCCATGAGCGGCCGCTTGCCGCGGTCCCGGTCGCCGCCCGCGCCGAACACCAGGATCAACCGGCCGCGCACCAGCGGCCTGAGCGCGGTGAGCACGCGCTCCAGCGCGTCCGGCGTGTGTGCGTAGTCACGCAGCACGGGGCACGGCGTCTCCGCGATGCGCTCGAGCCGACCCGGCACCTGGGGCACCGTGCGCAGGCGCTCGGCCACGTCCGCGAGCGGCATCCCCAACGCGTGCACGGCCCCCGCTGCGGCCAGCGCGTTCTGCACGTTGAAGGCGCCGAGCAGCGGCAGCTCGACGGCGACGCTGCCGTTCGCCGTCTCCAGCGTGAAGCGCGCCCCGCCCGCCCCCAGCTCCAGATCGCGGGCGCGCAGGTCGGCCGGCGCATCCATGGCGTAGGTCAGCGTCCTCTGCTCGACCTCCGCGAGCGGCGCCCACGCCGGGTCCTCGGCGTTGTAGACGACGACGCCCCCGGGGCGCAGCAGCTTGGTCAACGAAAGCTTCGCTTCCCGGTAGGCCTCGACCGTGCGGTGGTAGTCGAGGTGGTCACGGGACAGGTTCGTGAACACCGCCGCATCCAGCCGCAGGCCGCTCACGCGCCCCTGGTCGAGCGCGTGCGACGAGATCTCCATCGCTACCGCCCGCACGCCGCGATCCACCAACTCCCTCAGCGTGCGCGCCAGCTCGACCGGGCCCGGCGTGGTCAGAGACTCCGTCCCGGGCACCGGCTCGCCGTCCGGGCCGACGACGCCCAGCGTGCCCAGCGATGCGGCCGGGCGCCCGGCCGCGAGGAGGTGACGGAGCAGCCACACCGTGGTCGTCTTGCCGTTGGTGCCGGTGACGCCCACGAGCAGGAGCGACGCCGCCGGATCCCCGAACGCCGCCATCGCCGCGAGGGCGGCCGCCCGCCGGCCATCGCGCACCACCACCTGCGGCACGTCCGCCTCCGGCACAGGGCGCTCCACCAGCGCCGCCGCCGCACCCGCCGCACGTGCGGCGGGGAGGAAGGCGTGCGCGTCCGCGGCCGTGCCGACCCACGCGCAGAACAAGTCTCCCGGCCGCACGCGCCGGCTGTCGTCCGCGATCCCGGTCAACTCCACGTCCGCACCCGACGCCGAGACCACCAGCCCCTCGGCCCGAAGCCGTGAGACGACCTCCTGGAGCCGGAACGCCCGCGTGGTCGCAGACGCGCCGTCCGCCCCACCCCTCACCGCTGGACTCCCTGGCCCAACACCCGGACCGTCTCGCCCGGACGCAACGCCGTGCCCGCCGTCGGGACCGTTCCTTTCACCGGGCCGGTGCCTTCGACCTCGACACGGAACCCCTGGGCGTGGAGCCGCCGCACCGCATCCCGGACCGGTAGGCCCTTCACCTGCGGCACCCGCCTCGGCGCCATCGACGGCGACTCCTCGTGCGCGGGCGGCGCGCCGTCCAGCACGAAGATGAACGGGCCCGGCGCGGGCTGCGCCCCATCGTCGGCGCCGAGTGCGGCGAACCGCACCGGCGCGCCGCCCGCCGCCTGCTGCTGCCGCACGCCGCCGCTCCCCTGCGCCGTCCGCACCACCGCACGCCGATCCAGCGGCGTGTTCCGCGCCGCCAGTGCAGCAGCCAACGTCGCACGGGTCACCGGCGCGGCGGCCAGCCCGCCGTAGTACTCGCCGCGCGGCCGGTCCAGCTTCACCAGGAACACGAGCTGTGGATCCTCCGCCGGGAAGAACCCCGCGAACGACGCCGTGTACGCGCCCCTCTCGTAGCGCCCGGCCGCCACGCGCCGCGCCGTTCCCGTCTTGCCGGCCACCGCGAAGGTCTCCAGCGACGCGCGCCGCCCCGTCCCCTCCTCGACGACTTCGGCCAGCGCGGCCGCCACCGAGCGTGCGACCTCCGGACTCACCACTCGCCGCACGACGCGCGGCCCGAACGCCACGCGCACCCGGCCGTCCCAGGAGCGCACCTCGCGCACGAGCCGCGGCTCCATCAGCACGCCGCCGTTCGCCAGCGCGGCGTACGCCATCACCATCTGGAGGGGCGTGACCGAGATCTCGTAGCCCATGGCCAGGCTCGCCTGCGAGTATCCAGACCACTGCGCCGGGCGTCGCAACACGCCTGCCGCCTCGGACGGGTACGGCACGCCCGTCGGCGAGCCGAAGCCGAAGTCGCGCAGATAGGCGTACTGTGTCTCCGGATCCAGCCGCTTGGCCATCTTCACGAGCGCGATGTTCGACGAGTGCCGCAGCGCTTCGCGCAGCGTCAACCAGCCATACGCATGGACGTCCGAAATGGTCCGGCCTCCGTCCACGTAGCGCCCCTGCTCAGCGTACACGCTGTCGTCGAACGTCGCGCGCCGTTCCTCCAGCAGCGCCGCCACGATGAACGGCTTCAGCGTCGACCCGGGCTCGTACGGCTCGGTGACCGCCGTCCACGGCCGCGCAGCGCCGTCACGCCGGCTCACCGCCGCCAGGATCTCGCCCGTGCGCGGGTCGGCGATGACAATGTCCCCTCCCGTGGCGCCGGTCTCCTCCAGGGCATGTCGCAGGGCCTCGTCCGCGATCTCCTGGAGGTCGTAATCGATCGTCAGATAGATGTCGTGCCCGGGCACCGGCTGCTCCACCGACACCAGCGCCCCCGGGATCGGTTCGCCGCGCGCATCCCGCCGCACCACCGCCGACCCCGGCCGACCGCTCAACAGCGAATCGAACGCTAGCTCGATGCCACTCAGTGCACGCTGATCCGCAGACACGCGCCCCAGCAACTCGAGGGCCAGCGGCCCGTGCGGGTAGAAGCGCTCCAGGACCCGCTCGAAGTACACGCCCCGCACCCCCTCGAGCTGCTCCTTCACTCCCGCATCGTAACGGCCCGGTAGCACGACCCAGCGCCGCCCGGGCTGCACCGCCCGAGCCGCCGCCTGGGCCGAAAGCCCCAGCACCGCCCTCAACCGCTTCGCGGTCTCTTCCCGGTCCTTGATCTCCCGCGGGGCGATCGCCACACGGTAGGCCTCGTGGCTCGCCGCCAGCGGCACACCGTCGCGGTCGTAGATCGTGCCACGCGGCGCCGGCAGGACCACCCGTTGACGTTGTTGTTCCGCGGCACGCTCCGACCACCGCTCGCCCTCCAGGATCTGGACCTGGAAGGCGCGCACGAGCAGCATCGCCGCCCAGACCATCAGCCCGCCCAACAGCAGACGCCGCCGCAGGACGTGCTTGTGGACCGGTCGCTTCACGGCCTACCCCCGACCTGCTCGCTCCCGTCCTCGAGCGACAGGATCACGATCTCCGTTCCGTGCGGGACCCGCATGCCCAGACGCTCGCCCGCGACCCGCACCACCCGGCTACGGCTCTCCAGCATCTGCTTCCGCCGCACCAGGTCCACGCGCTCCGCTTCGAGAACCGCACGCTCGCTCCGCACCGCTTCGAGCGCACGCAACACCTGCAGCGCCCGGCTCTGCCGCCACACCACCAGACTCAAGGACGCTAGGAGGGCGGCGAACGCCAACGCCGCGGTCAGGATCCCAGAGGGGCCCCGCATCAGGCCGCCTTGCGCCACGCCCGCAGGCGGGCGCTCCGCGCACGTGGGTTCGCCGCCACCTCCGACGGCGACGCAAACACGGGCTTCCGCGTCAACGTCTCACCCAACGGCCTCCCCCGACACTGACAGACCGGCAGTTCCGGCGGGCAGATGCACCCGCGGCTCCACTCCCTGAAGGCCTCCTTCACCCGCCGGTCCTCCAGCGAGTGGTAGGACAGCACCACGAGCACGCCCCCCGGCGCCAACTTGTCCCGCAGGATGGGCAACGCCCGCTCGAGCTCCTGCAGCTCCTCGTTCACCGCGATCCGCAGCGCCTGGAAGATCCTCGCCTTGTCCTTCACACCGAGACGTGCGCCGAAGACTCGCTCCAGGACCTCCAGCAAGTCGTCGCTCGTCCTGAACGGCTTCTCCCGACGCCGCTTCACCACCTCCGCCGCCAGCCGCCGCGCACGCCGCTCCTCGCCGTAACGCCAGAACACCTCCGCCAGCTCCGCCTCCGAGGCCTCGTTCAGCAGCTCCGCCGCCGTGCGCTCCCCCACCCCGGCTTCACCCGCCATGCGCATGTCCAGCGGCACACCCGGGCGGAACGAGAATCCTCGCGCGGGCTCGTCCACCTGCCGCGAGGAGATCCCGAGGTCCAGCAGCGCGCCGGCCAGCGGCTCCTCCACTCCGGCGGCTGCCGCCGAGAACCGACCCCGCTCGAGCCGCACCCGGTCGCCGAAGCGCGCCAACCGCGCCGCCGCCACCCGCAGAGCCTCCGGGTCGCGGTCCACGCCGATCACCCGGGCCGCTTCGCTCGCCTCCAGGATCGCCTCGCTGTGCCCCCCGCCCCCGACCGTCCCGTCGAAATAGAGCCCCCCACGCTCCGGCCGGAGGTACGCCAGGACCTCCGCCACCATGACCGGAACGTGATACGCGTCCACCGACCGTCCAGCCCTAACGGAAGATCTGCGGCGCGAAGCGCTCGAACTCCGCCGCCTTCGCCGCCACCGCCTCCTCGAACCGCTCCGGGTTCCACAGCTCGATGCGGTTCACCAGCCCGACCAGGAGCACCGAGCCGGTCAACTCCGCCGCTTCCTTCAGACGCGCCGGCACCAGGATCCGTCCCTGACCATCCGGAACGACCTCCGTCGCGTTCGCCAGCACGCTCAACGCCCACATCCGCGCCTCCGGCTGATGCCGAAGGAGCTCCATCAACCGCTCCTCCACCTCCGCCCACGTGGACTCCGGGTAAAGCTGGAGCGCAGGCGGGTACGCCTGCACGAGAACGAAGCGCTGATCCGCAGCCTCGCGGCGAAACGCCGCCGGCAGACTCAATCGCCCCTTTTCGTCCAGCTGATAGAGGTAACTGCCCAGAAATTTCAGCCCCCGGCTCGCCGGGGTTCGAGTTCCCGCCATCGGGGGCCTCGACAGCAGGGCATGGCAGGCGTCTTCCCACTCCTCCCCACTCTTCCCCACTCCGGGCCCCAATACTACACGGCGTCACATCGCCCCGTCAAGACTCCTCATGGAACCCCAGTGCACACAGCAACTTGCGCTGGCGACCCGCAATCGCCCCCGCACACGGACGCTCCACCACACACCGCCCACCACGATCACCCCCGCGGATGAAGAAAGGGACCGGGAACGACGTCCCGGTCCCTCCTCCGTGGCGAGCGATCCGCCTCGCGACCGCTGGCCCTGATCGTCGTCAGCGGCCGCGCTTGATGATCGCCTCCTGGATCTCGATGAACGTGTCCACGTTCGAGAGCGGCTCGGCGAGGTCCACCTTGTTGGCCTCCGCGTACGGCCTCGCGTCGAGGAAGAATTGACGCGCCTTCTGGAAGATCGGCAGCGCCTCGCGCGCCGACTGCAGCGTCTCCGGCTCCGACACCTTCCGGCCGTGGTTCAGCAGCGCGAAGCCGCCCAGATAGCTCGCCAGCCCGCGCGTCTGCGGCGTGGTGTTCATCTCCCGCACGAGTTCGAAGTACGGCAGCGCGCCCATCTGATCGCCCTTCTGGAACTTCTCGTTGTAGGCGTAGAGCAGCACGCTGCGCGCGAGCTCATCCGGCTGCGCCTCGTACTCCTGCCGCGCGAGAGCCTTCTCGTAGGCCGCCTTGATGCGCGCGATCTGCCCCGTGCTGGCGAGCCAGGCGACCTGCCGCGAGTAGACCCGCTCGTAGTTGGGGTCGCGCGCCAGCACCGAGTCGAGCGCAGCGATGGCTTCCTCCAGCCGTCCCGCCTTCTGGAGCGCATCCGCGTACGACGACCAGAGCGACGCGTCCTCCGGCTTCGCCTGCACGAAGCGCGCGCCCATCTCGACCGCCTCCGCGGTCCGGTCGAGCGCCACGAGCGTGACCATCATCCGACGGAGCATCTCGACGTCGGACTCGCTGCCCCGCTCGTCGAAGACGGACTGGTAGTAGCCGAGCGCCTTCTCGTACAGGGCCAACGCCTCAGCAGGACGCTGCGGGTCCCGGGCGCCGCTGTCCGTTTCGATCTTGGTCGCGGCGGCAAGGGCGAAGTGGCCCGCGTACTGGCGGAGGTTGAGGTTGCTCGAATCCACCGCGAGCCCCTCCTCGACCAGCTCGAGCGCGCCCTTCGGGTCGCCGTTCCTCGCCATGTCGATGGCGATGGTGAGGCGGACCTGCGGGTCGCCCGGATTGAGGTCGAGGTACGCGCGGTAGTACTCGAGCGCCTTCTGGGGCTGGTTGAGCTTCGTCGCCACGTAGCCCGCGGTCTGGAGCCCGTCCACGTGCCCGGGGTTCAGCTCAAGCAGCTTCTCGAGCTCCTGCATCGCCACCTCGAGCGAGTCGAGGCCCAGGAGTGCTCGGGCGCGGCCGAAGAGCGCGGCCTCCGAGTTCGGGTTCAGGGCCAGTGCGTTGTTGCAGTTCTCGAGCGCGTTCGTCCACTGCTCGCTGGCGAGGTAGTCGAGGCAGAACGTCGTCAGCCGCTGCTGATTGACGACGGTCTCGAAGCCGTTGAAGATGATCTGCGCCGCTTCATCTGCCGTGTTCGCGGTGAACGGCGGGATCTCGAACGCCTCGCCCGTCCGCGCCGTCACGAACTGCGCTTTGACCTCCATTCCGGAGCCGGCCGGCCGGTACTCGCCACAGAGGTACAGCATGGCGTTGATGTACACGGCGAACTGGCGGGCGGTGACGCAGTCCACGAGCTCCTTCTCGTCCCGCTTCACCTCGCGGAGCTTTGCCCGCATCTCGCCGCGGTCTACCGGCGCGTGCGTGGCCATCCCCTCGAGGCTCTTGCGCAGCCGCTCCGCCACATCCCTACCGAAATTCTCCTTCGCGCCTCCCTCCGCTTTGAGTGCGGGAACGAGGACGCGATACCGGCTTTGCGCGTGCACCGCCTCGGGGGCGGCAAACAGGGCGGTCGCGGCGACGATCCCGACTGCCGAGGCGACGAGGCGTCGCAGGTTCGCACGCGTTGGCTCCATGTCCGCAGTCTCCGGGCTGGTAGGGGTCACCCAGCGGCCGTACTCGGTGGCCGCGCGACTCTGTCCGCTGATGCTAACCCGCAGCAGGTCCCAGTGTTCACGGACGCAACCGGGCTCTCGGCTGGGACCTTCCGCCCCCCAGGGGCAGACACCGGCGGGTTGGCGCTATATTCGCGCCAAGTTAAGGGGCTCCCCGCCGCCGGTGCAAGGGTTTCGTCACCCCGCCGTGGACGCCGGGCGCTTCTCCGGCCGCCCGGCGCCGTCGCCCGGGGCGGGCTCGGCACGCGCACCGGCGTCGGCTCACGGACCACGCCCTGCGCCGAGCCGGTCAGGTCGTGGAGGGTGCCTCCGCAAGTCAAAGACTCCGCGATCCGTGCTGCCACTGGTGCGGGTGTGGCCAGCGGCGATCGAGACGAACACGTGGTCCCCCGCCACCCCGACCGGCGCCGCACACCGGATCTCTTCCGCTCTCGCCCCACACTCCGGGTCTTCCGCCCAACACTCGGGGAGTTCCTCCTCGACGCCGGCACAGTGGCCCCCACCGCCGCAGCCTGCCCATCGACACCGACGACCTCGAGCGGATCGGTGGCCGCGCGCGGCCCGCGGCCCAGGCGGGAACGGCCCGGCACCGCGGCCGGGCACGGTGCCGGCCAGGCCGAACGCGCAGCGCGATGAGCGAAGCCCCCGGTCCTGCCGGGGGCCTCCGATCCGGGACGCCGGGTCGCCGTTCGCTTAACGCCGCGCGATCCCGTCCGCCTAACGCCGCGCGATCCCGTCCTTGAGTCCCTTGCCCGGACGGAACGCGGCCGCGCGCGTCGCGGGCACCTCGATCGTCATCCCGGTCCGGGGATTCCGCGCCGTGCGCGCCTTGCGCTCCCGGACCTCGAACGTGCCGAACCCGGTCAGCGACACTTTCTCCCCGCGCTGCAGCGCCTGCGCGATGAGCCCGGTCTCCGGATCGAACAGCGCCTCCACCGCCGCGCGCGAATCTTTCCGCGGAAGGTTCGTCCGCTCTGCCAGCGCATCGGCCAACTCTGCCTTGTTCATGCCACCCTCCGTGATCTGAGTGGTTCGATCCGCGGCGCTCCGCCCTCGGGGTCCGCGGCCCTGCCCTCCGTTGGCGTAAACGTAGCCGGGCACGCCGTTCCAGGCAAAGACTGCTGCCCGGAGCGGCGCGGCCGGCGGGGAGCCGGCCCCGTCCGGGGCACGCGGCCCGCCAGAAACGTGCGCGGGCCCGCAGGCGTTCCGGTCTCGTGGCCTGCGGGCCCGTGGCTTCATGCGGCGCGCACTCTACTCGGCGCGGCGAGCCGCGGTCAAGGGCTTCGACCTCTCTTCGGGATGAACCCGTCCCCCGGGGCGGGGTGGCCATCAGACCGCGTACAGCCGCTTGCGGAGCCGCCCGACCCGGATCCGGTCCTGGCCATCCTGCTTGGCGCGGCACAGCGCCTCGTCGGCGACCGCCAGCAGGTCGTCGGGCGATGTCATTGCGGGGTCGTACGCGGCGAGGCCGGCGCTGACGCGGATCGGCCCGGTCGGCAGTTCCACGCGGGCCAGATCCTCCCGGATCCGCCGCGCGAAGACCCGCGCGCCGGCGATGTCGGACGAAGACAGGATCGAGAGGAACTCCTCGCCGCCGATGCGCGCCGTGAGGTGCATGCGGCGCGTGTTCCGTCGGAGGACCGCCGCCGCCACCCTCAGCGCCCGGTCGCCCGCGGCGTGGCCGTAGCGGTCGTTGTATTCCTTGAACCGGTCCAGGTCGAACAGGACCACCACCAGCGGCCGGCCGCGCTGCGCCGCCGCGAACTCCGTCTCGAGCATGAGCCGCGCCCAGCGCCGGTTCGGCAGTCCTGTGAGCTCGTCCGTCAGCGCTTGCGCCTCCGCGCGCGCGACGTGCCGGTGCAGGAGCTCGGACAGGGTGCCGATCCCCAGGGAGGCGACGATGTAGGCGCTCACCGAGGGGAGCAGGATGGCCGGGTTCCCCAGGTCACGGCCGGTCAGCGTCGCCACGATGTGGGCGACCGTGAGCGCGACCATGCCGGCGGCCAGCGCGAATTCGGCGCCGCGCCAGCCTCGGTAGTACGCCAATAGGAACGCGGGCACCAGCGCGAGCAGCCACAGGAGCGGTTCCGTCCCTGCCCCCGCGTCGGCCTCGGGGAGGGCCGCCGCGACCACCGGCACGGCGAGTGCACAAACGGAGAGCGCGAGCGCGCGGAGAGGCACGCTCGGCCGTCGGATCGGATAGCTGTCCGTCATCGGTTCGCGATCGCGCAACCGGAGTCTTCGTGTTTGGGCCGCCCCGGATCGAGACGGCGTCGGGTCGAAGCGGACTCGCGATCCCCTGCTCGAGGAGACCGCCTCGCCGCTCCCCGATTCGAGATCCGTGCCGCACGTCAACTCCTTGTGAAGTCTTTCCATGTCCCGTGCTGCCGCGGGCTCGCAACACGAAAACCGTGCGCGTTTGGCGAAGCTTTTTGCCCCCCGCTCCTGCCGATGTCATCTTTGGGGCGCCGGCGCGGCGCTGGCACCACCGGAACGGAGTGACATGTTGCGACAGAGCGAACGCGAACGCGTGGAATCGAAGGAGAGGACCGAGCAGCCGCCGGTCCGCCACGACGTGACGCTGCTGACCGAGGATGACGTCTACCTCTTCAACGAGGGCAGCCACCTACAACTCTACCGCCGGCTCGGGGCGCACCCGATCACCGTGGACGGCGTCCCCGGCACCTACTTCGCCGTCTGGGCGCCCAACGCGGAAGAGGTCTCGGTCATGGGCGAGTTCAACCGCTGGGACCGCTCCTCGCACAAGCTCCGGCCGCGCGGGAGCTCCGGGATCTGGGAGGGCTTCATTCCCGGCGTCGGACAGGGGGACCTCTACAAGTACCACATCAAGTCCTGGTATCACGGCTACCGCGTCGAGAAGGCGGACCCCGTCGGCTTCCGCCACGAGGAGCCGCCCCGCACGGCCTCCATCGTCTGGGATCTCTCCTACAAGTGGGGCGACGACGAGTGGATGCGGGAGCGTGGCCGCCGGAACGCCGCGGATACGCCGATCTCGATCTACGAGGTCCACCTGGGCTCATGGATGCGGGTGCCCGAGGACGGCAACCGTCCCCTCACCTACCGCGAGCTCGCGCCGCGCCTCGCCGAGTACGTGCTGGAGATGGGCTTCACGCACGTCGAGCTCCTGCCGGTGATGGAGCACCCGTTCTACGGCTCCTGGGGCTACCAGGTCACCGGCTACTTCGCGCCGACCAGCCGCTACGGCTCGCCGCAGGACTTCATGTTCTTCATCGACTACCTCCACCAGCACGGCATCGGCGTCATCCTCGACTGGGTGCCCTCCCATTTCCCCACCGACGCCCACGGACTGGCGTTCTTCGACGGCACCCACCTCTACGAGCACGCGGACCCGCGCCAGGGCTTCCACCCCGATTGGAACAGCATGATCTTCAACTACGGCCGCAACGAGGTCCGCAGCTTCCTGCTCAGCAGCGCGATGTTCTGGCTCGACGTCTATCACGCCGACGGACTGCGCGTGGATGCCGTCGCGTCCATGCTCTACCTCGACTACTCCCGCGAGCCAGGCGAGTGGATCCCGAACATTTACGGCGGACGCGAGAACCTCGAGGCCATCGCCTTCCTGCGCCGTCTCAACGAGGAAGTCTACCACGCCTTCCCCGACGTCCAAACGTTCGCCGAGGAGTCCACCGCGTGGCCCATGGTGTCACGGCCCACGTACGTCGGCGGGCTCGGATTCGGGATGAAGTGGGACATGGGGTGGATGCACGACACGCGGCGCTACATGTCCCGCGACCCGATCTACCGGAAGTACCATCACAACGACCTCACCTTCCGGATGCTCTACGCCTTCCACGAGAACTTCGTGCTGCCGCTCTCCCACGACGAGGTCGTGCACGGCAAGGGCTCGCTGCTCGGCTCCATGCCCGGCGACCTCTGGCAGAAGTTCGCCAACCTCCGGGCGCTCTTCGGCTACATGTGGGCGCAATCCGGCAAGAAACTGCTGTTCATGGGCGGCGAGTTCGGCCAGTGGAACGAGTGGAACCACGAGACGAGCCTGGACTGGCACCTGCTGCAATACGACACGCACCGCGGCGTGCAGCGCTGGGTCGCGGACCTCAACCGTCTCTACCGCGCCGAGCCCGCGCTCCACGAGCTGGACTTCCAGCCGGCGGGCTTCGAGTGGGTGGACGCCAACGATGCGGAGAGCAGCGTGATCAGCTTCTTGCGGCGCGGGCGTTCGCCGGACGATGTGATCCTCGTCGTCGCCAACTTCACGCCCGTGGTGCGCCACGGCTACCGGGTGGGGGTGCCGAAGGGCGGGTTCTGGAGGGAGCTGCTCAACAGCGATGCGAAGGAGTACGGCGGCAGCGGCGTCGGCAATCTGGGAGGAGTCCACGCGGATGCCATCCCGTTCCACGGCCGGCCGTTCTCGCTGAACCTCGTGCTGCCGCCGCTCGCGGTCATCTTCCTGAAGCCGGAGGGCTGAAGCGCGCGAGACCGAGGGCGGGCGCGCGCGGGCCGGCGGAGCGAGCCGCAGCGCCCCCACGCACGGCGCCCGCCACCCCATCCCTGCCGGGGGCGTCCGCGCGATTGGCCGGCTCGCGGGCGGCGTCGCCCCGCGGAGCCCCGGCCGCCGCAAACGACCGGCGGCCTCGAAACGACCGGCGGCTGACGACCACGGGCGTCCGAACGTCACCAGCGGCCGTGGTCCCCCCTGATCGCTCCCTCCGGCGGCGCCGCCCGTCGGGATGGTCCCGGCGCCCGCTCAACCCCCGATGTTCGGGTTGCTCCGCTTCTCCTGCTCGGGCAACGGCATGCACGTGATCGGGCCGTAGGCCTGGCCCTTGTGATTGACGCCAGTCGGGAAGGGCAGGTTGTGCCGGAGCATGTCGTTGAGGCGATGGCCCTCGCTGAAGAGCTGCCGCCGCCGCTCCTCCAGGACGTCCGCGAGGACGTCACCAGAGGGCGTGTACGGCGGGAGCCCTTGACTGGCGCGCAGGCGGTTGATGGCGGCCTCCGCCTCCGACGGACGCGCTTCGGCAATGATGAGCTGGGCCTCCTCCCACGACGCCATCGGGATCGGCGAGTCCGCCGTCGGATACTTGTCCTGGTAGTAGTGATCGGTGACCCCGTCGTGACCCTTCATCCCTGACGCGATGACGGGGACCCGCGGGTCGGGCACGCCCCCGATCTCCAGGCCGGCATAATCCACGGGGTTGACCGACAGGTAGCGGTTCCTGCGGTTCAGGTTGTAGACGCGATTCTCTCGCCGGGCGTTCACGGTGGAGTACTCCGCGTTCCAAACGAAGCCCTCGGGGATGCGTGAGGCATCCTCCGCGGCGCCTTCCAGGTCGCCGAGGTCGAGGCGGGTCCGGGCCCGACCGGCGTAGGCCAGCAGCTCGAGCCGTTCGTTCCCTGCGGCTCTCGCGTAATCCAGCGCGGACGTGAAGCGCTCCTCCGCGATGGCGAGAACCTCCTTCGGCGTCATGAGCGGCCCGTTGTCGATCGCCATCTCACAGAACCCCTCGCCGAGGAGGACGTACGCGTAGCCTGCGTAGGCCATGAGCAGCCCGAGCTTCTCTTCCTTGTCCGGGACCAGCTCGTCTGGGAACTTCTCGATCCGCCGTGCGGCGTCCTCGGCCATGAAACGCGCCTGCTGCAGGGGAGCGTACGCGCCCAACCCCGTGGCGTCGCGGTTGTTCGGGCAGCTCCCGATGATGGTGTAGAGCTCGATCCCCCGCCAACCCCAACCGTTGATGTTCAGCCAATTCGACGCGTTGATGTACTCGTTCGCCAGGATGCCGGCCGATGCGACGTAGCTGCTGTAGGCGCACTCGAACTGGCCGAGTGCGCTGTTCACGAGCGTGCCGGCGAGGGCCGGGTTGTCCAGGTCGGACTCCTGGACGCTGCCCGGCAGGTCGACCTCCAGCAGGTTCTCGCAACCTGCTGCGCCCGCGAGCAACGCGAGCCCCAGGACGGCGGCCCAGCGCGTGCCACGCCGGACGGTCCGGCCCACCGTGCCTGCCCCCGGCCTGCACACGCTGATCATGCTGTCGAGCCGCGCCGAAGCGGTCCTCTCACCAGAGCGAGGATCGGCGTTCACGTGCGTGGTCATGACGGGTCCCTCGTCTCAGAAGGTCAGCCGGAGCGTCATCAGGAGGCTCGCCGTGGGCGGCAGGACCGTCTGGTATCCCACCGACGTCTGGCCGGTCGCCCGGACCTCCGGATCCCAAATGATCATGTTGGCGAGCGGCTCACGCACATGGCCGTCCCGGGGCGTCTTCCAGCCGTGCTGAGCCGTCCACAGCATCATGACGTTCCGCATCCCGACGCTGATCAACCCGCTCGTGGCGCCGAAGCGCGCCACCAGTTCGCTCGGCAACGTGTAGTTGGCCGTGATCTCGCGCAGCCGCAGGAACCCGGCCTCGTAGACGCCGGTCCGGTCGTTCTCGTAGAGGCGGGTCGCCGAGAAGATCGGGTTGTTGTGGAGGAGTACGGGCTCCGTCGTCGACTGGTTGTGCGTCGCGCGGATCTCCGTGTTCACCTGCTTGTGCCCGCCGTTCCCCTCCACCCGGACGTAGAACCAGAGGTTGTTGAACAGCGTGAAGGTGTTCCCGATCCCGATCTGCCAGGTGGGCTGGGTGTGCCCGAGCCAGACCTGGGGAGCGTCCTCGCACGGCACCGGCGGACCACCGGGATCGACGCCCTGCGGGCCCCTCCCGCCATCGCACATCGCCGAAATGACCTGGCCGTTCTCATCGAGCTCCGCGGAAAGGATGCGGCGCATGAAGAGATCCGCGATCGAGTATCCCTCCCGGTGCTGGGCCTGCGTATCCAGCCCGATGAACCCGAGGCCGCCCAGGTCCTCGATCCGGTTGTGCGAGGTCGCCAGCTGCGCGTCGACCTCCCACCGGAACCGGGCGCGATCCACGAGATGCGCGGTCAGGCCGAGCTCGTTGCCCCACGCGCGGACCAGGCCGAGGTTCACGATCTGCGAGCCGACGAACCCCGTCGAAGGCGGGAGCGGCCGGCCGACGATCGCGTCCTTGACCGCGCGCTGGAATCGCGTGTACTGGACGTTCAGACGGCCACCGAACAGGCCGGCATCGAAGCCGAGCTCCAGCTCCTCGCCGCGCTCCGGCTTCAGGTGCGGGTTCCCGTACGCGCCCGGGGTGAGCGCCGGCTGGTCGTTGTAGCCGATCACCGGGTTGTAGAGACGGGTCGCATCGATCGTCCCGGGCTGCCGGCCGGCTGCACCCCACGCCGTGCGGAGCCGCAGTTGATCGACGAATCCCACCGACCAGAACGGCTCCTCGTGGATCGACCACGTGGCGCTCAGCTTGGGATAGATGGCGGCGTCGAACTCCGAGCCGAACGCGCTGTTGGCGTCGGCCCGGACCGCGCCGGTCACGAACAAGCGGTCCCGCCACCCCACCTGCTGCTGGAAGTACACGCCCGTGGTCGCGTTCTCCACGAACGTCTCACCGCCGTCCCGCACCGCGCCGCCGGACACCGTCGTGATCGGCAGCGCCGGGAACTCCGCGCCGGAGGAGTTGATGAAGGACGACTCGGTCCGGTAGTACTGGAATCCCACCGACGGCGTGAACGTGTACTCCCTCCAGTTGAAGGTCACGCTCCCCGCGTAATCCAGCGTCACGAACCGCCGCGTCCCGCGACTGACCGTCTTGCTGCCGAGCCCGAGCTGCCCGTAGAAGTGGTTGGCTCCCTCCGGCTGCCGGGGCCACAGCGTCCAGCTCACTTCCGAGTTGAGGTCCAGCCCGGCCACGAGACGATGACTGAGCCAGCTCGCCGGCTGGAACCGCAGCTCGACGCTCGTGATCGTCCGGTCGTTGTCGATCCGGCTCTCCACCTTGCCCCACTCCTCCGGCGGAGCATCCGAGAACCCGCGCCGGGCATCGTTCAGGAAGCGAGGATTCGACCAGATGATGTTGCTGAACGGGTCCGTCTCGATCGAGCCCTGCGCCAATCGGGTCTGGCTCAGGATGTACGCGTTGCTCATGCGCAGGGTCAGGGCCTCTGAGAGCTGCACATCGAGGTTGGCCCGCAGAGCGAGTCGCTTGTCCCAGTTCCAGTCCACGACCCCCACGTCGTGGTCGCGCGACACCGACGCGAAGTAACGAAGGGCGTCCGTCCCGCCGCGCACGCTCAGGTTGTAGCCCTGCAGCAGGCCGTAGCCGAAGATCGGTCCGCGCCCGTTCTCACGCTCGTGCTTGTAGACGTTGAACCCGATCAGCTTCGTGGGGTCGTTGGGGTCCGGCATGTAGCGCATGCCCGTACGACCCTCCGGGTTCCACAGCCAGTTCGTGCCGATGCGTGTGGTGAGGGTGAACTGCGGCCGCCCGGTGGCACCGCGCTTCGTAATGATCTGGATGACGCCGTTCGACGCCTCCGTCCCGTAGAGCGTCGCGGCTGCCGGCCCCTTGATGATCTCGATGCTCTCGATGTCCGCGGGGTTGATGTCGTTCAGGCGGCTGACGTTGGCACCGCCGCGCTGCGCCGGTCCCCGCCGCGGATTGCTGTCCATGCGGACGCCATCGATGTAGATGATCGGCTCGTTCTCCAGTGAGAGACTGCTGATCCCGCGGATCCGGACTGCGGAGCCGGTGCCCACCTGACCCGTGCCGGGCAGCATGATGACGCCCGGACTCCGCTGGGCGAGGAGCTGGTTGACGTTCCTGATGGGCGACTTCGCCAGCGCCTGGTCTGCGTTCAACGTCTCCACCACGTTGCCGATCGCGCGCCGCCGGGTGCCGCCCGCCGTTCCGGTGACCACGATGGCATCCAGCGGCATGGCGTCTTCCGCGAGTTCGAAGTCCACGAGCGTCGTCTCGTTGTCACGGACGACCACCTGTCTCGACGCGCTGCGGTAGCCGAGGCGCTCCACCCGGAGCTCGTGGGTTCCCGCGGGGACCCGCGCCAGCACGTATCGGCCATCCGCGCCCGTCATCGCCGAGATGGAGCGATCGGCCAGGAACACGTGCGCGGCTTCGACGGGGAGCTGCGTGCCCGCAGTGACGACTCGCCCGGCGATCGTCCCGACGATCTCCACCTCTTCCCCCGGGTCGCTGGCCGATTCCGGCGGCGCGAACGCCTCACCATCCTCGCGCGGCGAAAGGGCCTCTCCGCCGTTCAGGGGCGTCTCGTGCTTCGGGTAGATCAGCACGTGGTCATCGAGCTCGCGATAATCCAGGGAGGTCCCCGCGAGGAGGTGCTCCAGGGCGCTCCGGACCGTCATGGACGCACAGTGGCAGCTCACCATCCGGTCGCGCGGAACGAACGTGGGGCTGAAGAGCAGGTTCACGCCGGAGCGCGCATGGAGCTCCGTCAGCACCGCCAGCAGCGGGCCGCGCTCGACATCGAGTCGCGCGGGTTGGTCGAGAACCGCGCCGCGTCGCGCGGCGACCGATTCCGGAAATGGAGGCTGATACGCGCTCGTCGGCTCCGCCATCCCCACGGCGAGCGCGACCAACGGTCCGATGCGAAGGAACCTCATGGGACCTCCTCGGCTTAGGGTTCGACGACCGCGGTATCCCCCGTGACGCGACAATGGGCGCCGATGATGAGGCAGATCGCCTCCATCGTCCGCTCGAAGGTGGTGCCGGCGTACCAGCCCGTCACCGTGCGGTCCAGCAATGTGCTATCCGCGACCATGATCTCCGCCCCGAACAGGCGGGCGACTTCGAAGATGACCTGACGCAGCGGCGTGTCGCTGAACACGAGGAAGTCACCCGTCCAGTCGAGGCGATGGATGACGTCCTCGAGTCTCGTCACCTCGACCGCCCTCGCCTGGTCCACGCGCCCCACCTCGCCGGCTTGGAGCTCCACCGACCGCTCGCCAGCCTCGAGCGAGACACGGCCTTCCACGACCACGACCTCCAGCCCCCGTTCGTTGACCTGGATCTCGAAGCGTGTCCCGAGGACGAGCGCCTCTCCCAGGCGGGTACGCACGCGGAACGACTGGCCCTCGTGTGGCGCGATGGCGAAGAAGGCACGGCCATCCAGCCAGACCTCGCGGCGGGCGGGATCTGGCGGCAGCCGCAGGCGCGAGTCCGGCCCCAGGCGCACGATGCTGCCATCGGCGAGCTCGAGCGTCGCCCTCTCCCCGGCGCCGGTCACGAGCTCGGGGCCCGTCCCCTGCGCATCACGGCGCCCCACCCTGGACCCCAGCGCGTAGCCCAGGCACACCGCCACGACGATCGCGGCGGCCCGGCGCAACAGCACGGTCGATGCGCGCCGACCCTCCGCCCTTCTCCCGCGAGTCGCGCCGATGCCGAGGCGGGAGAGCAGGCGCTCGGGCCCCCGCTGATCGCCCGCCCGCAGCTCATCGAGCAGCGGCGCGGTCCGCGCCCAAACCCGGGCAATGTCCTGGTAGCGTGCTTCGTTCGCCGGCGAGGCCGCGCGCCACTCGTTCACGTCTTCCCCTGCATCCGTTCCGTGTCCCTCTCCCTGGAGGAACCGGACGACGAGCTCGTCGCGCTGCGTCATCGAGCTCCCGTCCGGAGAGTCGCCCGGACGCATCGATCCGGAATCATCGCGGCGCCGTTCCATTGCTCGAATCCAGTTCGGTAGATGTCGCTGGACCGCCAGATCCTACTATCCGCCCGGAGCGTGATGGCCCCGAGCGACCACGGCCCTGCTTCCCGCAGGCGTTGCGCACTGTCCGATCGGTCTGGAAGAATGAGGTCAGCCGCCGAGGGGCGTCTGTCGCCATCACAGCAGGCGCCGCAGCGTGGTGAGGGCGGCGCTCATCTGATTGGCGACGGTCTGGGGTGAGATCTGGAGGATCTCCGCGACTTCGCCGTAGGACAGACCGTGGACGCGAACGAGGATGAAGATCTCCCGGCGTCGCGGCGGGAGCGCTGCGATCGCCCGTTCGACCGCGGCGCGTTCCTCCGCCTGCTCCACGAGCTCGAGCGGCGAGGGCCGCTGGTACCAGTCCCGCAGCATCGCGCGAACCCGAGCGATCGCCCGCAGCCGCACACGCGCCGACCTCCGCTCGTTCAGCGCGAGGTTCCGGACGAGGCCGTACAGGAACGCCCGCACGGACCCGGTCGGTCGCCAGTGCAGCCGGCCGTTCCAAATCCGGAGAAACGCCTCCTGGGCCAGGTCCTCCCCGGCCTGCCGGTTGCCGCCCAGGAGCCGCCGGGCGTAGGCCGCGAGCGGGGACCAGTAGCGGTGGACGAGGTCGGCGAAGGCGGCGGCGTCGCCACGGAGTGCGAGCTCCATGAGTGCGCGGTCGCGGTCGTCGCCCCAGGCGGCCGCCAGCGGTTGCGCCGTCCTCACATCGGCGTGCGGCCTCGCATTCAGTCGCTGGCTCATCCCGGTCACTCGTTCCTCGGAACCAGGTTCCGCCCACGTGCCTTCGATCCGACCGCCGTCGCCCCGCGGCCCAGGCCTGCCGCCCCAGGGGTGCGGCACAGGGGCGGGGCCGCCATGGAGCGCGCGCCGCCGCGCGGAGGCCGTCCCCTCGCGGTTCCGGCGCTCACCACGCCCGGCGAGGGGCCGGCCTGCCCACAAGCGCTCGGCGAAGGACCGGCCCCGTTTCAGGCGCCCGGCAAAGGCCACGGCTCGCCGCCGCGCGCCTGGTCAGGGACCGGCCTGTCGGAACGCGCCCGGCCAGGCCCGCAGGGGGCTCCGGCTCCGTGCGGCCGGCCAAGGGGCCCCGCGGATTCGGCCTGTACGTCGGCGACGGGCGCCCTGGACCCGCTCGCTCCCGGCGGTCCCGTCCGAGGGAGATCTCGTGCGGCGCGTCTGCGGGACGCGCCGCTTCTGCCCCGGCTCTCTCGCGACCTGTCTCGGCCGGCAGGAGCGCCGGGGGGCCACCGTCCAGGGCCTGTGATGACGCCAGCGGGCGGGGTCACGTTCCCCGGCCCGGGCGGAATGTTCGGGGGTCTGTTGTCGGTGCGTGTCCCTCTCAATATGTTACCGGCGGTTGAAAATTTCCCACCTTGGGCGGACGAAAATGTCCCACCCGGCTCCGAGGTCGTCGC
>Ga0065723_102440_pt1 | contig 43815 bp, 46 predicted proteins | sample TheenrcuSG05Z960_FD_59110 | JGI IMG/M metagenome (GOLD analysis project Ga0065723, IMG submission 59110) | Thermophilic enrichment culture from UC Davis - Sample SG0.5Z960 | ecosystem: Engineered > Solid waste > Grass > Composting > Bioreactor | place: USA: University of California, Davis
CCCGCCGCTGACGGCGTCCCGGACACACGCGGGCAGCTTCGTTGCAACGCCCGCCGCCCGAGGCGTCGCGGGTGCGGGCGGCTGTCAGCGCCAGGCGCCGTCGGAACCGCGGGCTCTACGCCGTCCGCACCCCGGGCCCACCGGCGCCGCGCCTGCCGGGTCCCCGGATCAGATGACGGAGGAGGGGTCCCTTTGCGCATCGTGACGATTCTGGGAACGAGACCGGAGATCATCCGCCTCAGCCGGATTGCCCCGCTGCTGGACGAACTGGCGGAGCGGCACGTGGTCGTGCACACCGGCCAAAATTTTGTTCCCGAATTGAATGACATCTTTTACGAGCAGCTGGGGCTGCGTCAGCCGGACATCCGCATCCCCCGCGGGCAAGACGGGGATCGGCGGCCAGCTGTCCGCCATGTTCGCCGCGGTGGAGGACGTGCTGGAGCGGGAACGGCCCGACCGGGTGCTCGTCCTGGGCGACACGAACAGCGCCCTGTGCGCCATCGTGGCCGAGCGGCTGGGCATCCCGGTGGCGCACATGGAAGCCGGCAACCGCTGCTTCGATCCGGAAGTGCCGGAGGAGAAAAACCGGCGGGTGATCGACGCCGTGAGCTCGTTCAACCTGCCGTACACCGAATACAGCAAGCAGAACTTGTTGAGGGAAGGGTTTCATCCCCGGCAAATCTTCAAATGCGGCAATCCCATCCACGAAGTCATGCTCCACTACCGGCGGCAGATCGAGAACAGCCCGGCGCTGGATCGTCTGGGGCTTAAGCCCGGCGAATATCTCCTGGCCACGATCCATCGGGCGGAAAACGTGGACCGTCCGGAACGTCTCGGCGAGATTATCCGCGGACTGTCGCTGGCGGCCAAGGAGCAGGGGCTTCGCCTTATCTGCAGCGTGCATCCGCGGACCCGCAGCCGGCTCCGCGGGATGCCGCAACTCGACATTCATCCGCTGGTGGAGTTTCACGAACCGTTCGGCTTTTTCGATTTTGTCCAGCTCGAGCGTCACGCCCGCTGCGTCTTGACCGACAGCGGCACGGTGCAGGAGGAATGCTGCATCCTCGGCGTGCCCGCGGTGACCGTCCGCCGCACGACGGAGCGGCCGGAGACGGTGGACTGCGGCAGCAACATCGTCTCCGGCCTCAAGGCCGAGCGGGTGGCGGGCGCCGTGCGGGTCATGCTCTCGGGCAGGCCCGGATGGAAATGCCCGGACGGCTACCTGGACGAAGACGTGTCAAGGAAAGTGGCCAATTTTTTGTTTGGAGGGTCCATGGATGTTTGAAGGCAAGCGGATTTTGGTCACCGGGGGCACCGGCTCCTGGGGGCATGAACTGGTCCGGCAGCTGTTGCCGCAGCGGCCGGAGGAGGTCGTCGTTTTTTCCCGCAACGAGTCGAGTCAGGTGGCCATGAGCTGGGTGTTCGACGATCCGCGGCTTCGCTTTCGCATCGGCGACATCCGGGACCGGGAAGCGCTGACCGCCGCGTGCCAAGGCGTCGACATCGTGTTCCATCTGGCGGCCCTCAAGCACGTGCCGGTGTGCGAGGACCAGCCCTATGAAGCGCTCAAAACCAACGTGATCGGCACGCAGAACGTCATCGAGGCCGCCCTTGAAAACCGCGTGGAGCGGGTCGTGTACATCTCCACGGACAAGGCGGCCAATCCGGCCAATTTTTACGGCATGACCAAGGCCATCGGCGAAAAGCTCATCGTGTTTGCCAACTTGCTCGGCGGTCCGACGAAATTCGTCTGCGTGCGGGGCGGGAACGTGCTGGGGACCAACGGCAGCGTCGTCCATCTGTTCTTAAGCCGCATCCGCGCCGGCGAGGATGTCCATGTGACGGACTTGAAGATGACCCGGTTTTTCATGACCCTGCAGGAGGCGATCCGGCTGCTGTTTCACGCTTCGGCGGTCAGCGCCGGCGGGGAGATTTTCGTCATGATGATGCCGTCCTGCCGCATCGCGGATCTGGCCGAGGTGCTCATGGAGGCGCTGGGACGCAAGGTGAACATGGTGGAAACCGGCGTGCGGCCGGGCGAAAAAAATCCACGANATTCTNCTNACCGAATACGAAAGCCAAAACACCGTCGTGTACGACGACCATTACCTGGTCATCCTGCCNNCGGTGGACATTCCGGGCCTTAGGCAGCGCTACGCCGGATGTCCGCGGGTCGCCTTTGACAGCTTCAGCTCGAAGGACGCCCTCATGTCAAAGGAAGAAATCCGGGAGATGCTGAAACGCGGGGGTTTTCTTGCCATGAACATGCTGGTGCTTGGCGGACGCGGCATGGCGGGACACATGCTGGTGTCGTACTTCCGGCGGACGGCCCGGCATAAGGTGGCGGCCGCCGTCCGGTCTTTGCGGACGCCCGCCCGGGACGCATCATCCGGAGCCGGGGGCGCGGCCGGCGTGCGCGAAATTGCGCTGGACGTGCGCCGGTTGGAATGCGTCGAGCGGGTTCTCTTCAGGGAACGGCCCGATGTGGTGATCAACGCGGTGGGCGTGCTGAACCGGAAGGCGGAAGAGCACCCGCTGGACGCCTATCTGGTCAACGGCACGCTGCCCCACTGGCTCGCGCACGTGTGCGACCGCCTGGGCGGCCCGGCTGATCCATATCAGTTCGGATTGCGTGTTTTCCGGGGCGCGGGGCGGCTACCGGGAAGACGATGCGCCCGACGGGGAAACGGTATACGCCCGCAGCAAGGCGATGGGGGAACTCAGGAACCATCCGCGGCACCTGACGATCCGCACCTCCATCATCGGGCCGGAGATCCGTCCGGACGGCATCGGCCTCATGCGCTGGTTTCTGACAAGCCGAGGGACGGTCACCGGGTACGTCCGCGTGCCGTGGAACGGCGTGACCACCCTGGAGCTCGCCAAAGCCATCGACTGGGCGATCCGGCATCCCGAAGTGGCGGGGCTGGTACATCTGACCGCGCCGGAGCCGATCACGAAACACGACCTGCTGCTGCTTATGCGGGACGTGTTCGGCAAGCGGGACGTGACGGTGACGCCCGTGGAGGAGCCGGTCATCGACCGCACCCTGGCCGTGACGCGGGACGATTTCGCCTACCGTCCCCCGGATTATCCCTCCATGCTCCGGGAACTTAAGGAGTGGATGGGAAAATGGGCGGCGGCGGAAGGATTCTGATCACGGGAGCGGCGGGATTTACCGGCCGGCACGCCTGCCGGCATTTCGCCGCCGCGGGCTGGGAAGTGGCGGCTCTTGTGTCGCCCCGCGCCGCGGACGTCGGGATTCCGGGCGCGGCGCGGGTGCTGCGGGGCGATTTGACGGACCCGCGGGAGGCGGTGAGGATTTGCGCGGAGGCGCGGCCGGACGCCGTTCTCCACCTGGCGGGGCACAACGACGCCCGCGCTTCCTTTGCCGCGCCCGCAGCCACGCTGGATGCCAACGTCATGGCCACCGTGTTCCTGCTGGAGGCTGTCCGCCGGACCTGCGGCTGCCGGACGCTCGTGACCGGCTCGATGCTGCGCGTCCCGCCGGAGCGCCTCGCCCGGGCTTTCCATCCGTACGGGTTCAGCAAAACGATGCAAGTGATGGCGGCGCGCGCCTGGCACCACTGGTACAAGCTGCCCGTGATCGTGGCGGAGCCGTCCAACCTGATCGGACCGGGCGCAAGCAACGGCCTCTGCGGCAAGATCGCCCGCTGGGCGGCGAAGACGGAACTGGCGGCCTGCCGCGGATACGGGACATCCGGCGGCGGGCGGGAACCGGATCGCGGAGGGACCGGCGCGACCGGCGAAGGAAGACGGACCGCGGGGGCGGATGCTCGAACAACGGACGGCGGAAGCCGGGCTTTTGGCGGCGCGGAACCTTTCTTCCTGTCCTCCCTGACGGAAACCCGCGATTTTCTCGACGTCCGCGACGCGGTCTCGGCATACGAACTGCTGCTGCTTTCGGGCCAGCCCGGCGAAGCGTATCAAGTCGGCACAGGGCGGGCCCGTCCGCTCGCCGACGTGAAACGCGTGTTCGACCGGCTGGCGCGCGTGCCGCTGCGGTGGAGGATCGGCCGGTCGGACGCGCCCTCGCCGCCGCCCGCCGATCCGTCCGGCCTGCTTGCCCTCGGCTGGAAGATACGTCATTCCTTCGTCCATTCGCTGGCCGACGTCCTGGAGGAAGCGCGCAGGGAAGCCGCCGCGGAGGAAGCGGCCGCCGGCGGCGGGTGACGCTTGATCGGCCGCGCCGGAATGCGGGACTGGCAACGTTTGCGGCACATACTTGTTCCCCTTTGCGGTCACCTTATACAAAGGCGGAATTCGCCGGAAAACCCGCAAAGGAGGAAACGCGGATGAAAGGCGCTAAACGGGCGCAGGCTTTGGTGCCGTTTTTGCTGGCCGTCCTGCTGGCGATCGCCGGCTGCGCAGACGTGAGCCGGATGGGCGATCTGGGGCACAAAAACATCCGACCCAACCGCTTCGCCGACGACCGCGCCCAGGAAATGAACCGCAGCTTCGGGCGGCAGATGAACAACAACAACGTTGTTCCCGACGGGCACGGCAACACGCGGCTGGAGCTGAGCCAGCTCGTGGCGGAGAAGATCGCCGCATTGCCGGAAATCGACGCCGCTTACGTCATGCTGACCGACAACAACGCCTACGTGGCCGTGACGGAATCGGCAAAATCCAGACGCCAGGCGATTCGGTCCAGCGACATGGAAGACGACCTGGCCATCGGGCTCAAGGACAAGGTGGCCGACCGCGTCCGTTCCCTTGTCCCCGGCGTGCGGAACGTGTACGTGAGCGCCAATCCGGACTTTTTCGGACGGATGCGGGAGATCGCGGACGAAGTCGGCCGGGGGCGTCCCATCCAGGGGTTCCTGGAAGAATTCAACGCCATGGTGGCGCGCATCTTTCCGACACCGGACGACACCCGCTGACGGGACCGGATACCCTGCAAGGTATGCGCAAGCCGCTCCTTGCGGCACGGACGGCGGAAGCCGCCCGTTTTTTCTTTTTTCGGGGTTCGCTGCCGGACTGCCTATTTTCCGGCGTTCCCGCACCACCGCCATCGGCTTTTCATATCATGGAGTTGACTGAATCCCTTCACCTCGTATCCATTCATCCTGGGCAAGGAGGGGTGACGGAAGTTGCGAAACAGCGATCACAAAAACAAATTCCTGCTAACGAATCGGGAACGCGAAGTGTTTGAACTTCTCGTACAGGACAAGACGACCCGGGAGATCGCCCAGCAGCTGTTCATCAGCGAAAAGACTGTGCGCAATCACATCTCGAATGTGATGCAAAAGCTTAACGTCAAAGGGCGTTCGCAGGCGGTTGTCGAGCTGATCAAGCTCGGGGAGCTGAAAATCTGACCATGTCGGTTGGCCAAAGTGTGTGAAACCTTCTTTTCTGCCCGGGATGAAAGGGCGGAGAGAAGGTTTTTTGGTATGATTAAGACAAATGCCACCAGACGGAGGGAAACATCGTTGACGGATCGGTCGCATTCGGGCGAGTCCAAACATGAAAGGCTGCTTCGCCATATCCGTTCATTGCCGGTCGGCACCGCCGTTTCCGTGCGGCGGATGGCCCGCGAACTGGGCGTGTCGGAAGGAACCGCCTACCGGGCCCTGAAGGAAGCCGAAGAGCTCGGTTATGTCGCCGCCAGGGAGCGGATCGGCACGGTCCGGATCGAACGCCGCCGGTCCGGTTCGGACATGCTCACCTTCGCGGAAGTGCTGGACATCGTGCAGGGCCGGCTGCTCGGCGGGCGTGGCGGTCTGGACAAGACGCTTCGCAAATTCGTCATCGGCGCGATGGAGCTGGACGACATGATGCGCTATGTCGACGAAGGGAGCCTCCTCATTGTCGGAAACCGGGCGAAGGCCCACCGCCTGGCTCTGGAAAACGGCGCGGGCGTTCTCGTGACCGGGGGATTCGGCACGGCCGGCGATGTGAAAGCGCTGGCGGACAAGCTGGGACTGCCCATCATGAGCTGCCGGCACGACACGTTTACGGTGGCGTCCATGATCAACCGGGCCATGTACGAGCGGCAGATCCGGCAAAAAATCATATCCGTCGCCGACCTCCTGGACCCCGAGGCGAAAGCGCCGTCCCTGAAGCAGTCCGCCACCGCGGCCGATTTCCGGAAACTCAGCGGGGAAACGGGCATAAGCCGGTGTCCCGTCACGGACGAATGGAACCGCGTGGTGGGCGTGGTCTCCGCCAGGGACGTCGCGGACGCGGAACCGGACCAGACGCTGGACAAGCTGATGACGCGGCGGCCGCCCACGGTGACTGCAAACACCCCGATCGCTTCGGCGGCTCGTCTTGTCGTGACCGAAGGCGTCGAAATCCTCCCGGTGGTCGATTCCAAACGCAGGCTGGTGGGCGTCCTGGACCGGGCGGAAATCTTGCGCGCCCTGCAATTTGCGGCCTGTCAGCCCGCCGGGGAAACGATCGACGCGCTGGTGTGGAGCGGGTTTGCCGAGGAAAGGGACGAAGAGGGGCGAATCTTTTTCACGGGGCTTCCCAACGCGCGGATGGCGGGGGCGTTCGGTACGGTGACCGAAGGGGTGCTGGCGGCGCTCATGGCGCAGGCCGCGGCCCGCGCCGCCGCCGAATGGGACCGGAAGCAGCCCATGCTGGAAAACATGACGACCTACTTCCTGCGGGCGGTTTCCCTCGACGCGCCGGTGGTGATCCGGGCGGACGTGTTCGAAGCGGGCATGCGGCATTTGAAAATGGAAATCACGGTGACGCAAAACGGCGAAACGGCGGCCCGGGCTTTGCTCACCGCGTATACGGCGGATCTGTCCGGAATGTAGAGGATGACGGGACACCCCGGCCGGCGGCGGCCCTCAGCTGTCTTGGCGGGAATAAAAAGCGTGGTTGCGCAAACCGGCAAAGATGTTGAAGAGCCCGAGCAGAATCAGCACCGCCACGACGATCACCTTGAGGGTCGAGCCGCTGAAAAGGAGCATGTAGAGGCACGCGATCGCGATCACCAGGGCCCCCATGCTGATGTTCGAGCGGGCGCCGTACAGCCCGCGCAGGCCAGGCTCCCCGGCGCGGCGGGATTTGAAGACGTAGTAGACGGAGAGGAAGGACAGCACGGCGACCAGCGCCAGCAACGCCCATTGCAACACGAGGATCATGAAAACCACTCCTTAGATTCGACTGCCCCCATTGTAACACACCGGCCGGCGAGGCGCAGGACGAACCGCTGGTTTCATCCGGCTGGTTTCATCCGCGCCGTCAGCCGTGCAGATCCGGCCTTGCCTCGATCCTTGGCGGATCAGTCGCGTTTGGCGGCCCGGGCTTTGCTCACCGCCTATACGGCGGATCCGTCCGGGATGCAGACGGACAACGGACTTGCCGGCCGACGGCGGCCTTCAGCTGCCTTTACGGGACTATACGGCGTGGTGCGCAAACCGGCGAAGATGTTGAACAGCCCCACCAGGATCAGCGCCGCCACGACGATCACCGTAAGGTTTGAATCGCTGAACCGGAGCATGTAGAAGCATGCGATCGCGATGTGCATGGATCCCATGCTGATGTTCGAGCGGGCGCCGTACAGCCCGCGCAGGCCAGGCTCTCCGGCGCGTCGGGATTTGAAGACGTAGTAGACGGAGAGGACGGACAGGACGACGACCAGCGCCAGCAACGCCCATTCCAAAGCGAGGATCACGAAAACCACCCCTTTGGTCCTACTGCCCCCATTGCAACAAAATGGACAGCCATGCAGGAAGTGCCGTGCGGTTACGGCCGCGCCGCCGTCAGCCGGGCAAAACCGGTCTCGCTTCGATCCAGACGTGGAGCACCCGGTCCGCCACCAGCATTGTCGTCAGGTCGATCCGGTATGCCTTGTCCCCGATCCTTTCGTAGATTTTCCCCTCCAGCAGTTTGCGGGCCAGCTGCGCTTCGGCGCCGATATCGTACATGTTTCTTCCCAGAAAAATGGACAAATCCCGGGTCACCCGGTCTTTCAGGTCCTTTTCCGAGGAAGCGTCCATGGGCGCCCGCCCTTGCGGTTCCTCGACGTACACGACCACGCTGCTGATGGCCGAGGACCGGCTCTTGAACTGGTTCAGGCGTTCGATATCCTTTTCATACTGCTCCGCCTTCTCGGCCAGCTCGATATTTTCCCGTACGATCCGGTCGTATTGGTCATGGGCGAGCCCGTTGTACAGCGCGGCTCCGACAACGCAGCCGCACGCGAAAAAAGCGGCGCCGCGCATCCAGCTCCGGAAGCGGTAGAACGGCGGCACGCGCACCTTCCGTCACTCCCCCTGCCGGCACATCCACTGCACCAGCTCCGTCGCCGTGTGCGCCCCGAGGAAGGCGCACAGGATGTAGGCCAGCTGCTGCACCGCGGGAGACAAATGTCCCTCCAGCACGTTGGTCTCGATCACCCGCATCGGATCGATGGTGCCGCCCACGGCGACCACGATCGCCCAGATTTTGATGCGTCCGGCGATGTTCAGCATCTCGTCGCTCGGCGCTTTCCACAGGAAGATCGCGGCCAGGCCGGCGAGCAGCGATCCGCCGAGCACGACGCCGAACGCGATGCAAAAATCCATGATGGCCTGACCGTAAAAGCGGCTCATCGGCTTCCCCTCCTGACGGAATTTCCGCGCAGCTTTTTCATTTCCATGTGTATGGGGCATGTCCCCCTTTTAACACCCGCCGGAAACGGATTTCTTCCAAAGGCGAACATTTGTTGCTATAATCGGCTTACGGAGGTCCATGCCCATGCGTGAATTTGTCCATCTTCACGTTCACAGCGAATACAGCCTGCTGGACGGCGCGTCCCGCATCCGCGATCTCGCCGCGCGGGCGGCGGAGCACGGCATGAAGGCGCTGGCGCTCACCGACCACGGGGTGATGTACGGCGCCATCGCGTTTTACAAGGCGTGCCGCGAGCATGGCGTCAAACCCATCATCGGCATGGAAGCGTACATGGCCGACGGATCGCGTTTGGACAAGTCGGCGGGGCAAAACCGGCCCATCTACCACCTCACGCTGCTGGCCAAGAACGAGACCGGCTACCGCAACTTGATGAAGCTTTGCTCCATCGGGCATCTGGAGGGCTATTACTACCGGCCGCGCATTGACTTCGAGGCGCTTTCCCGGCACGCCGAAGGGCTGATCTGCCTGAGCGGGTGCCTGAAGGGGGAGGTGCCCCGGCTGCTCCTAGCGGACCGCTACGACGACGCGAAGGCCGCGGCCTTGCGTTACCGGGAGCTGTTCGGCGAAGACTATTTCCTCGAGCTGCAGGACCACGGCATGCCCGAGCAGAAGAAGATCGCGGCCGGGCTTCTTCGCCTCTCGGAGGAAACCGGCATTCCTCTCGTCGTCACCAACGACGCCCATTATGTGCGGCGGGAAGACCACACGCTGCAGGACATCCTGCTGTGCATCGGAACGGGGAAAACGCTGGACGACCCCGACCGATTGAAATTCGAATCGACTCATCTCTATCTGAAAAGCGGAGACGAGATGGCGGCCCTGTTCCGCCATGTGCCGCGGGCGCTGGAGAACACGGCCCACATCGCCGACCGGTGCAGCCTGGAAATTCCCCTCGGGCGGACCGTTCTGCCGAAGTTTCGCCCGCTGCCGGAAGGGGAGACGGCGGCGTCGTACCTTGCGCGGCTGTGCCGGGACGGTCTCCGGGAGCGATACGAAGCGTCGCCCGAGTGGCGGGACCCATCTTTCCGGGAAACGGCCTTGAACCGCCTGAATTACGAGCTCGACGTCATCCACCGGATGGGGTATGACGACTATTTTCTGATTGTGTGGGATTTCGTCCGGTTCGCCCGCGATCGGGGCGATCGCCGACCGGACCGGGGCGGGGATCCGCCGCCGGAAGCCTGGTGTCGTACGTCCTCCGCATCACGGACGTGGATCCGCTCAAGCACAAGCTCCTGTTCGAGCGGTTTCTGAATCCGGAGCGGGTGTCCATGCCCGACATCGACATCGATTTCAGCGACGAACGGCGCGACGAGGTCATCCGGTACGTGTCGGAAAAATACGGCCAGGATCATGTGGCGCAGATCATCACCTTCGGCACGATGGCGGCGCGGGCTTCCGTGCGGGACGTGGGGCGCGTCATGAACATGCCCTACGGCGATGTGGACCGGGTGGCCAAGCTGATCCCGGCGTCGCCGGGCATGTCCATCGGGCGGGCGCTGGAGGCAAGCCCGGAATTCCGCGCCCTCATCCAGCGGGACGAGCGTGCGGCGAAGCTCGTCGGCATGGCCGCCCGGGTGGAAGGCATGCCGCGCCACGCTTCGACCCACGCCGCGGGCGTGGTCATTTCGCCGGAACCCCTGACGAATCATGTTCCCCTGCAGGAAGGCACCGCGGGCGTTCCGCTCACCCAGTACGCGATGGAGCATCTGGAAGCCATCGGGCTTCTGAAAATGGATTTTCTCGGCCTGCGCACCCTGACCATCATCGAGCGGACGCTGGAGGCCGTGCGGCAGACGACGGGACGGGAAATCGACTGGACCCGTGTGCCGCTGGACGACCCGGCCACCTACGACCTGCTCGGCCGCGGGGAAACGACGGGCATCTTCCAGCTGGAATCGGCCGGCATGCGACGGGTGCTTCGGGAGATGAAGCCTTCCTGTTTCGAAGACATCGTTTCCGTGCTGGCGCTGTACCGGCCCGGGCCGATGGAGTTCATCCCCCGCTTCGTCGCCGCCAAACACGGCAAAATTCCGGTGGAATACCCGCACCCGGATTTGGAGCCGATCCTCAAGGACACCTACGGCATCATCGTCTACCAGGAGCAGATCATGCAGATCGCTTCGCGCATGGCGGGCTTTACGCTGGGCGAGGCGGATCTGCTCCGGCGGGCCGTCGGGAAAAAGAAACGCGAAGTGCTGGACGAGCAGCGGGAACATTTCGTGCGGGGGAGCGTCCGGCAGGGATACGGCGAGGAAGAGGCGAACCGGGTGTACGACATGATCGTGCGCTTTGCGGATTACGGCTTCTGCCGCGCTCACGCCGCGGCGTACGCCGTGCTGGCGTTCCAGACCGCCTATCTCAAGGCGCACCATCCGGTGGAGTTCATGGCGTCCATGCTCACGGCGGTGGTCGGCAACCAGCGCAAGACGGCGGAATACGTGGAGGACTGCCGCCGGATGGGCATCCCCGTGCTGCCGCCGGATGTCAACGAAAGCGGCGCGCTGTTTTCGCCGGTGACGCTGAAGGACGGGACGCGGGCCATTCGCTTCGGCCTGGCGGCGGTGAAGAACGTGGGCACCCAGGCCATCGAGCATCTGATCCGCGAACGCGCCAAGGGGCCGTTCGAGAGTTTGGGCGATCTGTGCCGGCGGGTCGATGCCCGCGTCTGCAACAAGCGGGTCATCGAATCGCTGCTTTTGGCCGGCGCCCTTGATTCGCTGCCCGGCCATCGCGCGCAGCTCCTGGCCGCGCTGGACGACACGCTGGAGGCGGCCCAGAACTGGCGCAAGGAGCGGGAAGAGCTGCAGATCGAGCTGTTCGGTTTTGAGGAGACGCCGAACTGGGAACCGGAACTGCCGGAGGTGGCGCCCTTCACGCAGGCGCAGACCCTCGAACTGGAGCGGGAACTCATGGGGCTGTACCTGTCGGGACATCCCCTTGATGAATACGACGGGCTGCTGGAACGGCTCGGCACGGACCGGCTGGCGGACCTGCCGGAGCTGCCGGACGGGTCGCCGGTGGTGACAGCGGGGATGATCCTGTCGGTGAAACCGGTGGTCACGAAGAACGGCCAGCCGATGGCGTTCCTCGAGCTGGAGGACAAGGTGGCGGGATGCGAGGTCGTGGTTTTTCCCGGCGTATGGGAGAAGGCGTCTTCCTTCGCCGCGAAAGGCGCCCTTGTGCTGGCGAAGGCGAAGCTGCAACTCGGGGACGAGGACGTGAAGCTCCTGGCGGATGAATTCGTTCCGCTGGACGCGCCGGACGCGGAAGCGAGGGTCCGGCTCTGGCGGCGCGCCGCGGCGAGGAACCCCAGCGGCGGCTTTGGCCGTGCCGCCCCGGGCGGACCGCCGGCGACCGCGCGGCAAAGCGGCGCCATGCAGGGAGGCGGCGCAACGTCCGGCCGGATCGGGAGACCCGGCGGCTATCCGGGATCCGCCGGCAGGCCCGGAACCGGCGTCAGCGAGGGACCCAACGGCAACGGCAAGCCGGGCAGAGTCGGCTCGCCGGGGCCCGCTTCCCCGGCACCGTCCGTGTCCGTACGGCAGCGGGTGTACATCCGCATCGACGAAGTCCACGAACGGCCGGCCGCGCTGAACCGCCTGAAGGAGCTGCTGCTCGCCCATCCCGGCCTGGTGCCGGTGGTGCTCCATTACGAGCGGCAGCGCCGCACGGTGGCCCTGAGCGACGACCACCGGGTGCGGCCTTCGCCGGAACTGTTCCGCCAGATCGAAAGGCTGCTCGGGGAAGGAACCGTCCGTATCCGGTAGGGATCGCGGGGACGACGGAGAACGACGGCCGTCCGTGGGTCTCGCGGGTCCGGACGGCGTAACGGCCGCTGGACCGCGTGTTCGGACCGAGGATCACGATCGCGCAACGCGCGCGTCACTGGAAGCCTTCTTCTTCCAGCCGCTTGATGAATTCCTCCGCCGCGCTGTAGCCGAGCTGGCGCAAATACCAATTGTTCGCGGCCGCCTCCACGAGCCCGGCCACGTCCCTTCCCGGTTGGAGCTGGATTTCCATGTACGGAATCTTGACGCCCAGGTATTCCGAATATTTCGGTTCCAGCTCGAGCTCGTTGTTCAGGGCGTTTTCGCGCCACGGGGTCAGTTCGATGTCCAAGGCGATCCTCGTTTCGTCCTGGAACGCCCTTCTTCCGTACAGCCGGACGACGTTGATCAGGCCGATGTTGCGCAGGGCGAGAAACTCCCGGGTGTTCCCGTTGTGGGTGCCGATGAGCGTCTGGGGTCCGAGTTTTTTGAGCACCACGATGTCGTCGGCCACCAGCCGGTGCCCGCGCCGGATCAGCGTATGCGCCGTCTCGCTTTTTCCGATCCCCGACTTGCCCCTGAGAAGCACCCCGATGCCCGAGACGTTCACGCACACCCCGTGAATGGACATCTCGGGCGCCAGTTCCTTCAGCAGAAACGCGTCCAGCCGCGCGATGAACTCCGTCGTCGTCTCCTGGGTCCGAAGCAGCGGAATTTTTTCCTGCCGGCAATGTTTCGTGAGATATTCAAGACCGCCGAGTCCGCTGGTGACGATGAAGCAGGGCGGGTGGTACTTGACGATGTTGCCGATGCGCTCGTTGCGCTCGGCCTCGCTTTGCCGGTGAAGATAGGTGATTTCCTTTTTGCCGAGGACCTGTACCCGTTCCATGGGAAAGTAATCAAAGAAGCCGACGAATTCCAGCCCGGGCCGGTGTGCGCGCGATTTGGTGACGGGCCTGTCCAGATGGTCCGCGCCCGCCAGCACTTCCAGTCGAAAACGGTCCACCAAAGCTTTAACCGGAATGGACTTCATTTCTTTCTCCCAGCCCCTTTCGGTCTTGTCCGCAACGCGCGTTTCTTATTCATTATACTGAAAAAGGTCGTTTTTCCGCATGGTGCGCCAAATTTCGCTTGGTTGCTAGTCCGCCGCCGGTTGTGCTATGATTTTGTTCAGCCCGGCATGATTCTGCCGTTTTTGTGGGGGGAGCCGTTTCATGTGGACGGTGATCTACATTGCACCAACCGCAAAAATAGCGGAACGCATCCATAAGGGTTTGACGGAAGAAGGTTTCCTGGTGCAAGTACGTCCCATCCAGCTATCCAAGCCCCAATACGAGATTTTGGTACCCTCCGGTGAAGTGCAGGAAGTCCAGGAAGTGCTGAACAACCTGTTGCACACCTGAAACCTGGCCGCGCCGGACCTTGAGCGACCCAACCCGCACGAGACGAACCAACACCGCGGACCTGCGCCCGATTCCGATCCATCGGCCGGAAGGCCGGGGAGGGTGAATGTCCGCCATTTTTTCGCCCAGTGAGGTGCCGCCGTGTTCAAGGACCTCTTTCAGAAGCGGAAGTACGCGACCATTCCCCCGGACCGGCTCCGGGCGGAGCGGCCGAAGCGGGAAATTCCGGAAGGGCTCATGATCCGCTGCCCGAAATGCGGCAACATCCATCTCGGCAAGGAATTGGAAAAGAACCTGAAGGTTTGCCCCTCTTGCGATCACCATTTCAGGCTGAGCGTCTGGGAGCGCGTCGCCATCACCATGGACGACGGACGGATCAAGGAGCTGGACGCCCATCTGGAATCGGTGGACCCCATTGAATTTCCGGGCTACCGGGAGAAGCTGGAGCAGCAGAAGCGGAAAACCGGCTTGCGGGAAGCCGTCGTGACCGGCGAGGGGACAATCGGCGGTTATCCTGTCGTGGTCGGCATCCTGAGCTTTGACTTTTTTACCGGCAGCATGGGTTCCGTCGTCGGCGAGAAGGTGACCCGCGCTATCGAACGGGCCATGGAGCGCGGGTGGCCGCTCGTCATTTTTTCCGCTTCCGGCGGGGCTCGCATGCAGGAAAGCATCTTCAGCCTGATGCAGATGGCCAAGACCAGCGCCGCCCTGGCGAAGTTCCATGAGCGGCGGGGTCTCTTTATTTCCGTGCTCACCGATCCGACCCTCGGAGGCGTCTCGGCGAGCTTCGCCACCCTGGGAGACTACATCATCGCCGAACCCGGCGCCACTTTCGGCTTCGCCGGCCGCATCGTCATCGAGCAGACGATCCGCCAGAAGCTGCCGGACGAATTCCAGACGGCCGAATTCAACCTGCGGCACGGCCAGCTGGACAAAGTGGTGCACCGGAAAGAGATGAAGGCGTTTCTGGCGAAGCTCCTGGAGATGCATGCTTCGGTTTACCGCGATGCGCCGACCGCGGAAGTCTTGTCCGCGCCTCGCGCGGAAGCGGAGAATGCGCCGGATGCCGGGGAAGGCGAGGCGAATAATGAAGCCCGGGAACCGGACGCGGTGCGGGATGTGATCCGGGAGCCGGCCGCTGAGCAGGCGCCGAAAACAGGCGGCGAGTCCGACGGCGCGGCGGGGAACGACCCGGTTCCGGCGGCGGTGACATCCGGCGCGGAAACCGGAAAGGGAGGGTCTTCCGATGACCGCTGAACTTCCCTTTGAGCGCCCCCTCGCCGATCTCCGCAGAAAAATCGAGGAGCTCAAGAGATTCGGAGAGGAAAGGCAAATTGATTTCTCGGAAGAGATCGCGCGGCTGGAACAAAGGTACCGGCAGATGGAAGAGGAGCTGTACGAAAACCTCGGCGCCGCGCAGATCCTGCAGCTGGCCCGCCATCACCAGCGGCCCACGTCGCTGGATTACATAGAACGCATTTTCACCGATTTCATTGAGCTGCATGGCGACCGGCTGTACGCCGACGATCTGGCCATCGTGGGGGGAATTGCCAGGCTGGGCGGAATTCCCGTGACGGTCATCGGCCACCAGCGGGGCAAGGATACCAAGGACAACATTCGGAGGTATTTTGGCAGCCCGCATCCCGAGGGCTTCCGAAAGGCGTTGCGCCTCATGCGGCAGGCGGACAAATTCCGTCGCCCGATTATCACCTTCATCGACACGAAGGGCGCCTATCCGGGCGACACCGCCGAAGCGCGCGGCCAGTCCGAGGCGATTGCCCGCAACCTGATGGAGATGTCCTCGTTCGGCGTGCCCATCGTTTGCGTCGTGATCGGTGAAGGGGGAAGCGGCGGCGCCCTCGCCCTTGGGGTGGGCAACCGCGTGCTCATGCTGGAAAACGCCATCTATTCCGTCATTTCCCCGAACGGCGCGGCCTCGATTCTGTGGAAGGACGCGTCCAAGGCCGATCAGGCCGCGGAATACATGAAGATCACGGCGGCGGATCTCAAGGCGTTCGGCATCGTGGACGAAGTGATNCCGGAGCCGATGGGCGGCGCCCACCGGAACCCGGACGAACAGGCGGCGGCGGTCAAGGACGCCGTATGGCGGCACCTGCAGGAACTGATCGGCATGACGCCGGAAGAACTCATCGAGGACCGCTTCCGCAAGTTCCGCGTCATCGGCCGTTTCACCGAGGCGCAGCCGGCGCAGGCCGCCGAATGCGCCGAATAGCGATACCGCCGTAAGCTAGCTAGACGGAGGAAATCATATGCGCAAGACGAAAATCGTCTGCACCATCGGCCCCGCCAGCGATTCTCCGGAAATGCTCAAAAAATTGATCGAAGCCGGCATGAACGTGGCCCGCCTCAATTTTTCCCACGGGGATTTTGAGACCCACGGCAACAGCATCCGCAACATCCGGCAGGCGGCCGGCGAGCTCGGCAAGACGGTGGCCATTCTGTTGGACACGAAAGGCCCCGAGATCCGGCTGGGCAAGTTGGCCACGGAACCGGTGGAGCTGGAACGCGGGCAGACGGTCATTTTGACCACCGAAGACGTTTTGGGCACGAGGGAACGCATCCCGGTTTCGCACAAAGGACTGCCGGAAGACGTGGACGTCGGCTCGACGATTCTCATCGACGACGGCCTGATCGCGCTCACCGTGCTCGACATCCAGGGGACGGAGATCCATTGCCGGGTGGAAAACAGCGGCCCCATCAAAAGCAACAAAGGCCTCAACGTGCCCGGGGTGGCCGTTTCGCTGCCCGGCATTACGGAGAAGGACGCGGCGGACATCGTGTTCGGCATCCGGCAGGGTGTCGACTTCATCGCCGCTTCCTTTGTGCGGAGGGCCAGCGACGTGCTGGAAATCCGCGAGCTGCTGGAACGCCACGGCGCGAGCCACATCCAGATCATCGCCAAGATCGAGAACCAACAGGGCCTGGAAAACCTGGACGAAATTCTGGAAGTGTCGGACGGCCTCATGGTGGCCCGCGGCGACCTGGGCGTGGAAATTCCGGTGGAAGAAGTGCCGCTGGTGCAGAAACGGATCATTGAAAAATGCAACCAGGCCGGCAAGCCGGTGATCACCGCCACGCAGATGCTGGATTCGATGCAGCGCAACCCGCGGCCGACCCGTGCCGAAGCTTCGGACGTGGCCAACGCCATCTTCGACGGCACCGACGCGATCATGCTGTCGGGCGAAACGGCGGCGGGCAAGTATCCGGTGGAATCGGTCCTCAATGATGTCGAGGATCGCGGAACGGGCCGAGGCGGCGCTCCGGTACCGGGAAATTTTCCTCAAGCAGGCCGGCTCCCAGCAGGTATCCGTGACCGAGGCGATCAGCCAGGCGGTGGCCAACTCCGCCCTCGACCTCGACGTAAAGGCGATCGTCACCGCCACCGAAAGCGGCTATACGGCGCGCATGGTGTCCAAGTACCGCCCGAAGGCGCCGATCATTGCCGTGACGCCCTTCGAGGAAGTGCAACGCCGCTTGCAGCTGATCTGGGGCGTCATTCCGGTGGGCTGCAAGCCTGCCCAGACGACCGACGAAATGTTCGAGATTGCCGTAAAAGGCGCCCTGGAATCCGGCCTGGTGAAGCTGGGCGACACGGTGATCATCACCGCCGGGGTGCCGGTCGGCCGTTCGGGCACCACCAACCTGATCAAAATCCACAACATCGGCGAGCTGATCGCCAAGGGACAGGGCATCGGCACGCCTTCGGCCACAGGCAAGGTGGTGGTGGCCCGCACCGCCGCCGAGGCGAACGCGAAGATGACGGAAGGCGCGATTCTGGTGGCGCCGATGACCGACAAGGAGTACATGCCGGCGATCGGCAAGGCGGCCGGCCTGATCACCGAAGCGGGAGGCATTACCTGCCACGCGGCGGTGGTAGGCCTCAATCTCGGCATTCCGGTGATCGTCGGCGTGGAGGACGCGCTGGCGAAGTTGAAGGACGGCATGGAAATTACCATGTACGCCGCCACCGGCGTTATCTATTCCGGTCAGGCGAAGGTGCTGTAGCATGCCCGTCTGGCAGCTTCATCCGCTGCGCGTCCGGTATCAGGAGACGGACCGGATGGGTGTGGTGTTCCACGCGAACTACGCCACTTGGTTCGAGATCGGCCGCACGGAATGGGTGCGCCGGTCGGGCGTGGAATACCGCGTGCTGGAAGAACGCGGGGTATTGCTTCCCCTCGTGGAGCTCCACATCGAGTTTCTGCGGCCGGCCCGCTACGACGACTGGGTGACGGTCTGCACCGCGGCCGCGGAATGGACGCCGCTCAAGATCCGCTTTCTCTCCGCCGTCGCGGCGGGTGACCTGACGGAGAAACACGGGCACACGTTTGAGGGAGCGGAACCGCCCGGCGAGCTTCTGGCGCGGGGATGGACGCGGCATGTGTGGGTGGGCCGAAATTGGAAGCCGGTGCGGCTGGACCGGGAAATCCCCGATCTTTACCCCAGACTGGCCGCCTGGGCGAAGGGCGGATGACGGAAGATTTTGCGGTCGGCCGCGCCGGAATTCTCATCATCTGATTTTATCATGATGATAAAACTTTTTGATCGAAGCTTGATTCCATTCCCTTCCGAAATGGTTTATCATGATTGAGGGAATCGCGGATAATCCCTTGTCACATTTTCTGATAAACAAGGACGGGTAAGCGATTGTTGATCGCTGTTGCCCGTTTTCTCATGCGTCGGATGTGACGCCCGAATTCGCTAAAAATCCCCAACGCACCATAGAGACCACAAGACGGCAAAAGGAGAGAGAACGATGACGGCAACAAAAGGTCTGGAAGGTGTCGTGGCGGCAACATCGGCGATCAGCTCCATCATCGAAAGCACGCTGACCTACCGCGGCATTAACATCGATGAATTGGCTGAGAACGCCACCTATGAGGAAGTCGTCCATCTTCTCTGGCATGACCGGCTGCCGAACCAGGCCGAACTTGACGAATTGATCCGCAAGCTGGGGGATGAAGCGGAGCTTCCGGAACCGGTGCTCCAGAGCATGAGGCTCTATCCGAAGGACGTGCATCCCATGGCCGCGCTGCGCACCGCGGTGTCGGCCCTGGCGCTGTACGATCCGGACGCGGATGACATGAGCCCGGAAGCCAACCTGCGCAAGGCGATCCGCCTGCAGGCGAAGATCCCCACGCTGATCGCGGCGTTTGCCCGACTCCGGGAGGGGAAGGAACCGGTCCAGCCGAAGAAGGGCGTCAGCATCGCGCATAACTTCCTTTACATGCTGACGGGCGCGGAACCGGAAGAGACGGCCGTCCGCACCATGGACAAGGCGCTCATCCTGCACGCGGACCACGAGCTGAACGCGTCCACGTTCGCGGCCCGCGTGACGGTGGCCACGCTTTCGGACATTTACTCCGGCGTCGTGTCCGCCATCGGGGCGCTGAAAGGACCGCTCCACGGCGGCGCCAACGAGCAGGTTATGGTGATGCTGGACGAAATCGGCACGCCGGAAAACGTGGAGCCGTACATCCGACGCAAATTTGAAAACAAGGAGAAAATCATGGGCTTTGGGCATCGCGTGTACAAAAAAGGCGATCCCCGGGCCAAGCATCTGCAGCGCATGTCCCGCGAACTCGGCCAGCTGAAGGGCGACATGCGCCTGTATGAAATGTCCGTCAAGGTCGAAGAACTCGTCGTCTCCGAAAAAGGGCTCTTGCCCAACGTCGATTTCTATTCCGCATCCTGTTACACCATGCTGGGCATTCCCCGGGACCTGTTCACCCCGATTTTCGCCATGGCCCGCATCTCCGGATGGACGGCGCACATCATGGAACAGTACGCCGACAACCGCCTGATTCGTCCCAGGGCCGAATACGTCGGTCCCGTCGACCGCCGTTACGTCCCAATGTCGGAACGTTAAAGATCCCTTGCGGCTCCTTCCAGGAGCCGCGGGTTTTGCTTAAGGAAACTTAACGAAGTGCCAGGCAAGGAGGACCAACATGCTGCAACTGGAAAAATTCGCTCCGCCGACCGAGGGCCAGCCCATCCGCATGGGTACGGACGGCAAACTGATCGTTCCGGACAATCCGATCATTCCGTTCATCGAGGGGGACGGAACCGGCCGCGACATTTGGCGTGCCACCAAGCGGGTGCTGGACGCGGCCGTCGAGAAGGCGTACAAAGGCAACCGGAAGATCGCTTGGTATGAGGTCTTCGCCGGCGAGAAAGCCTTCAACACGTATGGCGAATGGTTGCCGAAGGATACCCTGACGGCGATCCGCGAGTTGCTCATCGCCATCAAGGGTCCGCTGACGACGCCTGTGGGCGGCGGCATCCGCTCCCTGAACGTGGCGCTCCGCCAGGAACTGGACTTGTACGTCTGCCTTAGGCCGGTCCGCTATTTCGACGGGGTCCCCTCGCCGGTCAAGCGGCCCGACCTGGTCGACATGGTCATCTTCCGGGAAAACACGGAAGACATCTATGCGGGTATCGAATGGCCGGCCGGCTCGCCGGAAGTCCGCAAAGTCATCGAGTTCCTGCAGAAAGAAATGGGCGTAAGCAAAATCCGCTTCCCGGAAACCTCCGGCATCGGCATCAAGCCGGTATCGGAGGAAGGCTCCAAACGCCTCATCCGGGCGGCCATCGAATACGCCATCCGGCACAAGCGCAAATCGGTGACGCTGGTGCACAAGGGCAACATCATGAAATACACCGAAGGCGCGTTCAAAAACTGGGGGTACGAACTGGCCGAGCGGGAATTCGCAGACGTCACCTTCACGTGGGACCAGTATGACCGCATCAAGGCGGAGAAAGGCGAAGAGGCGGCGAACGCGGCGCAGAAAGAAGCCGTGGCGGTCGGGAAGATCATCGTCAAGGACACCATCGCGGACATCATGCTGCAGCAGGTGCTCACCCGTCCCGCGGAGTTCGACGTCATTGCTACCCTGAATCTCAACGGCGACTACCTGTCCGACGCCCTCGCGGCGCAGGTGGGCGGCATCGGCATCGCTCCCGGGGCGAACATCAACTACAAGACCGGCCACGCCGTGTTCGAAGCGACCCACGGCACGGCGCCGAAGTACGCCGACAAGGACGTCGTCAACCCGGGCTCGGTCATCCTGTCCGGCGTGATGATGTTCGAGCATCTCGGCTGGCTGGAAGCGGCCGAACTGGTCTATAAGGGCATGGAAACGGCAATCCGCAACAAGACGGTGACGTACGACTTCGCGCGCCTGATGGAGGGCGCCACCGAAGTGAAGTGCTCGCAGTTCGCCGATGAAATTATCAAGCACATGTAATGGGAGGCGCTTGTCCGATGGGCATTCGACGGCCGAAAATCACCGTCGTCGGCGCCGGCTTTACCGGCGCCACGACCGCTTTCATGCTGGCGCAAAAAGAACTGGGCGACGTCGTTCTGGTGGATATCCCGCAGCTTGAAAACCCGACCAAAGGCAAGGCGCTGGACATGCTGGAGGCGACCCCGGTGGAAGGGGTGGATGCAAGGATCACCGGCACCTCGTCCTATGAAGATACGCGGGATTCCGACGTCGTCATCATCACCGCGGGCGTGGCCCGCAAACCGGGCATGAGCCGGGACGATCTGGTGCACACCAACGCCGGCATCGTCCGGTCGGTCTGCGAAAACATCCGCGAAACCAGCCCGAACGCCTATGTCATCGTATTGTCCAACCCCGTGGACGCGATGACCTATGTGGCCCACAAGACCCTCGGATTCCCGAAAAACCGCGTGTTCGGCCAGTCCGGCGTTCTGGATACCGCCCGTTACAACACGTTCCTGGCCATGGAGCTGGGCGTGTCCGTGGAAGACGTGCGGGGCGTGGTGCTCGGCGGGCATGGCGATGACATGGTGCCCCTCGTCCGCTACACGACGATCGGCGGCATTCCGGTGGAAAAGCTGCTGCCGAAGGAACGGATCGACGCCATCGTGCAGCGGACGCGGTACGGCGGCGGCGAGATCGTGAACCTGCTCGGCACCGGCAGCGCCTATTACGCTCCGGCCGCGTCGCTGGTGCAGATGACCGAGGCCGTGCTGAAGGACAAAAAGCGCATCCTGCCGGCTATCGCCTACCTGGAAGGCGAATACGGGTACAACAACCTGTTCATGGGCGTGCTCGTGGTGCTCGGCGGCGGCGGTGTGGAAAAAGTGCTGGAAATTGACCTCACGCCCGAGGAGAAAGCGGCGCTGGACAAATCCGCGGAATCGGTGCGCAATGTAATCCGGATCGTGGAGCAGGGCTGAGGGCCGAACGCGACAGGCACGCGTGACGGGAGGTATGAACGGTGACGGCGCTCATGGTGTTTTTGCACATAGTGGGAACGGCTTGCGCGGGGTTCTATCTGGTGCTTCCTTTGTTGGCGGCACGCCTCAAGCATCTGTCGACGCCGGCCCAGGAAGGTCTGGCCGACGGTCTGGTCAGGGCGGGGCGGTATGCGCAGTATGCGCTCATCGTTTTGCTGCTGACGGGCGGATACCGGATGACGCTGGACAACTACGCGACAAGCTGGAAAATCGCCGTGGTCGTCCTGCTTGTGCTGATCGGCGCGGCTTCCGGCATGATCCAGAAGCCCCTCAGGCAGGTTGCGGAAGCGGCCCGCAGGCAGGAAAACGCTTCGGACCCCATCGATCGCGTGCTGAAACTCGGTTACGTCGCCCTCGTGCTGTTCGCGGCGATGCTGTGGATCATGGCGTCCCCGTGGTAAACGGCGGACGGGTCCGGGCAACAACCGAATGCGGAAGTTTGAGGACGCCGGTTCTTGCGGAACCGGCGTTCAAATTTTATGCAAACTTTAACATTTCTTTATGTTCATTTAATCTTGGCGTTCTACAATAAAAACATAAGTCTGGAAAAACATCCAAAAAGGAGGGACGGACATGACCGGGGACGGGAAATCTTTCGACGCCTCCAAATCCGAAGCGCGTCAAACCCAGGCGAATCGGCTGAACGACAGAGCACTGGAAGATGTTGCGGGCGGGGCTGCGTATATTGTGGTGTACTGCGAGAATTGCAATGTAATGGTACATGAACTCAACGAAGATGATCATCAAAACCACAAATTAGTATGGAAAAAAATGTTTTAACGATAAATATTACTTTTCGTTTTTCCCCCCAACAACTCGTCAACGGTCTTGGCACGGGAAGGCGTGCGATGCCCGGGGAACCGGTCGGTCACGGGCATCCCGAGGGCCCGCAGCCTTTCTTTTTTATTTCCATATTATAGATGGCATGCTAAAATGGGAACAGGGACCGGAAGGACAAACGAACGGAGGAACGGACATGAGCGAGGAGGCAAAATCCTTTGCCGCCTCCGAAACGGGCGAACGCACGCCCGAGGCGGACCGGCTGAAGGAAGAAGATCTGGAACAGGTGTCGGGCGGGACCTATACGGCAGCTCTCTTCTGCAAGACCTGCGGCATACAGCTTTACACGACGAAAGATATGATCGAACACCGGTCGCATGACATCATCGCCAAACTGATTAATACAGAGCCACAGGGCATACTGAGAAAGTTTATGCAAATATGACAGGGTTCCGGCCTGCCGGGAAGCCGATCGGTTCGTCTTCCGGCAGGATCCGGAAGCATCTTCTAACCTTCCGACAATTCGTCGATGGTTTTGGCCAGGGAAGGCGCGAGATGTTCGAGGAACCAGTCGGCTTCGGGCATATGGAGAGCCCGGAGCCTTTCTTCGTTTTCCCGGAGGGCGATGGCGAATTCGCGGTTGCCGGCGGACATCTCGTTCAGGCATTTGAGGTAGGCGTCCAGAAGGTCGGCGGCCTTGACATAGCGGTACAGTTCGGGATCATCGGGCGCGCGCTTGAGAAGCGGTTCGTAGGTCGCCTTGAGCGCATCCGGCACGGTGGAGAGCAGCCGTTCGGCGGCGATCGCTTCGATTTCCCGAAAATTGGCCAGGATGCGGGGATTGTGGTGCTTCACGGGCGTCGGAATGTCGCCGGTGAACACTTCCGACGCGTCGTGAAACAGCGCATAGGCCGCCGCCCGGGCGGGATCGACGTCGCGGCCGAAGATTTCTTTGGCGATGCTGCACAGAAGATGCGTCAGGACGGCCACCTGATACGAGTGCTCCGCCACGTTTTCGGGCGCGGTGCTTCGCATGAGCGTCCAGCGTTTGATGTACTTCAGGCGATACAGATAAGCCAGAAAATGATGGCCCATGGTCCGCTCCTTTTTTCCGGACGGTTTTTGGTCCGCCCCGTGTTCTCTATGCTATTATAAAGACATCAGCGCAACCAGACCAGAGAGGGGAGTCTTCGCAAATGTCCGCTTTTGGCGAAAGCATTTATCGGTTGATTGTGGAGACGTCGACCAATCTGCCCGCCGACGTGCGCCGCGCCCTCAAGGCCGCGCAGGAGGCGGAAGACCGCGCCACGCGGGCGGGGCTGTCGCTGTCCACGATCGCCTGCAATATCGACATGGCGGAGGACAAGGAATCGCCGATCTGCCAGGACACCGGCATGCCGACGTTCTTCCTGCACGTGCCGGTGGGAGCCAACCAGATCGTCATGAAACAGGAGATCCGCGAGGCTGTCGCCCGCGCCACCCGGGAAGGGAAGCTCAGGACGAATTCCGTCGATTCGCTGACCGGCAAAAACAGCGGCGACAACCTGGGACCCGGAACGCCCGTCATCCATTTTGAGCAGTGGGAACGGGACGACATCGAAGTGCGCCTGATCCTTAAAGGCGGCGGCTGCGAAAACAAAAACATCCAATACAGCCTGCCCTGCGAGCTGGAAGGCCTCGGCAAGGCCGGCCGCGACCTGGACGGCATCCGCAAGTGCATCCTGCACGCCGTCTGGCAGGCGCAAGGCCACGGCTGCAGCGCGGGATTCATCGGCGTCGGCATCGGCGGCGACCGGACCACGGGGTATGAACTGGCGAAAATGCAGCTGCTCCGCCCGGTGGACGACGTCAATCCGGATCCCCGCCTGCGCGAACTGGAAGAGTACATCATGGAGGCCGCCAACAAGCTCGGCATCGGCACCATGGGCTTCGGTGGCGAAGTGACGCTGCTCGGTTGCAAGGTGGGCGCCTACAACCGGCTGCCGGCCAGCTTCTTCGTCTCCGTCGCCTACAACTGCTGGGCGTTCCGCCGGCAGGGCGTGCTCCTGGACGGCAAAACCCACGAGATCAAGGAATGGCTGTACGAGCGGGGTTCCGCGGTGAAAATGGAGGAACCGGATTCGCCGGCCGTCGCGGCGTCCGGGGCGGCACCCGCGGTGGGGCGGCGCGAATTCCATCTGAAGGCGCCCCTTACGGAAGAAGATATTCGCCAGCTGCGCGTGGGCGACGTGGTCATCCTGAGCGGCGTCATCCACACCGGCCGGGACGCGCTGCATAAGTACTTGATGGACCATGACGCGCCGGTGGACCTGCAAGGGGGCGTTATTTACCACTGCGGTCCGGTGGTGCTGAAGGAAGGGGACGGCTGGCGCATCACGGCGGCCGGCCCGACGACCAGCATCCGCGAGGAGCCCTATCAGGCCGACATCATCCGCAAGTTCGGCGTGCGCGCCGTTATCGGCAAGGGCGGCATGGGCGCGAAGACCCTCGCCGCGCTCAAAGAGCACGGCGCGGTGTACCTCAACGCCGTCGGCGGCGCCGCGCAGTATTACGCCCGGTGCATCAAGAAGGTGCTTGGCGTCGACCTGCTCGAATTTGGCATTCCGGAAGCGATGTGGCACCTGGAAGTGGAAGGCTTTGCCGCCATCGTGACGATGGACGCCCATGGCAACAGCCTGCATGCCGACGTGGAGCGCGATTCGCTGGAGAAACTGGAGCAGTTCAAGGACCCGGTGTTCGTGTGAGAAGAAGCGGGCTCCGGCGGAAGGGGCGGCACGGGGGACGCGGATGAAAGGATGAACCGGTTCCGTTTCAAGCTGACGGTGCTGTTCGTGCTGCTGATCGGTCTGACCGTCGCGGCGGCGGGGTTCTGGATGCAGTGGTCGTACTGGAATTCNCATCTGGANACNCTNCGCGACCGCATGGCCCGCGAGCTGCGCCTCCTGCAGGAGGCGGCGCCATGGCCGGAAGAAGAGGACCCCGTCCGGCAGCACGAACGGCTGCAGGAACAGGCGGTCCGCTTCAAGACGGCGGCGGGGATGCGCGTCACGTACATCCGGCCTGACGGCGTCGTTGTCGGCGATTCGGACCGCGACCCGGCGCAGATGGACAACCATTTGGATCGGGAAGAGGTGCGGCAGGCCCTCGACGGAGGGAATCGGCTACAGCCTGCGGCGAAGTGAAAGCCTGGAAGAACGGATGATGTATGCGGCGGCGGCGGTCGGGGACCGGGAAGGACGTCCCCTNGGCGTGGTCCGTCTCGCCATAAGCGTTGCGGACATCGAACGCGGCATGGCGCGTACGTGGCTCGGCCTCGGGGTTGGTCTGGCCTTGCTGATCCTTGTTGCCGCCGCCGTCAGCTATCGCGCGGCGCTGGGCGTCACGCGGCCCCTGGAGCGGATGACCGCCGCCGCGGGGCGCATGGCCGCCATGGATTACAGCGTTCGCGTCCCTGCCGGCGCGCGGGACGAAGTGGGCGAGCTCGGCCGCGCGCTGAACGCCATGGCGGAAAGCCTGCGGCTGAAGGTGGAGGAAATTCGCGGCAATGAAGCGCGGCTCAGGACGGTGCTGGACAACATGCCCAGCGGCGTGCTCATGATCGCCAGCGGCGGCACCGTCACCGTTTTCAACCGGCAAGCGGAGCTGCTGCTGGGCGAGCGCGCCGATGATCATACGGGCAGAAGCTATACGGGGCTCAAGCGGCATTATGAGCTAACCCGCCTGATATCCCACGGCCTGGAGAGCCGCGAGCCGCTGCACGGGGAACTGGAGATTCATTTTCCGCAAGAGCGTCGGGTGGAAGTGCAGCTCGTGCCGCTTGACAACGGCGCCGCCCATTCCGGCGTGCTCGTGGTCTTGCAGGACGTGACGGCGATGCGGCGCCTTGAGAAAATGCGAAGCGATTTCGTCGCCAACGCGTCCCACGAGCTCAAAACCCCGGCCGCCGCCGTCAAGGGTTTTGCCGAAACCCTGCTGTCGGGAGGGGTGAAGGACGAGGAAACGGCTCGTTCGTTCCTCACCATCATCCATGACGAAAGCGTGCGCCTGAACCGCCTGGTGGACGATCTGCTGGATCTTTCCCGGATCGAATCGCGGCAGGTGCCGCTGCGTTTCTCTCCGGTGGAACTGAAGCCGTTTCTGGTTAGGCAGCTTGAGATCATCTCGGCGGAGGCCGCCCGCAAGAACATCCGGCTGGAACTGGAAGCCGAGGACGGACTGTTCATTGAAGCGGACGAGGATCGCCTGGGCCAGATTGTCCTCAATCTGCTGCAGAACGGCGTGAATTACACTCCGGAGGGCGGCACGGTGCGGGTTACCGCCTCAGGTCTGCCCGCGGATCCGGAAGGCGGAGAAGATCGCGTCCGCATTGTCGTGTCCGACACCGGCATCGGCATTCCGAAACAGGACCTGCCGCGCATTTTCGAACGCTTTTACCGGGTGGACAAAGCGCGTTCCCGGAATTCCGGCGGCACGGGGCTCGGCCTGTCCATCGTGAAGCACTTGGTGGAGCTGCACCGCGGCTCCATCGCCGTGGAAAGCGAAGTCGGCATCGGCAGCCGTTTCATCGTCGAACTGCCGGTGCTGCAGCCTTGAGGTGGAGTGGTGCTGCAGGTTTTGCATCGGTGCAGCATCGGAGACTCGGAGCGATGCTGTCGGTGTCGCAGCGGTAAGTCGAAGCTGCGCTTCTGTCGTTTTTAGCCGTGACGGGGAGCGGTAATGCCGGTGATGCTCCACGGCGGGAAGCGCAGGCGCGGCGGCACCGGAGACACGGGCGCGAAAACCGCCCGGCTGCGGCCATGCCGGGTCGCGGGCTTTTTTTTCCGTTTACACTGCGTTAACAAATCGGGGCCTCATCTATGGTAAGATGGGACGGGGATTGTCCATCCGGCAACCGATCTGCCGGCGATCACCCGACCGGGGGTGCACAGCGCGCCAATGGCGGATAAGGTGCTCATCATCGAAGATGAACCGACCATCGCCCGTTTGTTGACTTACAATCTTTCCCAGGAAGGCTACGAGCCGGAGGTGGCCGGCACCGGAGCGGAAGGATTTCGCCGGGCCATGGAAGGCGGGTATTCCGTCATTTTTCTCGATCTGATGCTGCCCGGTATGGACGGCTTTGAAGTGCTCCGGAGACTGAGGCAAAACGGCGTGTCCACGCCGGTCATCATCCTGACGGCGCGGGGGGCCGAGGAAGAAGTGGTGCGGGGCTTGAGGCTTGGCGCCGATGATTACGTTACCAAGCCGTTCGGGGTGGCGGAACTTTTGGCGCGGACAGCGGCGGTGCTGCGCCGCACCCGCGGCGAAGGTCCCCGCGAAGCGCCGGCCGGGGAGAACGCCCGGGTAATCGAACTGGGCGGCCTGAAAATCTATCCGGACAAATACGAAGTGCAGCTGGACGGCGAGTGGATACCGCTGCGTCCCAAGGAGTTCGAGGTGCTGCTTTACCTTGCCGAGCGGCCTGGCGTGGTGGCGACCCGGGACGATCTGATGGACGCCGTCTGGGGGTTCGAATACGCGGGTGGGCAGCGCACCGTGGACGTGCACGTCAGCTCGCTGCGCAAGAAGCTGGAAATGGGACGGCATCCCGTGCGGATCGAGTCCGTCCGCGGCATCGGGTACAAGCTGACGGTGGACCATAAGCCATCCGGCGCCGGCGTCTGACAGCGCCTCAAGCGGCGCGGCGATCGCCGCGCATCGCCCCTCCCGCCGGCGAGGCGCCCGTATCCGATTCCCTCACAAAGGCGCCTTTCGGGCGTTACCGCCCCGAGCCGAGCATTTTGCGCTGAAATTCCTTGGGGGAACAGTTGTTGAACCGTCGGAACATTTTGTAAAAATGCGCCATGTTCGGCATGCCCACCCGTTCGCCGACCTCTCCCACGCTCATGTCGCGGGTCAATAGCAGTTGTTCCGCGCGGCGGATTCTCCGGTAGTTGACGTATTCGGTGAAAGACAGCCCCATGACTCTTCGGAAAAATTTTACAAAATAATAGTAGCTCATGTTGGCCATGCGGCAAGCTTCCTCCACACTGATGCGGCCTTCGATGCCGAGGTCGATGTAATCCAGCACCGGCTTGAGGCGCAGCCGTTCCACCCGGTACTGGTCCGCCAACAGTCCGCGGCTGTCGCTACGCAACAGCAGCAGGAGAAAACGTTGGATCTGAAGGTTTACGGCCATTTCGTACCCCGTTTCTTTTCGTTCCATTTCCCCGTAAATTTCCCGCACGCAGGCCGCCGCTTCGTCCCTTACGGAAGCGTTTTCGCGAAAGATGTAATTCAGCGCGCTGAGGGGCGTTTTGGTTTCGTTGAAGTATTGGAGAAACTGGATGGTGTTCTGGTCGAAAAACGACTGGAGGTTGAACTGCAGTACCATGTACCGGGCCGGCGTGTCCACCGCGCGGTCGCGGTGCAGCTGGGAACTGCCCACCAGCAGCAGGTCCCCCGGGCGGAGCACATGCGTCTCGCCGCCCGTTTCCGCCTGAAGGACGCCCGACTCGATCAGCAGAATCTCGCATTCAGGATGGTAATGCCAGTTGATCCAGTCGCGGCGGTCCCTGTCCTGCCGCCAAATTTTCAGGGAAAGCAGAGGATTTTCGTATTCGATCCGTTCGAAATAATTCACCATGGCGGGTTCCTCCGCAGCCGATGCCAAGATCGCATAAGAAATCGGCTTTAGTGCGTCTACCTTTTTTCCGCGGCACTGATATATTTGATTGTAAGTCAAGCTGCGGCCGGCGTTCAAGAAGGGCCAAATCCGAAAATTTTGGTGCCGGTCAAGAACAGGAAAGCGAAATTGGCAGGAATTCCGCTCGACTTCGACAAACGGTCAACGTTATAATTATTGGAAACTGTGAAAACACTTACATATCTCGCGGAAAGGGTGAAAGACTTGAAGCTGGGAATCTTTCTGGTGCTGTTCGGCGAGCGGTCTTTGGAAGAAGCGCTGGACTTTGTCAAATCGGCGGGCGTGCAGGCGGTGGAAATCGGAACGGGCGGCTATCCCGGCACACGTCACGTGAATGCCCGGGAAATCGCGGACGATGACGCCGCCATCGCGCGCATCCGCAGCGCCGTGGAGTCCCGCGGACTGACGATCAGCGCGCTCAGCTGCCACGGCAATCCCCTGCATCCGGACAAGGCTACGGCGGCAAGCTTCCATGAGGACTTTGTGGCCACCGTGAAGCTGGCGCAAAAGATGGGCGTCGACACGGTGATCACCTTCTCCGGCTGCCCGGGCGAATCGCCGAATTCCCGCTATCCGTCCTGGGTGACGTGCGCATGGCCGCCCGATTACCTGGAAGTGCTGGATTGGCAATGGAACGAGGTGGCCATTCCGTACTGGAAGGAGCAATCCGCGTTCTGCCGCGAACACGGGGTGAAGGTGGCCATCGAGTCGCATCCGGGCTTTCTCGTGTACAACACGGAAACGGCCTTGCGCCTGCGCCAGGAAGCGGGCGACAACATCGGCGTCAATTTCGACCCGTCGCACCTGTTCTGGCAGGGCATGGATCCGATCGAGTGCATCAAGGCGCTCGGCCCGGCCGTTTTCCACGTGCACGCGAAGGACACGAAGCTGGACCGGCGCAATGTCGCGCTGAACGGCGTGCTGGACGCGAAACATTACAGCGACGAACTGAACCGCTCCTGGATTTTCCGCACCGTCGGCTACGGACACGACGAAGAGTTCTGGAAGGACTTCGTCAGCACGCTGCGCATGGTCGGTTATGACGGCACGATCAGCATCGAGCACGAGGACAGCCTGATGTCCGTGAACGAAGGCTTCCGCAAAGCGGTGGAGTTCCTGAACAACCTTATTTTGCGCGAAAAGGCGGGTGAGATGTGGTGGGCGTGAGCGATCGGAAAAAGATCCGGGTCGGCATGGTGGGCTACAAATTCATGGGCAAGGCGCACAGCCATGCCTACAAAGACGTCGGCATGTTTTTCGACATGGACGCCGACTACGTCATGAAGGCGATCTGCGGGCGCGACGAGCGGGGCGTGCGGGAGGCCGCCGACCGGTTCGGCTGGGAGAGCTGGGAAACCGACTGGCGGCGCCTCGTGGCCCGCGACGACATCGATATGGTGGACATCAATGCGCCGAGCGACGCGCACAAGGACATCGCGCTGGCCGCGATCGCCAACGGCAAGCACGTGTTTTGCGAAAAACCGCTGGCCCTCAACCTCGCGGACGCCCGCGAAATGCTGGAAGCGGCGGAGAAAGCCGGCGTGAAGCACGCGGTGTGTTTCAATTACCGGTTTTTGCCCGCCGTGCAGCTGGCCAAGAAAATCATCGACGAAGGCAAAATCGGCGACATTTACCATTACCGGGCGACGTACCTGCAAGACTGGCTGGTGGACCCGGGCGCGCCCCTGGCGTGGCGGCTGCGCAAGGAAATCGCCGGCTCCGGCGCGCACGGAGACATCAACGCCCATTGCATCGATCTCGCCCGCTTCCTGATCGGCGAGTTCGACCGCGTCGTCGGCCACAACCGCACGTTCATCAAAGAGCGGCCGTTGCTCGCGCAAAGCGAGGGGCTGACCGGCCGCGCTTCGGCGACGGAGAAAGGCGAGGTGACGGTGGACGACGCGACGGGATTTCTCGCCGACTTCAAGAACGGCGCGATGGGCGTGTTCATCGCCACCCGCTTCGCCACCGGCCGCAAAAACGCCAACACCTTCGAGATTCACGGCAGCCGGGGTTCCATCCGCTGGGATTTGGAGCGGCTCAACGAGCTGGAGGTGTACTTTCGCGACGACGAGCCCGAACTGGCCGGATTCCGCCGCATCCTGGCCACGGAACCCGTGCACAAATACGCGGGCAATTGGTGGCCGACGGGCCATATCATCGGGTATGAGCACGGTTTCGTCCACATCGTGTACGAGTTTGCGCAGCATATTGCGAAGGACGCGCCCTTCGCGCCGACGTTCTACGACGGTGTCAAATGCCAGCAGGTGCTGGAAGCGGTCGATCTGTCCATCGAACGCGGCGCCTGGGTGCGCGTCGACGAGCTGTGAGTGGGCTTCCTGAAAACATTTCAGGCTGATACAGAGCGGGTTGTCCCCCAGGGACAACCCGCCTTTTTCAATCCGGCCCGATCTCGTAACTCTTCGCGGCGGATGGGTGAAATTTTACTTCCATTTTACAAAACATGCGATGCTGCTTAACACAGCGCTGCTACGATCAAACCGCAAGACTATGAAAAATTGGGAGGGTCTCGGAGTGGAGAAACGGATTGCGCGGTTTGGACGCGGCGGATTGGCGGCGCTTGCCGCGGTGCTGCTTGCGTTGGCGGCGGCTTGCGGTACGGGCGGCGGAAACGGCGGAGGAGGCGGCGCTGCGCCTGCAAGCCCGTCGCCGTCAGACGGAGGGACCGCATCGGCTTCCATGCCGCCGGCAAGCTCGTCCGCCCTGTCCGGCAACATCGAGATCGACGGCTCTTCCACCGTCTATCCGATCACGGAGGCGGTGGCGGAAGAGTACGGCAAGGAGCAGCCCGGGGTCAGGGTGACCGTCGGCGTCTCCGGCACCGGCGGCGGGTTCAAACGGTTCTGCAACGGCGAGACGGACATTTCCAACGCGTCCCGCCCCATCAAGGACGAAGAGAAAGCGGTCTGCCTGGAGAAAGGGATCGAATTTTTCGACCTGAAAATCGCCTTTGACGGGTTGTCGGTGGTGGTGAACCGGGACAACGATTTCGTTGACCATCTTACGGTGGAAGAACTGGCCCGCATCTTCAACGCGGAAAACCCGGCGAAGACCTGGAACGAAGTGCGCGGCTCGTTCCCCGCCGAACCGATCAAAGTATATTCGCCGGGGGCGGATTCCGGCACGTTCGATTACTTCAACGAAGAAATCCTCGGGAAAAAAGGCGTGCGCCAGGACGCCACGTTCAGCGAGGACGACAACACGCTGGTGACGGGCGTCGCGGGCGACAGAAATGCGATCGGATTTTTCGGATACGCGTACTACGAGGAAAACAAGGATCGGCTGAAGGTGGTGCCCATCGACGCCGGCGCGGGTCCGGTCGCCCCGTCCTTCGACACGATCAAGAACGGTCAGTATTCTCCCCTGTCCCGGCCGGTGTTCATCTACGTGAGCAAGGCCGCCTACGAACGGCCGGAAGTGAAGGACTTCGTGCGGTTCTATATGGACAACGTCAAGGAGCTGGCCGCGGAAGTCGGGTACATTCCGCTGCCGGATGAAGAATACGCCGCGGAACAGGGCAAGCTGTGACCCGCAAGCAAGCCGCCGCTGCACAAAGCAACCCCGGCGCGGGGAACGGCCGGACGGCCGGCCGTCGCCGGGGCGTCCGCCTTTGCGGACACAGAGCAAGAACAACCGAAATGCCGGGAAGGAGCGTCGACCTTTGCCATCGATCGATTTCCGCAATGAACGTCGCCGCCGGGCCGAAAGGATCGTTCCCGCGATCCTTTCGGCCTGCGCGGGCGTTTCCGTTTTGACGACGCTGGGGATCGTGCTCATTCTCGTCACGGAAACAGCGAATTTTTTCCGGATGGTGCCGCTCGGCGAGTTTTTCGCGTCCACCCGGTGGGCCCCCCTGTTTGAGCCTCGCAGCTTCGGCATCTGGCCGCTGCTGTGCGGCACCCTGCTCATTACGGTGATCGCCTGTCTGGTGGCCATCCCGCTCGGGCTGGGAGCGGCCATTTACCTCAGCGAATACGCGCCGCGCCGCCTGCGTGCCGTGCTGAAGCCGTTGCTGGAGGTGCTGTCCGGCGTTCCCACCATCGTGTACGGGTATTTTGCCCTGACCTTCGTGACGCCCATCATCCGCGCCGTTTTTCCCGAAACGGGCATCTTCAACGCGCTCAGCGCGGGCATCGTGGTCGGCATCATGATCCTTCCCATGGTCTGTTCGCTGAGCGAGGACGCCATGGCGGCGGTGCCGAGTTCTTTGCGCGACGGTGCCTATGCCCTTGGTGCGACGCGGTTCGAGGCGGCGCTGAAGGTGGTCGTGCCCGCCGCGCTTTCCGGCATCGTCGCTTCATTTGTGCTCGCCTTTTCCCGGGCCATCGGCGAGACGATGATCGTGACCATCGCCGCCGGAGCCACGCCGAAGCTGACGGCCAATCCCCTGGAAAGCGTCCAGACGATGACCGCCTACATCGTGCAGGTCAGCCTGGGGGACACGCCGCACGGGTCCGTCGAATACGGCTCCATTTTCGCGGTGGGAACGGCGCTGTTCGCCATCACCTTCCTCATGAACATTTTGGCGCAATATCTGGCGAAACGGTTCCGGGAGGAGTATTGACATGGAGCAAAGGCTTTCGGAGTCGCCGGCGGTGTACGGAAAAAGCTCCGGTCTCGCCGGCGCCGGCGGCGTGCCGGAGACGCTCCGGGACGGCGAGCACCGGCGGGTGTTGCGGCGAAGGCGGATCGACTGGGCGCTGCATCTCGTGTTTCTGGCTTCCACCATGGCCGGCGTGCTGGTGCTGGCGGCGCTCATCGTCGACATCGTCATGGACGGTTGGGCCCGGTTCACACCGGAGCTGGTCACGAACCATCCGTCGCGCCGGGCGTCCCAGGCGGGCATGCGGTCCGCCGTGGTCGGCACGGTGTACATGATGCTGCTGGTGGCGCCTCTGGCCTTCATTCTCGGCGTGGGAGCCGCCGTTTACCTGGAAGAATACGCGGGCCGCGGCCGCCTGTCGCGTCTCGTCCAGCTTAACATCCGCACCCTGGCGGGCGTGCCTTCCATCGTCTACGGCATCCTCGGACTGGCGGTGTTTGTGCGGTGGTTTGCCCTTGGCCGCAGCCTGATCGCCGGCGCGCTGACGATGACGCTGCTGGTGCTGCCGGTCATCATTGTGGCGGCGCAGGAGGCGATCCGCGCCGTGCCCCGTTCCAGGCGGGACGCTTCCTACGCGCTGGGAGCCACCAAGTGGCAGACGGTGTCTCGGGCGGTGCTGCCTTCGGCTTTTCCCGGGATTCTTACCGGCGTCATCCTGGCCATGTCCCGTGCCGTCGGGGAGACCGCGCCGCTGATCATGATCGGGGCGCTGACCTACGTGACGTTCCTGCCCGGGAAGCTGACGGATCCGTTCACGGTGATGCCGATCCAGATCTACAACTGGATCTCCCGGGCCCAGCCGGAGTTTCACGAGCTCGCCGCGGCGGGCATCATGCTTCTTCTGATCCTGCTTTTGCTCATGAATTTCGCGGCCGTGGCGCTTCGAAACAAATTCCGCGGGCGGATTTGAAAGGAGAACAGGCATGGCACACAAGAACGCCAACAACACCACAACCGCGGTCATCGAGATCCGCGATCTGCACGTGTTTTACGGGGAGATTCACGCGCTCCGGGGCATCACCCTGGACATTCCGGAAAAGGCGGTGACGGCGTTCATCGGTCCCTCGGGCTGCGGGAAATCGACGCTGCTGCGCGCCCTCAACCGGATGAACGACCTGATTCCGGGCATCCGCGTCGAGGGAACGGTGCGGATCGCCGGACGCGACATCCATTCCCGCGAGGTCGACGTGGAAACGCTGCGCAAGCGGGTGGGCATGGTGTTCCAACAGCCCAACCCGTTCCCCAAGTCAATCTACGACAACGTCGCCTATGGCCCGCGGCTGCACGGTGTACGGGACCGCCGAAGGCTGGACGAGATCGTCGAGCGGAGCCTGCGGGCGGCGGCGTTGTGGGATGAGGTGAAGGATCACCTGAAGCGTTCGGCCCTGTGCCTGTCCGGCGGCCAGCAACAGCGGTTGTGCATCGCCCGGGCGCTGGCGGTGGAGCCGGAGATCCTGCTCATGGACGAAGCGACGTCCGCGCTGGACCCGATCTCTACCCTGAAAATCGAGGAATTGGTCCGGGAGCTGAAAAACCGGTACACCATCGTGATGGTGACGCACAACATGCACCAGGCGGCGCGGGTGTCGGAACGGACGGCGTTTTTTCTGAACGGGGAACTCATCGAATGCGCGGAGACGACGCGGCTGTTTTCCAATCCCCGGGATCCGCGCACGGAAGATTATATCAGCGGGCGTTTCGGCTGACGGAAAGGCCGGCGCCGGAAAGGATGGGGGAAATGGTCAGACGCAGGGAGCTGGACGAAGGCCTTGAACGGCTCACCGGGCTGCTTGTGGCGATGGCCGAGCACGTGGAAAACGCGCTGGGCGGTGCCATGGAGGCGCTGGAAACATTGGACGCGGGCACCGCGCGGCGCATTATTGAAGCGGACCCCGAACTGAACCGGATGGAGGAACAAATCGCGGACACCGGCGTCCGGATCATCGCGACCCAGCAGCCGGTAGCCAAGGATTTGCGCCGAATCCTCGCCGCCTTTCGGATGGCGGCCGATCTGGAGCGGATGGGAGATCTGTCCGTGGACATCGCCAGGACCGTACTGCGGCTGCAGGGGCAGACGTTAATAAAGCCGTTGGCAGATTTGCCGGAGATGGCCCGCATCGTCCGGACGATGATCCGTGAATCGATCCGGGCGTATGCGGAGGAAAACGTGGATCTGGCCCACAAGATGGCCCGGGACGACGACCGGGTCGACGCGCTTTATTCGCAAATTTTGCGGGAACTGTTCACGCTGGCTGCCGCCGATCCCGGGCTGACGGGCCAGGCGATGCTGCTCGCCTTTGTGGGCCGCTACATCGAGCGGATCGCCGATCATGCCACCAATATCGGGGAAAGCGTCGTATACCTCGTGGCGGGCATCCGTTCCGAGCTCAACCCATAACCCTGCCGCTTCCGCACGATTCAGTCGCCCGGTTCAGCCCTGGCGCGCGTGGGCATGCTTTGCCGGCGTCCGGCCGTCTGCGTCTTGCCTTCGTGAGCGTCTTGCTTTTTTGATTCCGGTTTTCCGCATTTGTCCGAATTGCCCCGCGGGCCGGTCCGCTTTTGTGGTATGATGGAAACATGCAAGGACCGCAGGGGGGTTCGGGGTTTTGAGCGAAAGCGCAAGCCGGGAAAAAATCATGCTCATCGACGGCAACAGCGTCGTCAACCGGGCGTTCTACGCCATGCCGCCGCTGACCAACAGCGCGGGACAGCACACCAACGCGGTGTATGGGTTCATGACGATGCTGCTTCGCGTGCTGGAAGAGGAAAAGCCGACGCACATCCTGGTCGCCTTCGACGCGGGCAAGGACACGTTCCGGCATGAATCCTACGCCGACTACAAGGGCGGGCGCGAGAAGACGCCGGCGGAGCTGTCGGAGCAGTTTCCGCTGCTGAAGGAGCTTCTTCAGGCCCTCGGCATCGCGCAGTTCGAACTGGCGGGCTACGAGGCGGACGACATTATCGGCACCGTGTCGAGACTGGCCGAGGCGGAAGGCAAGGACGCCGTGGTGGTGTCTGGCGACAAGGACCTCTTGCAGCTGGCTTCGGACCGGGTGACGGTGCTGCTCACCCGCAAAGGGGTCAGCGAGACGGAACGGTTCACGCCCGAAGCGGTAATGGAACGGTACGGCCTGACGCCGTCGCAGATCATCGACCTCAAAGGGCTTATGGGGGACGCGAGCGACAACATCCCCGGCGTGCCCGGCGTCGGCGAGAAGACGGCGCTGAAGCTTCTTATGGAATACGGCACGGTGGAGAACCTCCTGGCGCGCACCGCGGAGCTCAAGGGCAAGCTGAAAGAAAACATTGAAGCCAACCGGGAAAAAGCCTTGCTCAGCAAGCAGCTGGCGACGATTTTCCGCGAGGTGCCTCTGGAACATGCGTGGGACGACCTTCGCTGGAACGGATACGCGGCGGAAGCGGTGGCTCCCGTGCTGCGCAAGCTGGGATTTAAGTCGCTGATGGGACGGCTCCTGCCCGACGGGGCTGCCGGTACGGGCGTCCCCGCGCAGGCGCAACAGGCGGCGAAAGCTTTCGACGAGATCGTGACGGTGCGCGACGCGGCGCAATGGAAGGAGCTGGAGGCCGCCCTTGCGCACGCCGAGGCGCTGATCGTGGAATCCCACGGCGACAACCCGCACCAGGCGGAAGGGATGGGCATTGCCGTCGCCGCGGGGAAAAAATGCTTTTTCATCCCGTATGAACGGCTCCAGGCCCCGGAAGCGGACGGGCTCAGAAAATGGCTGGCCGATCCCGCCGTGCCGAAGATCGGCTTTGATCTTCACCGCGCCGATCTTGTGCTGACCCGTTCCGGCGCAGGGCTGTCGGGTCACGCCTTTGACGTGCAGCTGGCGGCCTACCTCCTGGACGCCTCGGAGGCCGATCCGACGCTGGCGGGCCTCTTGCAGCGCCATGGCCAGCCGGGAATTCCCGAGGATGAGGCGGTGTACGGCAAGGGCGCCAAATTCCATGTGCCGCCGGAAGAAACGCTGGCCGGCCACCTGGCCGCCAAGACGGACGCCGTAAGGCGCCTTACGCCGATTCTCAAGCGGAAGCTGGAAGAAGCGAACATGCACCGCCTCTATTACGAGCTGGAGCAGCCGCTGTCGGTCATCCTGGCGGGCATGGAGAAGCAGGGCGTCAAGGTCGACGCCGAAGCCCTGGAGCAGCTGGGCCGCGAATTTCAGCGCGGCATCGAGGACACGATGGCGGCGATCTACCGGCTGGCGGGATACGAATTCAACATCGGATCGCCGAAGCAGCTGGGAGAAGTGTTGTTTGACAAGCTCGGGCTTCCCGTCATCAAAAAGACGAAGACCGGCTATTCCACGGACGCCGACGTGCTGGAGAAGCTGGAGCCGTACCACGAGATCGTCCGGCTGATCCTGCACTACCGCCAGCTGACCAAGCTCCAGTCCACTTACATCGAGGGCCTGCTCAAGGAAATCCGCCCCGACACGGGCAAGGTGCATACCTTTTTCCGCCAGACGGTGGCGGCGACGGGGCGTCTGAGCAGCCAGTACCCGAACCTGCAAAACATCCCGATCCGGCTCGAGGAAGGACGGCAAATCCGCAAAGCCTTCGTGCCTTCCGAACCGGGCTGGTACATGATGTCCGCCGACTATTCGCAAATCGAGCTTAGGGTGCTGGCCCATATCTCCGGCGACGAGCGGCTCAAGGAAGCGTTCCGCAACGATCTGGACATCCACACGAAAACGGCGATGGATGTGTTCGGCGTCAGCGCCGACCAGGTGGACGCGAACATGCGCCGTCAGGCCAAGGCGGTCAATTTCGGCATCATCTATGGCATCAGCGACTACGGCCTTGCGCAAAACCTGAACATCCCGCGCAAGGAGGCGGCGGACTTCATCGAGCGCTATTTCAGCGTGTTCTCGGACGTGCGCCGGTACATGGACGCCATCGTGGAACAGGCGCGGCGCGACGGCTACGTGACGACGCTGCTGGAACGCCGGCGGTATCTGCCGGATATCCGGTCGTCCAATTACAACCTGCGCTCGTTCGCCGAGCGCACCGCGATGAACACGCCAATCCAGGGCACCGCCGCGGACATCATCAAGCTGGCCATGGTGCGCATGGACGAAGCCCTCCGCCGCGAAGACCTGCGCAGCCGGATGCTGCTGCAGGTGCACGACGAGCTGGTGTTTGAGGTGCCGGAAGAAGAAGTGGAGACGATGCGCCGGCTGGTTCCGGAGATCATGGAAACCGCTTTGCCGCTGGACGTGCCGCTCAAGGTGGACGTCAGCATGGGACGCAACTGGTATGAAGCAAAGTAGGGGAAAAGACCGATCGAAGCAAACGCGCCAACGAACGGGAGGTTAAAAACCATGCCGGAATTGCCGGAAGTGGAAACGGTCCGGCGCACCCTCGCGGAACTTCTCCCGGGCAAAACCATCGCGCGGGTGACCGTACGGCTGCCGCGGCTGATCCGAAAACCCGCCGATCCGGAAGCGTTCGCGGCGGCCCTCGCCGGGCGCACCTTTCGGGGCGCGGAGCGGCGCGGCAAGTTTTTGCGGCTCCTTCTCAACGATCTCGTCCTCGTGTCCCACCTGCGGATGGAAGGGCGTTACGGGCTGTACCGCGCCGGAGAAGCGGAAGACAAGCACACCCATGTGGTTTTTCATTTTACCGACAGCACGGAACTGCGTTACCGCGACGTGCGGCAGTTCGGCACGATGCATCTGTTTGCGCCGGGCGAGGAATGGCGGAGCGAACCGCTGAACAAACTGGGACTTGAGCCTTTGTCCGAAGAATTCACCCCGCAGGCGTTCCGCGCAGCCCTGGCGGGACGCACCGGCAAGATCAAGCCGCTCCTGCTCGACCAGGAAATCGTCGCGGGGCTGGGCAACATTTATGCCGATGAAGCGTTGCATCTGGCGGGCATCCATCCCGAACGCTCCGCGAAGAGCCTGAAGCCCCGTGAGCTTAAGCGGTTGCACCGGGCCATTGTCGAGACGCTCCGGGCCGCCGTGGAGGCGGGCGGTTCCTCCGTCCGGTCCTACGTGAACGGACAGGGCGAAATGGGCATGTTCCAGCACCGGCTCAGGGCATACGGCCGGACGGGACAGCCGTGTCCGCAATGCGGCGCGGCCATCGTCAAAAATCACGGTCGGCGGCAGGGGCACCCATCTGTGCCCCGCCTGCCAGAAACCGCCGCGCGGCGCGGCCGTTCCGGCGCACAAGCGCAAGGACCGCGTGCACGCGGTGAAGCGGCGCATCCTCGGGTCGGAAGCGGAAGTCTGATGGGCAAAAAAATTTCCCCCGCATAGGATGAAGTTGTCGGCGCGGCCAAAGCGCCGATCCATCATCCGGCAGGGGGGCGACTTCATGTCGGAACAGGTTCTGTCGCTGGCGTTGCTTGCCCTTTCCGTCAGTCTGGACGGATTCGGAGCCGGCGTCGCCTACGGGCTTCGCCGCATCCGCATTCCGGCTTCGTCCGTTCTGATCATCGCCGGCTGTTCCGCGTTGGCGGTGGCGTTGGGGATGTCCGCGGGGAGGATTCTGGGAGGTTACCTGGTTCCGCGGGCGGCTTCCGCGGCGGGAGCCGTCATTCTGATCGGCATCGGCTGCTGGGCCCTGCATCAGTGCCTTCGCGGCGGCCGGGACGAGCAGCGCTCCGTTGAAACGGCGGACGGAACATTCGGCGAGGCCGGAGACGCCGGCTTCGTGGACAATCTCGCGCGCGTCCGGCTGCTTCGCCTGGAAATCCGGCCGCTGGGCCTTATTGTGCATATTATGCGCAGTCCGTCCGCCGCCGACACCGACCGTTCCGGCGTCATTTCCCCGGGCGAAGCGGTTTGGCTGGGGACGGCGCTGTCACTTGACGCCTTTGGTGCCGGCATCGGCGCGGCGCTGATCGGTTTGCCCGCGGGAATTACCCCCCTGGTCGTGGGTACCGCCGGCGTCGCATGTCTCATTCTCGGCCTCCGCGCCGGCGACAGGGCGGACGGCCGGCTGCCGGCGGCCAAAGCGATGTCCGTCCTGCCCGGCCTCATTCTGATGATCCTGGGCATTATGCGGCTTTTTTGACTTTCACCCGGGTTTGCTTTACTTTTTTGAATAAATCATCATCGCGGCGCACGCCGCCAACCCGATTTCGAAGGAGGCTGCCATGATCATCGGCCTGACCGGCGGCATCGCCACGGGCAAAAGCACCGTCGCGGGGATGCTCAGGGAACGCGGCGCGGCCATTGTGGACGCGGACCGGGTGGCCCGGGAAGTCGTGGAGCCCGGCCAGCCCGCTTTGCAGGAAATTGTAAATCGGTTCGGCCCCGGAATCCTGAATGAAGACGGAACGCTGAACCGCAAGAAGCTGGGCCAAATCGTCTTTGCCGATCCGGCCCGCCGCAAGGAGCTGGAAGCCGTCACCCATCCGGCCATCCGCGAGCGGATGCGGAAAATGATTGAAGCCCTGCGGGCCGAAGATCCTGACCGGCTCATCGTGGCGGACATCCCGCTGCTCTTCGAAGCGGGGCTGGAGCGTCAGTACGAATACGTCCTGCTCGTGTACGTTCCCCGCGAGATCCAGATGCGGCGGCTTATGCGGCGAGACGGGCTCACGGAGGAAGAAGCCGAAAAGCGTCTTGCGGCGCAGATGGACATTGAGGAGAAAAAAAGCCGGGCGGATTACGTCATCGACAACAGCGGATCGCCGGAGGAAACCGCTCGCCAGGTGGAGCGGTTCCTTGAGAGCCTGGACAAGCCGGCCAAGCGGAAGAAGCCTTGAAGCGCTGCATGGCCCCAAGGCTTCCTGTATAAGCGGAATGAACAATTAGACGCGGGTTATCGGACTCTGCCGGCCAGTTGCTGTTCGGCGATTTGAATCATGCGGCGCACCATGTTGCCGCCAATGGCCCCGGTGTCCCGGGTCGCCATGTTGCCGTGGTAACCGTCCTGGGAGAACTGAATCCCCAGTTCTTGCGCCACCTCATACTTCAGCTGGTCCAGGGCGCTCGCGGCTTGAGGAACCACCAGCGTGTTGCTGCGGGATCCTGCCATCGCGGTTCACCTCCTTGCGGTTGTTAGTCGTATTATGCGCGGCTTCGAGGCGATCATGTGAGGGAAGGAATGGGANCGGTTTTATGAAATGCCCCTATTGCGGTTTTGACGGGACNAAGGTGCTGGATTCCCGGCCNGCCCACGGGAACCGGTCCATCCGGCGCCGCAGGGAATGCGAGAAGTGCCTGAGGCGTTTCACCACCTTCGAAATGGTGGAAGAGCGGCCGCTCATGGTCATCAAGAAGGACGGCAGCCGGGAAGAATTCAGTCGGGACAAGATCCTGCGCGGCCTCATGCGCGCCTGCGAAAAGCGTCCGGTATCCATGGACCAGCTGGAAAACATCGTGTCCGAAGTGGAAGCCGAACTGCGAAAAACCGCCCAATCCGAGGTGGAAAGCCGTGTCATCGGCGAACTGGTGATGGAGCAGCTTTACAAGGTGGACGAGGTGGCCTACGTCCGTTTCGCCTCGGTGTACCGCCAGTTCCGGGACATCAACATGTTCCTCAAGGAGTTGAACAGCCTGATCGCCAAGCACGGCATGTGACGGCGCACGACACCGAAATTTCGTTTGTTTGCCGTCATTGACATGGTATATACTGAAAATAAGGCAGGATCGGGCAAAAATTTCGGGACAAGGAGGGGAAGGCGATGTATGAGCTGAAAGACAGGGAATGGATCTTCGTGTTCACGGGACCGGACGGCTCGGGCCGAAAGACGATGGCCGACATGGTCGGCAGCACCTTCGGCATGAAAAAGGTCATATCGTACAGCACCCGCAAGCCCCGTCCCGGCGAGCGCGACGGCCAGGATTACCATTTCATCTCCCACGAGGAGTTCCTCAAAGCGGAGGAGCGCGGCGAGTTCCTGGAAAGCATCCGCCTGGACGGCAACCTGTACGGGATCAAGCACAAAGACGTGGAAGAAATGTTCAAAACGAGCGGCTGCATTTACGTTATTATGAACACCGAGGGCGCCGAAATTCTGAAAAGGCTTTACGGCGACCATGTCGTCCGGCTGTTCGTCTACGCCGACCGCCAGACGGTGGAAGAGCGCCAGCGCGCCATGGGACTTCCCGAAGACATCATCGCCCGCCACATGGCGCACTACGACGAAGCCATGCGGTACATGAAGCAGTGCGAACACCAATTCGAAAATTACGACATCGCCCATACGGCCTTCGCCATTACGGAAGTGCTGGAAAAATACCTGAAGCGGCAGCTTAAGGAGACGGATTGAGGCTGCCGCTTTTTGATCCGTTTTCAAGTTTGCCACGCCCCACAGGCACCGGCCGGACCAAAACGCCTTGACGCCGGGAGCATTTTGCTGGAAGGGGTTCCCGTCGAGGGGCCGTTTCAAAACGATGCGATATTCCCTGAAGCATATCGACGTGGTGAAACTGACCGCCGTTTTGCTGCTGGATGAACCGTTCGGCGCGCTGGACGTTGACGGTGACCCTGGCGTAGATTTGCCAAAGACGCGGGACCGCTCGCAGGCGATGGAAAGGGAAGGACAAGAAGTAAAGAAGTAAACCTAAATTTCGAAAGCCCATTGTTTCGGTAAAATCACGAGATGTTAGCGCATAACACCCTGTAAA